>Ga0079224_100007361_pt1 | contig 14768 bp, 13 predicted proteins | sample Stecom2015_FD_80414 | JGI IMG/M metagenome (GOLD analysis project Ga0079224, IMG submission 80414) | Agricultural soil microbial communities from Utah to study Nitrogen management - Steer compost 2015 | ecosystem: Environmental > Terrestrial > Soil > Agricultural land | place: USA: Utah...
TCGATGGCCGACACCACCGGCTTGGAGCAGTTGATCACGTTGTAGACCAGGTCGCGGGCCTCTTTCCAGACCCGGATGCGAGTGGCCTCGTCGCGCATGATGGCCTCGACCAGGTCGAAGTCCCCGCCGGCCGAGAAGGCGCTGCCCTCGCCGCGGACCAGCACCACCGAGATGTCGTGGTCGCCGTCGATGTCGCGCCAGATGCGGGTGAGTTCCGTGTGGGTCTCGGCGTCCACCGAGTTGAGGCGGCCGGGGTTGCTCAGGACGATCTCCAGCAGCCCCGGTTCCGGCTCGCTCAGCACCAGCCTGCGGTACGCCTTGCGCCAGTCGGTCGCCACGGGCATCACCCCGGGCAACCGTCCTTCGCCGCGCCGTCCCGGCACACCTCTGCCGCACCGTCCCGGGTCGTCTCCGCCGCCAGGCCAGGCACCGCCGCAGCTGCGCGGGAGGCGGGGTGTGTGCCGGCACCACCTCCAGGGCACGGGGACCCGGTTGAACACAGCCTTTCACCTGGCATGTAATGGAATCGGGAAACCGCACCCAGGGGGTGGCTGGCTTGCGAGGATCCATGCGGAAGCGGCTGGCAACGGCGGCGGCTCTCGGCCTGCTTCTGATCGTGGCCGGCGTCTACCTTTATCAGGGGCGCGAAGTCGTACTTCCCGGAGGCCTCCGGGCGAGGCCGTGGTACCGGTGGCCGTCGGTGCGGATGGTCTTCGAAGCCCAGTCGCTGCCAGGTTCAGCGTCGCAACACCCGGTGGTCTACGAACTGTACTGGCAGGAGCCCGGCAGGTGGTTTGTCCAGGTCATCGACAGCGAGGACCCAGACGATATCGGCACCTGGCGGATGTACGACGGTGCGCGGGCATGGCCGGGTGGCCAGCGCGTGCGCCGCCTCGTTCCCGGTCCCATCACGCAGCCGACCCGCGCCAACGCCGTGGCGACGCTCGTCCTGGAAGGTAAGGCCCGCCAGCGGGGCACCGAAACGGTCCTGGGCGTCGAAACCCAGGTGGTCGACATCGTATGGGCCGAGCATGACGTGGAGCGCCACTGGATCGACCCGCTGACCGGCGTGGTCATGGTGTGGGAGCAGTGGTACCGGGGCGAGCGGGCCGGTTACATGAGGGTCCTGGAGATCGAGTGGAATCCGGACGTGCCCGAAAACCTGTTCGACCCGCCGGAACGACGGGGTTGACCCCCATGGGAAGGTGGTGCCGTGGCCCCCAGGCGGCGCGGGCGGCCGACATCGTGCTGGCCCACTGGCTCGGCGCCCTGCTCCATTTGGGCCCCGCTTCACCGTCATCTGGACGTTGACGGCGGTTGGACGTTGACCGCGATGGTCCAGGCCCTGCTGGCTCATCCCCGCCTGCCCGGTGTCGCCCTGGCTTCCGGCCCGCCGCCCCTCCACTTCCAGGCCGTCGTCCGCTGGTCGTGGGCGGTGTGCCCCTCGCTTTACCGGTTCCCCGCCGACGCCCGGGCCTGGGACCGCTGAGCCCCGGCCCCGGGGTCCCCCACCCCGGGGGAGGTTTGGCGCGCTCCTCAGGCGCCGCCCCCGGTAGCACCCCCGACAAACCGGTCCATCCTGAACAGGCTCAGGTCGAAGGGCGGGGTGCGGTCCATGACCAGGTCGGCCATGATCTCGCCCACCACGCTGCAGAACTTGTAACCGTGCCCCGAGAAGCCCGCCGCCACCGCCACCTGCGGGTACCGCGGGTGCCGGTCCAGGATGAAGTGCTCGTCCGGCGTGTTGGTGAACATGCAGGTCTTCATGCTCAGGGTCGGCCCGTCGGCGTCGGGGAAGTAGCGCCGGATCGCCTCCCGCAGCACCGCCTCGTCCTCGGGATGGATGTCGCGGTCCACCGCGTCGGGGTCGGTGACCTCGCCCCGGTGGTGGTACTTGCCCAGCTTGAAGCCGGGGATGCCGTACTCCGGGAACCCGTAGAACCGTCCCTCCGGCGCCTCCATATTGAAGACGGGGAAGATGCCCGGCCGGAAGAACTCGGGACGCAGCGGCCGCGACCAGATCAGCACCTGCCGCTCGGGTACCGCCACGTCCCGCAGTTCCGGCAGCAGCCGGCCCGCCCAGGCGCCGGCCGCCACCACCAGGCGGTCGGCCGTGAAGGACTCCCGCTCGGTGTGCACCCGCACGCCCCCGCCCTCGGGCTCCCAACCCGTCACGGCGCAGCGCGCCCGCACGTCGGCGCCCATGCCCATGGCCAGGGTCACGTGGGCCACGATGGCCCGCTCCGACATGACGAAACCGCCCTCGGGCTGGTACAGGGCCAGCATGCCGGGGGCCAGGCGGTAGCCGGGGAACCGCTCCTGCAGCGCGGCGGCGTCCAGCACCTCGTGCTCCAGGTGGTGCTCCCGGGCCGAGCGCAGGGCGCCGGCGAAGGTGGCGCTGTCTTCGGGACCGGCGTCGATGCTGCCCGTGATGACCAGAATGCGCTCCCCCGACTCATGCTCCAGGCGCCGCCACAGCGCATACGCCCGCCGTAGCAGCGGCACGTAGGACGGGTGCTCCCAGTAGGCCAGGCGGATGATGCGGTTGACGCCGTGGGACGATCCCTGGTCGTGGGGGATGTCGAAGCGCTCCAGGCCCAGCACCCGCAGGCCCCGGGAAGCCAGGTGGTACAGGGCGGCGCTGCCCATGCCGCCCAGGCCCAGGACGATGGCGTCGTAACGGGTCACGGCTAGCCCTCCGTTCCGGTTGTCCGGGCAATACGATACCCGATCCCGCTGCTCCCAGGCGGGACTTCAGGGCCCTCCTACACGCCCTTCTGCCGGGGCAGAGAGGCCAGGAACGGCCAGGGCCCCAGGCTTTCATCCGGTGGGCGCTCCCCAAGCCCGAAGAGGTTGAAATGGACCAGGAAGTACCCCACCGCGTCCATGGTGAGGTAGAAGCCGATGATGCCGATGATCCAGAGGACCGCCTCGTGGCCCGCCCGCTCCAGCCTTTGCTGGAGGCCGGCGAACCTCCGCTCCAACCGCCGGCCCACCACCTGGTGCAGGAACAGCAGCAGGAACGGGGGCAGCACAAAGATCACCGTGTAACCCACCAGGACGGGCAGCCAGAGACGGATGGGCCACTGCTGGTACGTCAGGACGCCGACGGCGGCAAACAGCGGAAAGGCACTGGTCATCTCGACCAGGGTGATGACCACGCCCAGGGCGAACAGCGCGGCAAAACCCGCCACACCGGTGATGCGATCCTGCCTGGGACCTGCCCCCTTCTTCGGGTCAGCCACGAAGCTGTAGACCAGCATCGCAGCACCAAGGAGCAACTGCACGGCGTAGGCCGCGGGGCTGTACAGCGCGTCCTCGAAGCGCCGGACAAATGCCTCGAGCCCTAGCATCAGCAGCACCGCGACGGTGAAATAGGTGACGAACACCCCCGCCATGTAGGTGGTTACGGCGGCGGCCGGCCGGGAGCGCTTCAACAGGTAGAGGGTGGCGAGGAGCGCCGAAGGGTTGATGCTGTCCAGAAGAGCCAGCCCGCCGATGGCCAGCAGCGTCTCCATCGGGGCGCATCTCTCCCATTCAATGGAATCCAGGCGCTCCTACGGCGCGCCGGCTAGCAGTTCCTTCCTCCACCCGCACTCACAATGATCTTGGAGGCGGTGTCGCCAGGCCTCCAGCCGGTGGGAGGACGGGCTTGCAGCTCGCCAGTCGAAAATCATGCTTACTGGCCGTCGTCTGGCCCGTTGGCGACGGATCACGCCCGATTCTCGGCCCTACTTACGTAAACTTGCCCTGCCCCGGCGGGTTATCGTCAACCAAGAGGGCTGACATCAGACTTCTCGTCCTTGTGAACAGGTGACTTGGCTCATGTAAGCCTGATATTCGCCTCGTGCCCTGGACGTGCACCCGGACCTGCGCCGGGGACGGGTCTGGACCCGGCCCCGAACCCGGGCCCCAGAGTCGGGTCAAACCTGACTTCGGGTCATGATCCGGCCGGTCTTGTGCCGTTCCCCCGTCTTCACGGGAGGGAGTCCGGGCCGCCCGCCGCGGTCCCGGGGCGCAGCCCCTCACCGCCGTCCAGGGGTCCCACCACCCGCTGGACGGCGGCCAGGAGCCGCCCGCTGCCGATCAGGGCGGCGGCCGCCTCGATGTCGGGAGTGAGGACGCGGTCCTCGTCCAGGTAGGGCACCGCCCGCCGGATCTCGTCGTAGGCGGCACGGGTGCCCGGCGCCAGCCTGGCTGCCGCGTCCTGCAGGTCCACGGCCTGGGCGGCGCAGACGGCCTCGACGGCCAGCACCCGGGTCACGTTCCACACCACGTCGCGGAGTTTCCGCGCGGCGTGGTTGCCCATGCTGACGTGGTCCTCCTGGCCCGCCGAGGTGGGGATGGAATCCACGCTGGCCGGGTGGGCCAGGACCTTGTTTTCCGATACCAGGGCGGCCGCCGTATACTGGGCGATCATGTACCCCTCATGCAGGCCGGGCCGGGAGGTCAGGAAGGCGGGCAGGCCGCTCAGGGCCGGGTTGACCAGGCGCTCGGTCCGGCGCTCCGAGATGGCGGCCACCTGGGCCAGGGCGATGGCGGCCACGTCCAGCGCGAGGGCGACGGGCTGGCCGTGAAAGTTGCCGCCGCTTAGGACCTCACCGTCTTCGGCGAAGACCAGGGGGTTATCGGTGACGGCGTTGATCTCTCGCTCCAGCACCTGCCACAGGTAAACCAGGCCGTCGCGGCCGGCGCCGTGGACCTGGGGCACGCAGCGCAGGGCGTAGGCGTCCTGGACCCGCAGTTCGCCCTGGCGGGTCACCTGGCGGCTGCCTGCCAGCAGCCGCCGCAGGTTGGCGGCGGTGGCCTGCTGGCCGGGGTGGGGCCGCAGGCGGTGGATCCGCGGGTCGTAGGCGTCGACGATGCCCCGCAGCGCCTCGCAGGTCAGGGCCGCCACGACGTCGGCCGACTGCAGCAGCACCAGGCCGTCCCAGGCGGCGAAACAGCCCAGCGCCGTCATGGCCTGGGTGCCGTTGATCAGCGCCAGGCCCTCCTTGGGACCCAGGGCCACCGGCCTCAGGCCGGCCGCGGCCAGGGCCTCGCGGCCCGGCAGCCGGCGCCCCCGGTACCACGCCTCACCCTCGCCGATCAGCACCAGGGCCAGGTGGGCCAGCGGCGCCAGGTCGCCGCTGGCGCCCACGGACCCCTTTTCGGGCACCACCGGGACCACGTCGCGCTCCAGCATGGCCAGCAGCAGGTCCAGGGTCTCGCGACGGATGCCCGAGAAGCCGTGGGCCAGGGACGCCGCCCGGAGCAGCATCATGGCCCGCACTTCCTCGCCCGCGTAAGGCTTGCCCACGCCGGCGGCGGTGGACCGCAGCAGGTTCACCTGCAGTTCCGACAGGTGCTCCCGCGAGATGCGCCGCGCCGCCAGGTGCCCGAAGCCGGTGCTGACCCCGTAGACCACCCGGCCCTCATCCACCATCCGGGACACCAGGCGCCCGGAGGCCTCCACCGCCGCCGCAGCCTCCGGCGCCAGCGTCACCCGGACGGCGCCTTCCCGCGCCTCCGGACCCGTTCCCGGGGTCCGGGCCACCGCCACCACGTCCGCCACCCGCAGCGGCGCCCGGCCCAACTCCAGGCGGATCGTTCCCGTTCCCGGGTCCACGGCCTCACCTCCCGCTCCTAACATCACCGGCCTCCGCCGCATCATCACCGCCCGCCTGCAGCGGCCCCAACTGCCCGCACCGTCCCTCCCGATAACAGGATCGGCGGCCGGCGCGCGGCCGCGTAAGACCGGCCCCGTCCTCGCCGGCGGGACCTCCACCCACCCGGTCCCCGGGGACAGGGTAAGCTAATGCTCGGGGGGCTTGGCAATCATGACCGACGCATCATCGCCGCAGCCCAGGACGCTGCGGCCCATCGCCGACGTAGCCGCCGACCTCGGTGTACCCGCCGAAGCGCTGCACCCCTACGGCCGGTACGCGGCCAAGATCGACCCCTGGACCCATGCCCTGCCGCCGGCGGGCGGGGACGGGCGCCGGCCCGCCAGGGTCATCCTGGTCACGTCCATCAATCCTACGCCCGCCGGAGAGGGTAAGACCGTCACGTCCATCTCCCTGGCCATGGCCCTGCGCCGGCTGGGCCGCAGAGCCGTAGTGGCCCTGCGGGAGCCTTCCATGGGGCCGGTGTTCGGCCTGAAGGGCGGCGCCACCGGCGGCGGGGCAGCCACCGTCGAGCCGGCCGTCGACATCAACCTGCACTTCACCGGCGACCTCCATGCCGTCACCGCCGCCAACAACCTGCTGGCGTCCCTCATCGACAACCACCTGTTCCGGGGCCGCGAGCCGGCCCTGGACGTGCGCCGCATCACCTTCCACCGGGTGCTGGACGTCAACGACCGGGCGCTGCGCAGCGTGGTGGTGGGCCTGGACGGCGCGGTGCCCCGGCAGGAGCGGTTCGACATCACCGCCGCGTCCGAGGTCATGGCCATCCTGGGCCTGTCCCGGGACCCCGCCGACCTGCGCCGCCGCCTGGGCCGCATCGTGGTGGGCTCCGGCCGGGACCGCCGGCCCGTGACCGCCGGCGACCTGGGCGCCGACGGCGCCATGGCCGCCCTGCTGCGCACGGCGCTGATGCCCAACCTGGTGCAGACCTCCGAAGGCGGTCCGGCCCTGGTCCACACCGGTCCCTTCGCCAACATCGCCCACGGGACCACGTCGCTGGCATCGCTGGCGCTGGCCCGGTCGCTGGCCGAGTTCGTGGTGGTGGAGGCGGGCTTCGGCGCCGACCTGGGCGCCGAGAAGTTCGTCAACCTGGTGGGCGCCCACGGGGGGCCGCAGCCCGACGCCGCCGTGGTGGTGGTGACCGTCCGCGCCCTCAAGCACCACGGCGGGGCCGAACGCGACCTGGCCCGCCCGGACCCCGATGCCGTCCGCCGCGGGCTGGCCAACCTGGAGCGCCACGTGGGCATCGTGCGCCGCCTGGGCCTGCGGCCCGTGCTGGCCGTCAACCGCTTCCCCAGCGACAGCCCGGCAGAGATCGACGCGGTGCTGGACGCGGCGGCGGCCTGGTCGGTGCCGGCCGCCTGCTCCACGGGCTACGCCGACGGCGGAGCCGGTGCCGTGGGCCTGGCGGAACTGGTCATCGAGGCCGCCGATACTCCCGCGGTTCACCAACCGGCGCCGCAGGTCTACCGGCCAGAGGATCCCATCGCCAACAAGATCCTGGCGGTGGCCACCGAGATCTACGGCGCCGGCGGCGTCGAGTTCACGCCCGCCGCCCGGCGCAGCATCGCGTGGGCCGAGGATCAGGGCTTCGGCAGCCTGCCCATCTGCGTGGCCAAGACGCAGTACTCCCTGAGCGACGACCCCGGCCTGCGGGGCGCGCCCAGGGGGTTCACGATGACGGTGCGGGACGTGGAGGTCCGGGCCGGCGCCGGCTTCCTGGTGGTGCTGATGGGCGACATCATGACCATGCCCGGCCTGCCTGCCGAGCCCAACGCCCTGCGCATCGACGTGGACGAGCAGGGCCGGGTCCGGGGCGTGGTGTGAGGGCCCTGCCGCCCACCCCGCGCGGCCGCCTACCCCGCCGGGCCGCCTAGCCGGCCCGGCCGCCCAGGTAGGCCTCCTGCATCCGGGGATCGGCCAGCAGGTCGGCGGCGGGCCCCTGCAGGGTCACGCGGCCCGTTTCCAGCACGTAGGCCCGGTCCGCCAGGCGCAGCGCGGCCCGGGCGTTCTGCTCCACCAGCAGCACCGTGACGCCCTGGCGGTTGATCTCCTTGATCTGGGCGAAGATCTGCCGCACCAGCAGCGGCGCCAGGCCCAGCGAGGGCTCGTCCAGCAGCAGCACCTTCGGGTTGGACATCAGCGCCCGCCCGATGGCCAGCATCTGCTGCTCGCCGCCCGACATGGTTCCCGCCAGCTGGTGCCGCCGCTCCTTGAGCCGCGGGAACAGGTCGAACACGTACCGCCGCGACTCCTCCACGGCGCGGGGGTCCTTCCGCCGGTACGCGCCCAGCGTCAGGTTCTCGTCCACCGTCAATGGCGCGAACACCTGCCGGCCTTCGGGGCAGTGGGCGATGCCCAGTTCCGGCAGCAGGTGGGCCGGGATGCGGGTCAGATCGCGGCCGTCGAAGGTGATGCTGCCCCGCCGCGGCCGCACCAGGCCGGAGATGGCCCGCAGGGTCGTGGACTTGCCCGCCCCGTTGGCGCCCAGCAGGGTCACGATCTCACCCTGGTGGACCTCCAGCGTCACGCCCTTCAGGGCATGGACGTGGTCGTAGTACACGTGGACGTCGTCCAGTCGCAGCAGCGCCATCACTGATCATCCTCGTCGCGGCCCAGGTAGGCTTCGATCACCTTGGGGTCCGACTGCACCTCGTCCGGCGTGCCGGCGGCGATCCGCATACCGTTGTCCAGCACGACGATATGGTCCGACACGCCCATGACCACCTTCATGTCGTGCTCGATGAGCAGGATGGTGATGCCCGACGCCCGCAGGTCCTGGATCAGTTCCATCAACTCGGCCGTCTCCTGCTCGTTGAGTCCGCCGGCCGGCTCGTCCAGGATCAGCAGGCGGGGCTGGGCCGCCAGCGCCCGGGCGATCTCCAGGCGCTTCTGCTGGCCGTAAGGCAGGTTGCGGGCCAATTCGTTGCGCAGGTCCCACAGCCCCAGGCGGTGCAGGGCCTCCTGGGCCTGCTCCACCACCCAGGCCTCCTCGCGCCGCTGGGCGGGTGTGCGCACGATGGACGCCCAGATGCCGGACCGCGTTCGGTGGTGCAGCCCCGACATGACGTTCTCGAGCACCGTCAGGTTCTTGAACAGCCGCAGGTTCTGGAAGGTGCGGGCCACGCCCAGTTCCGCCATCTGATAGGGCCGCTTGCCCACCACGCTCTGCAGCGTGCCGTTCACGGCCAGGCGCACGTCGCCCTGGTCGGGCCGGTAGATGCCGGTGATCAGGTTGAAGACCGTGGTCTTGCCGGCGCCGTTGGGCCCGATCAGGGCCATGATCTCGCGCTCCCTGACCTCGAAGCTCACCTGGCTGACGGCCAACAGGCCGCCGAAGCGCTTGGTCAGGCCCTCCACCTGCAGGAGGATGCTCACTGCCCGCCACCTCCCGCCGCCGCCCGCGTCGGGGCCGCCGGGCCGCCCTGCGCCGGTCCGCCTTCAGCCGGCCCGCCTTCCTCCAGGCCGCGGCCCACGGCCAGGCTCCAGCGCCGGCTGGGCCAGAGCCCCTGGGGCCGGAAGATCATCATCAGGACCATGGCGGCGCCGAAGACCAGCATGCGCGCGTCCTGCAGGCCGCGCAGGAACGGCAGCTGCGGCAGCACCACCATGCCGAAGGTGCCCAGGAAGATGCCCGGGATCGAGCCGGTGCCGCCCAGGATGACGATGGCGAAGATCACCACCGACTCCCAGAACGAAAAGCTCTCCGGGGCGATGACGGTCATCTTGCCGGCATAGACGTTGCCGGCCATGCCGGCCAGCGCCGCGCCGGTCACGAAGGCCAGGAACTTGTAGCGGGTGGTGTCGATGCCCATGGACTCGGCGGCCAGTTCGTCCTCCCGGATGAAGTTCCAGGCCCGGCCCACCCGGCTCCGCTCCAGGCGCACCGCGATGAACACCGTCAGCACCACGAAGAAAAGGCTGAGGTAGTAGAAGTGCAGCGGCGTGTTGAACCGCATGCCGAACAACTCGGGCCGGTCGATGCCGAGGATGCCGTTGGGGCCGCCGGTCAGCCCGAACACGTTGTTGCGCAGGGCGATGCGCACGATCTCGGCGAAGCCCACCGTGACGATCAGCAGGTAGTCGCCCCTGAGGTGCAGGACGGGCCGCGAGATCACCGCCGCGAACAGCGCGGCGGTCAGCGCCGCCACCGGCAGCAGCCAGAGCGTCGGGATGCCCAGTTTGGTGTTGAGGATGCCGGTGGTGTAGGCGCCCACCGCATAGAAGGCGGCGTGCCCCAGGTTGTAGAGCCCGGCCCCGCCCAGGATGACGTTCAGCGAGAGGCCGAGGATGGCGTACTGCCAGAAGTGGAAGCCGAGTTCCAGGTAGTAGCGGTTGTCCGGCACCAGCGCCGCGGTCAGGGGCGGGAAGGCCAGAGCCAGGGCCAGGGCCAGCGCCGTTCCGGCCCTGCGGGCGCCGGGCGTGGAGAACCTTTCGGTAAAGCGGCCGACCATGGGCCTTCCCTCCTAGATCTTTTCCGCGACCCGCTCGCCCAGCAGACCGGTGGGCCGGACGACCAGGATCAGGATCAGTACCACGAAGGCGATGGCGTCCTTCCACTGCCCGGAGACCCCGGCGGCCAGCGCCTCGGCCAGGCCCAGCACCAGGCCGCCCACCATGGCGCCGGGGATGTTGCCGATGCCGCCCAGGATGGCCGCGGTGAAGGCCTTGAGGCCGTAACTCCAGCCGATGGTGAAGTTCAACTGGTGATAGTAGAGGCCCACCATCATGCCGGCCAGGCCGCCCAGGGCGGGACCGATGAAAAAGACCAGCTGAATGATGCGGGTGACGTCGATGCCCATGAGCCGGGCCGTTTCGTGGTCGACGGCGATGGCCCGCATGGCCGCGCCGACCTTGGTGCGCTGCACGAACAGGTAGAGCGCCACCATCAGCAGCAGCGCGAACACCAGGATGATGATCTGCATGGCGCTGATGCGCACCCCGAACAGGGTGAGCCCGGCTTCAAGGCTGAGATTGTGCTGGAAGGCCCGGGGGCGGGCGCCCCACACCAGCATGATGCCGTTCTGCAGGAAGACCGACACGCCCAGTGCCGACACCAGCGGAGGAAGCCTGCCGGCGTGCCGCAGCGGGCGGTAGGCGATGCGTTCCGCCGCCAGGCCGGCCACGCCCACGGCCAGCGCCACCGCCAGGGCCACCACCAGCAGGGCCAGCCAGCCGCTTCCGCTGGAGGCGGCTGTCGTGACGCCGAACAGGGTCAGCGCCAGGTAGGCGCCCAGGGCGAACAAATCACCGTGGGCAAAATTGATCATTTTGAGCACGCCGTAGACCATGGTGTAGCCCAGCGCCACCAGCGCGTAGATGGACCCCACGGTCAGGCCGTTGACCACCTGCTGGAAGATGTCCAACGAACCCCACCCCTGCCCCCTTCAGACGGCGCCTCAGCGATGAGGGGTCGGCCGACGGGTCCGACCGACCCCTCCGCTGGAACGCTTATTGGCGCGGCGTGCGGGCGCCGGCCTCGACGCCCGCACGCCGGCGGTTCTGTGGTGTTATGCGTCCGGTGGATCAGAACTGCGGCTCGATGTAGAGCACGAACTCGCCGTTCTCGATCCGGTAGGCCGCGTAGATGGTGCCCTCGCGATCGCCCTTGTTGTCGAAGGTGATCGGGCCGGTGATGCCCGGGTAACCCTCCAGCTCGTCGCGCAGGTACGCGATCAGATCGGCCGAGTCGGTGGACCCTGTCTGGCGGATGGCCTCGATGATGACGTCGAAGGCGTCACCGGCCATGGCCGTCCAGATGCTGACCGGATCCTCGTTGTACTTCTCGCGGTACCTGGCCACGAAGTCCCGGGCCTTGTCGTAGGGCAGGTCCGGCGGCAGCGGCTCGGTGGTGGTGATGAAGCCCTCGGCGTGCTCGCCGGCCGTGTTGATGACCTCGTCGTTGTTGGTGGCGTTGCCGCCCGTGATCGGGATGTCGATGCCCAAATCCCGCGCCTGGCGGATCAGCAGGCCCGCCTGGCTGAAGTAACCCGTGAAGTACAGGGCGTCGGGGTTGGCCTGCTGCATCGCCGTCAGCAGCGCCGTGTAGTCGGTCTCCTGCGGGTTCAGGGCGTCGAAGAAGACGACCTCCCCACCTTCCTGCTCCACGAACTGGCGCGTCCACTCCGCCAGGCCGTAGGCGTAGGTGGAGTTGTCGTGGATGATGGCCACGCGCTGCGCGCCCAGGTTCTGGACCAGCATCCGGGCCGCGAACATGCCCTGGGCGCTGTCCAGGAAGGCCACGCGGAAGAAGTTCTCATAGCCCTTCTCGGTCAGGTGCGTGGCCGTGGACGCGGGCGAGATCTGCAGGATGCCCTCCTCGTGGAAGATCTCCATGGCGGGCTCCGTCTCGCTGGAGGCGTAGGCGCCCACCACGGCCACGACGCCCTTGGAGACCAGTTCCTGCGCAGCCAGGGTCGCCTGGTCCGGCTTGCTGCCGGTGTCGGCGTACTCGACGCGGACCTGACGGCCCAGCACGCCGCCCTGGGCGTTGAGCTCCTCGACCAGCAGGTCGATGGCCTTCTTGAAGCCCTGGCCTTCGGCCGCGTAGTCGCCGGTCAAGGGCCCGATGACGCCGATGACGATCTCATCGCCGGAAGTCCCGGCTCCGCCGCCGGTCTGGCCACCGTCGGACCCGCCGGAGCCGCCGGTCTGGCCGCCGCCACCCCCGCCGCAGGCGGCCAGGAGCAGAAGGGCGGCCGCAAGGACCAGGGCGAGCCCGCCCATGCGCCGGAACCTGCGGGTGTGGGAGCGAAGGCTCATTTCGGTCATGCCCACGAATCCCATCCCCTCTCAAACTGGATGCGTGGCGCCTGCGGCCGGCGCCGCCGGCGCCGAGAACAACGAAGCATTTTTTCGCCAGCAAGTCCCGTTCCCCTGTCGCAGGCCACGAATTCTGAACGAACGTTTGGTAGGAGTGGGGCCGCGGGCCCGCGCCGGCCGGACACTGCAGGGTTTTCCGGTCCTGTAGGTGGAAAATCACGCCACGGAACCGGACATGGCGCGAACCGCAGCGCGAGCCGGAACATGAACCCGAACGGGAGGGATCGCCGTGACCGACCGGGAGATGAAACCTGCTGACCGGGAGATGAAACCCGCAGCGGAAGATACCTTTTATGTGGACCTGGTGCAGGGCGGCGTGCCCGGCCGTTTCTCGGGGTACCTGGTGGCGGCGCCGCGCCCGGCCCTGATCGAGTCGGGCAGCGCCCGCGACGTGGAGATCTGGCTGGACGCCCTGGACCGCATGGGCGTGCCGCGGTCCGACGTGGCCTACGTGGTCGTCACTCACGTGCACCTGGACCACGGCGGCGGGGCCGGCGTCCTCCTGAAGGAACTGCCGTCGGCGCGCCTGGTGGTCCACCGTGCGGGGGCCCGGCACATGGTCGACCCCACCCGGCTGGTGCAGGGGTCCCGGGCCGTGTTCGGCCAGCGCCTTGAGCGGCTGTTCGGCCTGCCGGAACCGGCTCCCGAGGCACGCGTCGACGCCGTGGACGACGGCGACTCCATCGACCTGGGCGGCGGCCACCGGCTGCGCTTCCTGGAGGGACGCGGCCACGCCCGCCACCAGCACATGATCCTGGACGAAGGTACGGGCATGCTTTTCCCCGGCGACGAACTGGGGGTACGGTACCTGCCCGCCTGCCGGCCCGGCCGCGACTACGTGCTGCCCTCGACAGTGCCCAACCAGTTCGACCCCGAGGCCATGCTGGCCTCGGTGGACCGGGTCCGGGCGCTGCGGCCGGAAGGCGTGCTCTTCTCCCACTTCGGGCGCCTGGAAAGCCCGCTGGACGTGCTGCTGGACCGGATCGCCGGCCAGGTGCACGCCTTCGTTGGCCTGCTGGACGGCGGGGAGGCGCCGCTGCCTGCCGGGGAGGTGCGCCGCCGGCTGGAGCGGCACGTCCGCAGCGACCTGCAGGCCTACGAACTGGAGTGGACGCCCGAACTGGCCGCGTCCCTGGACATGGACGTGGAGGTCTGCGCCATGGGCCTGGCCGACTACCACGCCCGGCGTGTGGGCGCCTCCGGGTGAAGTCCGCTGGAGATGGGCTGCAGCGCAGGCAGCGCAGGCAGCGCAGGCCGCCGGCCCGGTCGCGGCGGCCTGCGCCCGGAGGCGGCGCCTTGCCCGCTCGAAGCGACTTGCTCTCCCGCCCGCCGCCGGATGCTACACTGAGGCCGGGAGGGAGCCCCATGACCCCAGACCACCGGCTTCGCTCGGTGACCGACGTCGATGACATCCTGGACCGGTCCCATGCCCAACCGGTCCTGGTGTTCAAGCACAGCGCCACCTGCGGCATCAGCGCCATGGCGTGGGAAGAGTGGCAGGCGTTCCTGCAGGGGCCGGAATCGTCGGGCGTCTACTGCGCCCACCTGATCGTGCAGGATGACCGGCCCGTGTCCAACGAGCTGGCCCAGCGGCTGGACGTGCGCCACGAGTCGCCGCAGGCCATCCTCATCGTCGACGGCAGGGCCCACTGGCACACGTCCCACATGGCCATCACCCGGCAGCGGCTGGCCCAGGCCGTGGCGTCGGCCCCCGCGCCGGGCGGCGACAACCGCGGTCCCGCCGCCGGTTGAGGCCCGCCATGCACCGCCACCCGCACGCTCCGGCCGGGCGTGACGGCCGCCCGCGCTGCCCGTGGCGGGGAATGGACGACCTCTACATCGCCTACCACGACCAGGAGTGGGGCGTGCCGGTCCACGACGACCGGCGCCTGTTCGAGTTTCTCATCCTCGAGGGCGCCCAGGCAGGGCTCAGCTGGCGGACCATCCTCGGCCGCCGCGACGCCTACCGCCGCGCCTTCGCCGGTTTCGACCCGGAACAGGTGGCCCGGTTCGACGAGGCCCACGTCGCGGCGCTGATGGCCGACCCCGGCATCATCCGCAACCGGGCCAAGATCGAGGCGGCGGTGGCCAACGCCCGGGCGTTCCTCGCGGTGATGGAGGCCTTCGGAACCTTCGACGCTTATATCTGGCGCTTCGTGGACGGGCGGCCCCGCATCAACGCGTGGCGGCGCCTCGAAGAGGTGCCGGACACCACCCCCGAGTCCGAGGCCATGAGCCGGGACCTGCGCCGGCGGGGCTTCCGGTTCGTCGGCCCCACCA
>Ga0079224_100007362_pt1 | contig 14766 bp, 10 predicted proteins | sample Stecom2015_FD_80414 | JGI IMG/M metagenome (GOLD analysis project Ga0079224, IMG submission 80414) | Agricultural soil microbial communities from Utah to study Nitrogen management - Steer compost 2015 | ecosystem: Environmental > Terrestrial > Soil > Agricultural land | place: USA: Utah...
GAGCGCCAGTTTAGCCTTCTGTTTGATGCCATCCGGCACGACAATGGGGTTAATCACCCGACCTTCTACCAGATTCTCCAGCGCATTCGCCAGATCAAGCGGGCTGATGCGGTACATGGTGCTGCACAGGCAGGCGAACGGTGACAGCAGTTGAACCATCTTGTCCGGCTGTTCGTTCTTCAGGCGGTTGACCATGTGAATTTCTGTGCCAACAGCCCATTTCGTCCCCGGCGCTGCCGCCTTAACGGTCTTGATAATGTACGAAGTCGAACCGACATAATCCGCCTTATCGACCACTTCCATCATACATTCAGGATGCACAATGATGTTGATGTCCGGGTGATGTTTGCGCCACAGATCGACATGTTCCGGGCGGAACTGCTGGTGAACGCTGCAATGTCCCCGCCACAGAATGATGCGCGCATTCAAAATCTGCTCATCGGTCAGGCCGCCATAGGGCTGGAAGGGGTCCCACAGCACCATCTGTTCCAGCGGAATGCCCATCCTCTTGCCGGTGTTGCGGCCCAGATGCTGGTCAGGGAAGAAAAAGACCTTTTCGCGCTGTTCAAACGCCCACCTGAGCGCGCCTTCGGCATTCGATGACGTGCAGACCGTCCCGCCGTGCTCCCCGACAAATGCCTTGAGGTTAGCAGCACTGTTCATATAGGTGATCGGCATGATACGCTGTGCCGGGTCCTCCATCAGGACATCTTCGAGTTCCGACCACGCGGTCAGCACCTGTTCCAGATTCGCCATATCGGCCATGCTGCACCCGGCCTTCATGTTGGGCAGGATCACCATCTGATTGTCACGGCTCAGGATGTCGGCGCTTTCCGCCATAAAATGCACCCCGGCAAAGACGATGTACCTGGCGCTGACCTTCGCCCCTTCCTGGCTAAGCTGGTAGCTGTCCCCGGTGAAATCGGCGAACTGCACCACCTCGTCCCGCTGGTAGTGATGACCGAGAATCACCACATCATCACCCAGTATTTCACGAGCGCGTTTGATGCGCTCAATGGCTGCCTCTTCCTGTTCGATCAGGGTAGCCTCGACTGCCGGGTCAACCGACATGGTCAGATCAACTGCTGCCATTATTTCTCTCCCACTGCTGTAAACGCATGGATAAATCAAAGGCTGGCGCAGAATGGGTCAGCGCGCCAACACTGATGAAATTCACACCTGTCGCTGCCACTGCCGCGGCTCGTTCAAGCGACATATTGCCGGAAGCTTCCAGCGGTACACGGCCGGCGGTTATTTCGACAGCCTGCCGCATGGTCGCTTCGTCCATATTGTCGAGCAATATCTGATCGACACCCAAAGCAAGCGCCTCTTGCAGTTGAGCCAGAGTTTCAACTTCCACAATAATGGGCAGGCCCGCCACATCCGGGAACGCCCTCACCCGCTCCACAGCCGGGGTAATGCCGCCCGCCGCTGCGATGTGGTTGTCCTTAATCATGACCGCATCAAAAAGTCCCAGGCGATGATTCTGCCCGCCCCCCATCCGCACCGCGTACTTTTCCAGCAAACGCCAGCCGGGGGTTGTTTTGCGCGTATCCAGAATAACGGCGTTCGTACCGCTGACTGCCTCTACAAACTGGCGTGTCAGGGTAGAAATGCCACTAAGCCGCTGCAAAAAATTAAGCGCCGTCCGTTCCCCAGTTAACAGCGACCGGGCACTCCCCCGCAGCGTACAAATCACTGTGCCCCGCGTAACCTGATCGCCATCATCTACGTGTGCATCGAACGTCACCTCAGGATCGATCTGGTAAAACACCGAGCGCGCCGCCGGCAGCCCTGCGATCACACCGTCAGCTTTCGCCACAATCTGGCCGCACATCGTCGCATTGGACTGCAAAATTGCGCGAGTCGTCACGTCGCCCCTGTCGCCCACATCCTCGGCCAGCGCCATCTGCACCAGCGCGTCAATCAGTTCCTCAAAGCCCACACCGTCCCCTTAGTGTACTTTCTACACTATCTATGTCGATAAATTTAGCGCGACGTGCGCGCTTAACATTTCGCTCATATTATGCCCGACCCTGCCGCTTGTCAATAGCTCTGATTTCGGGTGGTATCATCGAGCAGCCTACGAGCCGCCACCGTCCACGCCAGGGCAGCATCATAAACCCGCCCAGCGAGATCAGCAGCGGGACACCACCCGACCGCAGGCATAAGTTGTTCAGCCGCAGCTCAGGCAGTTTTTAGCTGGCGTTCAGGCCCATGCTTGGGCAGGCCCCGCGCCGCCAGTATCACCAGCGCCACCGGCAGCAGCGCCGCCACCATGAATACCCCCCGATACCCCAGCCAGAGCGCCAGACCGGAACCTAGCAACGGGGCCAGAGCGCGCCCGCCGGCCACAATCGAGTTGTCGAGACCATAGACCACACCTTCTTCCCCGGGGTCGGTGAACTGAGCCAGCAGCGCACTCGGCGATGACACAAGGCCGCCTGTCGCTGCCCCGGTCAGGGCGTACAGCACAATCAACTGCCATGCTTCGGTAACGAACGCCTGGGGCAGCAGCAGCAGACCGGATGCAATGGCACAACCAAGCACAATCCTGCGGTGTCCGATGCGATCCCCCAGTCGGCCAAAGTAGATGCCTGTAGCCGTCGCTGCCGCCGAACTGAGGCCGATAATCAGGCCGGTGACGCTGCTGACACCGCTGTTTTCGGCCAGCAGCATCTGCACGAACAGCGGCGCAATCGGCACAATCATCGAGCGCATCAGGGCCGTCAGAAAGCGCAGGCCATAAGTCAGCACTACCCCCTGCATCGAAAGCACGTGCCGCCATTCGGCAATAAGCGCATAGCGTCCTTTCTGCCTGTCAATGGCGGGTTCAAAATGTTCTTCCACCCCAAAATGAATCAGAAAGCCGCCCAGCGCCAGAAACACCGCAGTGAAAATATGGGGCAGAGCATAACCGAATGCATCAGCCATCACACCGCCAACCAGCGGCCCCAGCGAAATGCCGCTCCACAGCCCCACCTGCAACATACCCATCGCGTAACCCATCCGTTCACGGGGAGCCGAAGCCGCTACCAGCGCGTTATTCGCTGAAACTGTTCCGGTGATGAACCCCTGAATCGTGCGCAGCAGCACAAGCTGTTCTGCTGAGTTCACAAAAGCCATGAAAAACAGCAGAACCGCGCCGCCAAACATGGCCCGCTCGACCATGACCTTGCGCCCGTACTGGTCAGCCAGCGCCCCCCAGACCGGGGAAGCCATCATCATGGTGATCGCCTGCGACGAGAACGCCATGCCAACCCAGAATTCGATGCTGATGCCGGTGGTCGTGCCGAGTGATTGGACATAAAGCGGGAGAAACGGAAAAATGAGCGAAAAGCCTGTTGAGGACATTAACTGGGCAAAGAATACGATGTACAGCGTGCGCTGCCATGTACGAGGAGTTCGTGGAAACATATCGGTTGTCGGCCTCGCCTCCTGTAGGTTGATAGTCAGATATGCTCGGCCAGCATCTCTTTGATAACTTCGGCCAGCCGTTCGATCGCTTGCTCCAGTATCTCTGGCTTGTAACGCGAAAAACTCAGACGCAGGGTGTTGCTGCCGGCCCCCTGAATATGCAGCGACTCGCCCGGAATGAACACGACATCGCGCTGCACCGCCCGCTTGAGCAGTTCAACCGAGTCCATGCTTTCCGGCAGGGTCACCAGAATGAAAAAGCCACCTTCTGGCCGGGTAAATGTCACCTCTGGCGGGAAATAGCGTTCAAGCGCCGCGATCATGGCATCACGCCGTTCGGCGTAGCGGGTACGCAGCCACGCGATATTCTCATCCAGAAAGCCATCCCGCGAGGCTTCGTAAGCGACAAACTGATCGAAGATGCTTGAGCACAGATTCGCGCCCTGCTTGATCTGCATCAACCGTGTCACCAGCGGCTTATCCGCCACCAGCCAGCCCACCCGCAGACCCGGCGACAGCACCTTTGAAAACGACCCGGCATAGATCACATGGCCGCCAATAGCGCCGCTGCCCGCCTGCTGCGCGTCAAATTCGAGCAGCGTTGGGACAGGCTCACCATCATAGCGAAGCTGGCCGTAAGGGTCATCTTCAAGTGCCGGGACCTGGTACTGCGCCAGCGCCTTCACCAGACTGGCCCGCCGTTCCGGCGGGAACACCTCGCCGGTTGGGTTCTCAAAGTCGGTCACGAAGTACATCAGCTTGGGTCGCGGCTGCATTACCTGATCGAGGTCGTCGGTTTCGCCGCCGCAGTAGATCGGCTGCCAGTCGAGTCGGTAGCCGCGCCAGGCGTTGAGCATTCCCATATAGGTCGGATTGCGCACCAGAACCCGGTCGCCATCGTTGAGCAGCGCCCGACCAACCAGATCAATTCCCTGCTGCGAACCACTGGTAATGATGATGTTGTCGGGGTCCACACGCATGAATTCGGTGGACATGCGCTGTGCGATGAACTCGCGCAGTTCCGCGATCCCCTGGCCGTTACCATAACTGAGTGCCTCGCCGCCGCGTTCCGACAGCACGACATCGGCTGCCGCGCGGATGCGTTCCACTGGCAGCAGTTCAGGATCGGGTGCGCCCCCTGCCAGCGAAATCACATCGGTGCTGCGGCGCGACTGCATAATGGCGCTCAGGCGCGATGGTTCCAGTCGCCGCGCGCGCTCCGAAAGCAGGCTGTCCCAATCCATTAGCCGTTTCCCCGCTTATTTCACCGGATGCGCCAGCGCCTCTTTCAGCAGATCGCCGAGTCGCTGAATACCCGCTTCGACCAGGTCCGGCCTGGCGTTCGAGAAATTCAGGCGGAAGGTATTCTGCCCGCCGCCATCGATGTGAAAGTCAGCGCCGGGAACAAACGCCACCCCGCGCTTGATCGCCTCGGCCAGCAGTTCAGTCGTATCCACCTGCGCCGGGGCCGTAACCAGCAAAAACAAACCGCCATCGGGCTTCGACCAGCTCACTTCCGCCGGAAAATACCGTTCCATCGCCGCCAGCATCACATCGCGGCGTTCCCGGTAGACCTCACACAAATGCGCGATATGCCGGTCAAGAAAGCCATCGCGTGCCACTTCGTAGGTAATGAACTGGTCGAGCGTGCTACTGTGCAGGTCCGCCGATTGTTTGGCCTGTACCAGCTTGTCGATCACCTGCTCGGTCGCCACCACATAACCGATGCGCAGCCCCGGCGACAGCACTTTGGAAAACGTACCCACATAGATCACGTGGCCGTCGGGCGTGCTGATGCCCAGATTATTCGCGTCAATGCTGAGAATCGAGGGCCTCGGGCTGCCGCTAAAGCACAACTCGCCGTAAGGATTGTCCTCCACCAGGGGGACTTCGTAGCGCGCCAGCAGTTGCACCAGCCGCTCGCGCCGTTCCACGCTGAGTGTAAACCCGCCGGGATTCTGGTAGTTCGGTACGACGTAAATCAGCTTGGGCTTCTGCTGCAGCAGCGGTTCCAGCGCATCGACGTTCAGCCCATCGGTGTCTGTCGGCGCTGGAATATAACGCAGCGCGTAGGGCCGCCATGCCATCAACATACCGAGATACGTCGGGTTTTCGACCACCACCCGATCACCTTCATCGACCAGTACACGCCCGATCAGATCAAGCCCCTGCTGCGAACCGGTGGTTATCAGGATGTTGTCCGGGCTGATCGTCAGCCGGGCATCCGACAGCCGGGCGGCGATCAACTCGCGCAGTTCGGGCATCCCTTCGGTGGTGCTGTATTGCAAGGCCACCTGGCCGCGCTCGGATAAAGCCAGATCAACAGCCTCCTGCACGCGCTCGACCGGAAAGAATTCTGGCGCAGGCAGTCCCCCGGCAAACGAAATGACATCGGGCCGCGCAGTCAATTTCAGAATTTCACGAATTGTGGAACGTTTCATGTAGGCGGTGCGAGCAGCGAAGCGTGTATCCCATTGCATAGCGGCATGGTTCCGTTTGTACCAGGGGCAGAATAGATCATTTTTACCGCACATTCGTCCTTCTGACTATATCCGCAAATACCAATACGCTTGGGCAAACGCCGGCAGGGTCCGCTAAGTCGTATGGGGCGGATAGCTCGATAGCTTCGGACAGAATCCGGGCGTGATCGTGGGTCTGGAATCGGCTCCAGCCAATGTGCCTGACAGCAAAGTCGTAGAGGATCTGACTGAGCCGACCAGGGGGACGCTGCTGGCGGATTGCAACTACGGGTCGCCGTTGACCGAACGCTCGGCCCGCTCGGCTTCTTCCCGGATAATTCCCACCAGGTCGTCGGCGCTGCTGAAGCTGCTGCGTTCGACGATCCAGCGCGTACTGACGCGGATCACGAATCGTTCGGCAATGGCACGCAATTGATTGTCACCGATGCTGGAAATGTCCCATACGCTTACCACGCCCATCATCCGGCGCAGGCTCTCACATGCCCCCAGTCCAGCGGTATCTTGCAGCAGTTGGCGGATATAGTGCTGCCGGTATACTGCAAAGGCTGTTTCCCCCTCAGGAAAGTGCCAATACGCATTCGGAACCAGCTCCCCGGTGCTGTTTTCGAGCCACAATTGTTCAAATTTGGCGGCAAATAACAGCCATATATCGCGGATGGTTTCGATCAGGTAATTCTGGTAAGCTGCGCGTGCTGCTGCATCGCGCGTATGCGCAAAATGAGCACCAAAATTCAGCACCAGATTGGAAAGCAGTGCTCCGATGTCGTATCCCATCGGCCCGAAAAAGGAAAATTCCGGGTCAATGACACGGGTATCCTGTTCATTGACCATAATACTGCCCGTATGCAGGTCGCTATGGATAAGCGCCTGCCCCTGAGTCATATACTTTTCTTTCAATTCGAGGATGGCGAGTTTCAGCGGCACATTGCGGCGAACAGCTTGTACTTCGGCGTTGATCTCTGTATTCCAGTTGTTCTCCGGCGATTCCATATAGGGATTTGTAAAAACAAAGTCTTCCTGAATTTTGCACAGGGATGGATTGATATAACTCGCCTGAAGCGCCTTTTTTTCGTGCCCGGTGCGATACAGATCAGACGTTTTGAACAGGATGTGGGCCAGAAAGGTCGAAATGTGGTCAGCAAACAGCGGAAGTTGTTTGCGGGCAACCAGCGACTTGCGCATCACCTCATGATTCTTCAGATGCTCCATTGCGACCAGAGACATTTTTTCGTCGTAAACGTAGACCTGAGGCGCGAGTCCCGGCGTCAGTTCGTTATAGAGCAGCAGAGCCTGGGCTTCAAAACGCATCCGTTCGCGGGTCAGTGGGTATGATTCGCCGAGGACGCGCAGATAGGGCAGCGCCTGTTTGATGACCAGCGACTCGGTGGGCGCACGCGGATTGCTCACGATAAAGACCATGTTCAGGTTACCATCGCCCACTTCCCGGGCAGAAAGGTTACTGAGGTCGCTAAAAAGCGCTTTCAGTTCCGGCTGGCTGCGCACATAGTCGAGTACCGTGTTGTTATCGAGTGCATGATAAGTCATAAACGATTGTCTCACTTGTGGCTGGCTCAGACCTGCGTTCGATCTCGCGCCGATCTACCGGCAAAGACAACGTTCACCACCAGAGCAAACAACAGCACGATCCCGGTAATAAACTGTTTCAGAAAAACGTCGATGCTCGGAATGTTGTCGAGGCCGTTGCGCAGCGTGCCATACAGCAGCAGGCCGACCAGTGTTTGCGGGATACTCCCTCGCCCGCCGGTAAGCGCGGTTCCGCCCAATACGACAGCACCAATGGTATCGATGAGATAACTGGGCACTTCCTGCGGCTGTGCGCTCCCCAGCCGGCCCATGCTGACAATTCCAGCCAGCCCGGCGGTAAAGCTGCACAGGGTAAGCACCAGCGTAATGACCAGCCCGGTATTGACACCCACCAGACGCGCCGCCGATTTATTGGCCCCGGTCATATAGACATATCGTCCAAAACGCGTGTAGCGCAGGATGAAGTGCCCAATGAGCAGAACCACAGCGGCAACTACGATAATGACGCGCAAACCATCCTGCCCGCCGATGCGCCCGCTGCCAAGAAAGGTAGCGATTTCGGGAATATTGGTGAGAGTTCGCCCTTTGCTGATAAACGTATTCAGTCCGCTGGCGATCAGCCACATTGCCAGCGTTGTCATAAAAGTCGGGATACGAAATCTTGTACTGGCGATCCCGTTGATGCAGCCTAGCAGCGTCGCCACAGCCAGCGCCACGAGCGTTGGGATAGGTTCAGGATAACCCAGAGTCATATGAAGCTGGGCAGCGACCATACCAGCCAGCCCTGCGACAGCCGCAATACTCAGGTCGATCTCACCCGTGAGCAGGACAAACGTCATCCCGGTACCAAAGATTGCCAGGGTTGCGATCTGGGCCAGGATGTTGTTCAGGTTGATTGGACGCAAAAATGAGGGGGAAGCGAGGCTAAAAAAGATGCCTAAAGCCAGCAGCGTCCACAGCGGGGCCAGCGCCGTCAACCGGCGCAGCCAGATTTGCGATGCCGTCTGATGGATGGTGCGGCTGGATACGACATCAAGCTGCGAGTTCTCAGTTTGGAGTGTCATAGAAGCCTCATCAAAGTATCTTTATCAATATTCTCATTTGCCATCTCGGCCACCACGCGGCCACGCGACATCACCAGAATACGGTCACAAATCTCCAGCACGGTTTCCGGTTCACTGGAAATCACCAGCACACCGAAACCCTGACTGCGGAAACCGCGCAGGATGTTCATGACTTCGCTCTTTGCTCCCACGTCCATACCGCGCGTTGGCTCGCTCAACACGAACATTTTTGGCGGGAAAGCCATCCAGCGGGCGAGGACGACCTTTTGCTGGTTGCCCCCGCTCAACTTACCGACAGCGTGCAGCGGATTGGCGGGTTGAACATTTACCCGCTCAATCACCGGCTGGGCTATGTCAAGTTCCTGCCGGAGAAGCGGAAACAGATTGCCGATGCGATTCAGATGGGGCATGGTCACATTGCGATAAACGGGTTCATCCATCAGAAGTGTTTTCCGGCGTGATTCGGTGGCATAAGCCATTCCCTGCCTGATCGCATAGGATGTGGAAAAATCAGGGCGGAATGTATGCCCGTCCAGAACAATCGTACCTCTGTCGAAGCGATACGCACCAAAGATCGCGCGGGCAAGATCAAAATGTCCGGCCCCAATCGCACCATACACGCCCACTATCTCGCCTTTAGCGACACTGAATGAAACATCAGTAAACACATCCGCACTCAAATGCTCTACTGTCAACAGGGCTTCTTTATCGGAGTGCGTTGTGGTTTGCACAAGCGTTTCATTTACTTCACGGCCCAGAATCAACGAAATAAGTTCATCGACGTTGGTAGATGTCTTATCGAGGGTTTTGATCTTGCGGCCATCGCGTAGTACCGTCACGCGGTCTGCCACGCGCATCACTTCGCCCAGAAAGTGCGAAATATAAATAATACTCCGTTTGTTTTTGCGGAGCGTATCAATAAGCTCGATCAACCGCTCCACTTCCGCCGGAGAAAGTGCCGAAGTGGGTTCATCCATAATCAGCACCTGTGCGCCGGAGAGCATGACGCGCAGGACTTCGACGACCTGCTGTGTGCCCAGTGGATACGTGCCCAATGGGCGGCGCACATCGACATTGGTGAAACCGAGCATAGCAAGCTCTTCAGCCGCTATCTCGTGCATTTTTTTCCAGTCCACAAGGCCCCACCGATTGAGAATCTGGCGGCCCAAAAAGAGATTCTCAGCGATTGAAAGCTCCGGCATGACGCTCAGTTCCTGATGGATCATGCCGATCCCTCGATTCAGTGCTTCAGCGGGGGAATGCAGGCGGACAGGTTCTCCACGCAGGAGGTACTCGCCTTCATATTCGTTATAGATGCCGGCGAGGATACGCATGAGCGTCGATTTTCCCGCGCCGTTTTCGCCAACCAGCGCGTGGGTTTCGCCTTCACGCAGATCAAAATTGACCTGATTCAGCGCCTGTAAACCTTGAAAACGCTTGGAGATCTGTTTCAGTTCAATAACGGTTGAAGTCTGCATGAGTGATTTTTATGAATGTATTGCAAAACAAAACAACTCTTTGTCGAAACCAGCAGGTACAGGTGCAAAGATGACAGGGCGATCCATTAGACCGCCCTCGCCGATCTTGATTGCTGACGTTACGCACCAGAATAGAAATTCTGCCTCAGACAGTAGACTTAGGCCCGCTGCCCAAACCGGGAAAGTGCGTAAGTATTATGAACAGAAGATAGCGGTTTCGCAATAAGCTGCCCGTCCTTTGGCCTAAAACAGGAATTGATCTTGCAGCCAGAGCTGGCTAGGGATGGAACTCATACCGTAGTTGACCAGCTTCCACGGTTCAGCCAAAAATTCGGGATTATCGTCAATCGCACCGGTCACTGCTGGGCCATCTGCCAGAATAAAGAAAGGAATATCCTCGCGTGCCTGTTCCAGACCCACAGTAGCCGCGTAAGCGCCGGCCACCACCGCCCAACCGTGAATGCGGCAGGAAGGATTGCGGCAGGTTGCGGACAGGCGGCCATCGGCAACGGCTTCCAGCGCAAAAGGCATGGCATCAATGCCGCCAACCAGTACCTGATCGCCGAGACCGGCGTTGTCGATCACCTGCCGCGCGGCCAGCGCCATATCGTCGTTGTCGGCAAACAGCGCGTTCAGATCAGGCGTCCGGTTGAGGATGCTTTCGGTAATCTGGGCAGCCAGGCTGACATCCCAATCTGCCAGTTGATCGTCCACGACTTCGATATTGGGGAACTGATTAACGGCGTTCCAGAAGCCCTGACCACGCGCCTGTGCGCCGGTGTGCCCTGCCTGCCCCCCCAGACGCGCGATCTTGCCTTGACCGCCCATCTGCGAAACAAGCACGTTCATAACGGAAGATGCCATGTAGACGTTATCCGGCGCAATGAACGAAAGCACGCCCATCTCGCGCTGTTTTTCAAACGGAGCCAGCAGGGTATCCATGCCAATGACCGGAACGCCTGCATCAATCAGGACCTGCAGGGGTTCGACCAGAGCCTCAATCTGGTTGGCCTGAACAGCCACGAAGTCCCAATCGTTAGGGGTCGAAGCGATCTGTTCAAACCGGTCGCGTTGTGCGGTTGGGTTCAATTCGCCATCGAACCAGACGACCTCGACACCCAGTAGTTCACCGAAGTACATCGCGGTGTCAGCCCCCTGAGCGCACCAGCTTGCAGCCAGCCCTGCGTTGGACATGGCGGCACGGATAGGGCGATCCTGAGCCTGAGCCAGACGAGCAGCCATGAATGGAAGAAAGCCTGTAGCCATCAGGCTGGAGCTTGCCAGGGCGCTGGTTCTCATGAAATCACGCCGACTTAATTTTTTAGCCATTTCAAAATCTCCTTAAGAACTCTATGCGCTGTATATGCCGAAATGTCTGCAAGTGCTGTAGTTCCGTTTCATCACTGAGTTTGCCGTACTGCCTCCTTTTCCGCTTTATCGAATCGATTGCATAAGGTGTTGGCGACTGGATGCGGATTGCAGCGCAAATACAGGCGATTAACCCGCAAATGTCAGTTTAACGATAACGCTTGACGATGACGCTTGACGTTTTCATTGCTCATGAATATAATTGCGAACGAAACTTGTGTCAAGTGAGAGAAAAAATTTGCAAGCCAGGCGCAGTAAGCGGATGTAGTGTCGGGTGGATAGTCGCAGAAGTAAAGTGAAATTTCATGTGTCTTATTTATATTTAAAGTGGTTGAAATGGCTGTCACACTGAAGGATATTGCGGAGCGCGCAGGAGTCTCGACGACGACTGTCTCGCGCATTCTGAATGATCGTGACACAGGGGTTCCGATTCGGACAGAAACCCGACAGAAGGTGCTTTCAATTGCTGCCGAACTGGGTTACAGACCGAACATAATGGCGCGGGCGCTGCGCGGCAGTCGCAGTTCGTTGATCGGGGTGATTACACAGAATATTTCCAGCCGGTTTCACAGCCAGATTCTACGGGGCATCAATGATGCGGCTGTTCAGCGTTCTTATCGGGTATTTCTGGGCCACGTGGCACGGCAGGTTGATCTGGCGCTCGATTACGGTTCGATGTTCGAGCAGTCTCACGCCGATGGTATCCTGATTGTAGGGGAACTTCAGGGCGATCAGGAAGCGTTTAACCGCCTCGTCCACCAGCACCGTCACGTTGTTGGAGTCAGTGATCGGGTTTCTCGGCGAGATTTCCCGGGTGTGTATGGCGACAGTGTGATGGGAACTCAATTAGCACTGGAACACCTGTGGGATTTGGGGCATCGTAACATCATATGCGTGGCTGATCCGTCCCTTCAGGATAGCCAATTGCGAGCCGATTTATACAGCCGCTTTATGCACGACCACGAGGTCGCTGACCACATTCAAGTCCACCTCACCTCTCGCTCGTTTGAGGCAAGCACCCAGACCGGACGGGAAATTTTTGCTGGCTTTGATGGTGTGAACCAGCCGACGGCGATATTCGCGACGACCGACGCGATTGCGGTTGGTCTGTTGCAGGCAGCCTATCAGATGCGTGTAGCTGTGCCGGAACAGGTATCCATTGTTGGCTTCGACGATATTGATATTGCTGGTTTTACCATCCCGCCGCTGACGACGGTGCGGCAGTCGGGTGCGGAGATGGGCTACCAGGCCGCCAATCTGCTGCTTGACCTGATTGAGGGAGTGCGCGACGAGGCTCAGGTTGAGGATATAGTCCTGGAAACGAAACTGGTAGTACGGCAGTCTACAGCAGCACCGGCTGCCGGTTAAGTGCTGAATGCAACGCGCGGACCCTTAGCGTAGGAAGAGGAGGAAGTCGGGAGTGCCAGCGAACAAACGCATTCTGGTAACGGGCGCAACCGGGAAAGTCGGGCGCGCTTTTATCCGGCGACTGCTCGATCAACCGGACTATGAGCATTTTGTGGTGCGGGCACTGCTGCACAATCGCACACTGCAAGCGCATCCGCGACTTGAAACCGTACGCGGCTCGATCCAGCACCTTGAGGTAGTCGAGGCGGCCATGCAGGATGTAACCCACGTGCTGCATCTGGCGACGGTGAAGGAAACCCCTGCCGAGATTATGGATGTGGCGGTGAAGGGGCTTTTCTGGCTGCTTGAAACCTGCCGCCAGAGTCCGGTGTTCGAGCAGTTCATCCTGATTGGCGGCGATGCGGCGGTGGGGCACGATGTTTATCCGCATCCTGTTCCGGTGACAGAACTTCAGCGGCATACCGCTTACCCGGGCTGTTATGCGTTATCCAAAGTGCTCGAAGAGGTGATGCTGGAGCAGTATGCTATTCAGTATGATTTGAACTGGTGCTGCCTGCGTGCCCCCTGGATCATGGAAAAAGACGATTTTAAGTATACGCTTTCTTTTGGTGAGGATGTTTTTGGTGGCCCGCGCTGGCACGAACTGGTGGGGCCGGAAAAAGCTGCCGAATACGTGCGTACACAGACCATCCCGGTGATGCTTGACCCTGCTGGCAAACCCGTAAAACGGAATTTTGTCCACGTTGACGATCTGGTGACGGCAATTTTATGTGCCATTGATGCGCCACAGGCCCGGCAGCAGACATTTAACATCTGCATGGACGAGCCGGTGGATTATGGTGAAGTGGGGCGCTACCTCAACCAGACACGCGGGCTGCCAACGGTGAATATTTCAACCGTGTATCATTCCACGTGGCTGGATAATGCCAAAGCTCGATTTCTGCTCAACTGGCGGCCCGAATATGACCTGCACAGGCTAATCGACGCCGCCTGGGATTACCAGCGCGCCCCTGATGATCCACGCCATATCTGGTATCCCGGCTGACATCCCGTTCCATTAGACAGAAATATATAAAGCCGGCGGCAGGTCGTGACCAGCACCGCCCGGTTGTGTACCAGCCGCCCGACGGTTATTGGCTGCACCCCTTTGCTCTTCGCGGGTCAAGCGTCCACGTCCCATGCCACATGAACAGCTTTGCAGCAAGCGGGTTCGATTTTGCTGTAGCGTCGTTGTTCACCCCGCGCGTCCTGTTTGCCTCACCCACCACACCAAGACGAGCCATTAGAAGGGGTCTGGTGTCACCCGGAATCGGATGACATTGTACACAGAAGTGTTGTCAAACTTTCGATTTGTATCTACACTCTGTTAAACCTGAAAATGGCATTGGAAAGGACATTATCATGAGAAGACTCTGTTTTAGTTTGACCTTTCTACTGATTGTTGCGCTCGTTGGCCCTACCCTGGCGCAGGAAATGGAAACACCGCCAATGATGGGCTTTTGGGATGAATGTCCCACGCCTGAGAACCTGCCCGAAACGGTCAACATTGGCGTGATTTTTGGCTTGTCCGGGCCAATTTCGGTTTACGGCGGCCCACAGCAGCAGGCTGTGCAACTGGCTATCAATGAAGTCAACGAGTCTGGTTACCTGGGTGAAGGCATGGAACTGGTCGCCATATTCGAAGATTCGGCAGGTGACGCAGAGCAGGCCATCGCTGCCATGACCAAACTGGTCGAAGAAGATCAGGTGGTCGCCGTGATCGGCCCGACTCTCTCCACCGAAGCCTTCTCGGCTGACCCGATAGCTCAGGAAAACGGCACTGTCGTACTGGGAGTCAGCAATACCGCCAGCGGCATTACCGATATGGGTGAGTTTGTCTTTCGGAACAGCTTGCCGGAAAGCTCAGTCATTCCGGGGACGATTGCGCAATCCACAGAAATTCTTGGCCTGGAACGTGTGGGGGTGCTGTACGGCAATGACGACGACTTCACCCTCAGCGCTTATGATGTGTTTGTTGCGGCGCTGGAGGATAACGGCGTCGAGATC
>Ga0079224_100007363_pt1 | contig 14765 bp, 10 predicted proteins | sample Stecom2015_FD_80414 | JGI IMG/M metagenome (GOLD analysis project Ga0079224, IMG submission 80414) | Agricultural soil microbial communities from Utah to study Nitrogen management - Steer compost 2015 | ecosystem: Environmental > Terrestrial > Soil > Agricultural land | place: USA: Utah...
GCACGCTGGCTTTGGACCGAGGCACGAACCTCTTCAATATTTTCTTTCGGCACCATGAAATAGCGATCGGAAGCGCAACCGGAAAGTGCGACTGCCAGCCCTGTTAGGGCAACTGCGAAGAATGAGCGGGTTTGCGAAAACCTGGACCCCATGAATATCCCCTGAACCGGCCGTGAGAATTATTGGCAATGGATGCCTCAGCCATTGGATGTGTTGTCAATCAGGCGGGAGAGTATACTACAACGGACCTGTGTGGTGACTTTACAGATGGTTAAGGCGCATAGTTACTGGCCCAGAAAAGGCCCCTGGCCCAGCGGCGTCTCGGATCTCAGGTACTCCTGTATGACCGGGGAACAATTCAGGTAGAACAGCAGCAGCTCCCGCTGGATGTCCTGGTCCTGAATGCGGGCGGCGAAGGAAATGACATCTTTAAGCGCGCGATCGCTGGAGGTTGTGTCGGTGGGCACCGCAAAGCTCTTGCCATACCGGCTTTTCAATAACTGGGTAAGCCGCTCAAGGTGGAACTCGCCAGTGTGGGTAATGTGCGGCAAGACGCGCACATGCTTGCCCCCCGGGCCCTGGTTCTCCGAAGAGAATGCCTGCTCGTCTTCCACACAGGTAGCCTGCAGGAAGTCGGACCCGAATTTTCTCCACAATTCCTTGAACATGCTCCGGCCTGCCAGTCAGCGTTCCATTTACGGCTTGAGCACTCCGGTTGGGTGCTTTTTAACCGTTGTAGAGGAATTTACGCTCTGCGTCCATAGGTGGATTGACGCAATGTTGATAAATGCCAAACAGTCGAGGCCGGCCTGGTGGCCTCGTTCCGCCAACAAGAAAAAAGGGTGAGCATTGCGGTAGACTGTCAGGCTTTGATCCCGGGGCCATGCCCTGATCTGACCAACGAAGACCAAGGAGAACTTGCTGGTGCTAGATGCGCTTACCCTCACCATGGCTGAACGTCCGGAATGGCTGGCAGGTTGGTTCCTTGCGCTGCTGGCGAGTGCCGCCTTGTTTCTGGCGGGGATGATCTGGCTGCTGTGGCGTCGAAGCCAGGATAGAGTCACCGAGTCTGCCTTGCGCGAGGAACTGGACACCCGGGACAGGCAACTGAGAGATAGCGAGCAGGTGCAGGCGTTGCATGAACAGGAAGTTGAACATCTGCAGACCGCACTCGAGGAGCAGAAAGCCCGCTCTGGGCAGCTGGAGCAGGGCATCGAGCACTGGCGACAGCAGTCCGCCAACCTGGAAAACCGATTGGCGGCTCTGGACTCGGAGCTGGCGGCAAAACAGGACCGGGTTGCGCAACTGGTAAATGAAAACAGTCAATACCAGCAGCGGGCTGAAACGCTCTCCGAACAGTTAGGCCAGTTGAAGGTCGAGTTACGCGAGCAGCAGGTGACACTGGATAAAGAGCGCCGCAATGCCTCGGAAAAACTGGAGTTGCTGGAAAAGAATCGCGACGCACTGAAGCAGGAATTTGAGAACCTTGCGAACCGGATTTTTGAGCAGAAAAGCGAGCGATTCAGCCAGCAGACCCGAACCAGTCTGGACTCGTTGCTCAACCCCTTCCGTGACCAGTTGCAGGACTTCCGTAAACGCGTAGAGGATGTCTACACCACGGAAACCCGGGATCGCCAGGCACTACGCAGCGAAATAAAATCGTTGCAGGAGCTGAACCGGCAAATTACCGAAGAAGCCGCCAATCTGACCCGTGCTCTCAAAGGCGACAAGAAAATTCAAGGCAACTGGGGTGAGTTGATCCTGGAGCGGGTGCTGGAACGGTCGGGCCTGCGCAAAGGCGTTGAGTACGAAACCCAGGGCAGTTACCGGGACGAAGATAACCAGTTGTTGAGGCCCGATGTCATCGTGCATTTGCCGGACCAGCGAAATCTGGTAATTGATTCCAAGGTATCGTTGGTCGCCTATCAGCAGTGGGTGACCGCAGATCAGGAGGAAGAGCGAGCTGCGGCGCTGAAGCAGCATGTTGAGGCGGTTCGCAATCACATCCGTACATTGAGCGAAAAAGATTACAGTCAGCTTAACGGGCTGCATTCTCCCGATTTCGTGCTGCTGTTCATGCCCATTGAGCCGGCATTTGTGGCAGCATTCCAGGAGGACGAGAACCTGTTCGCAGAAGCGTTCGAACGCAAGATTATTGTGGTGACACCCACCACCCTGCTGGCGACACTGAGAACGATTGAGAATATCTGGCGTTATGAACGCCAGAGCCAGAACGCCCGCCGCATTGCAGATCGCGCCGGTGCGGTCTATGACAAGCTGCGGGTGTTTGTAGAGGCCATGGAAAAGCTGGGAAGTCAGTTACACACGGCCCAGGGCACCTACGATAATGCCATGAATACCCTGACCCGGGGCCGTGGTAATCTGATTTCCCAGGCCAATCGGTTTGTGGAGCTGGGGGTCAGGGTTAAAAAAGAGTTGCCCAAGTCGATTGTGGATCAGGCCGAGGTCGATTCTGAAGACGCCGATGAGCCGGGGGATACGCCAGCCATCGACAGGGAGCCTACAGACGCCGGGGAAGCCCGGGCAGAGGACCAACAGGAGTAGCGGTATGTTGTCACCCATGAAAAAAAGGCGTATGCCTGGCCACAAGGTATTTTCGGGCCTGGTGTTGTCTTCTGTTCTGGCCCTGCAGGCTGGATTTACACACGCATTGGCTCCGGAGCACGAAATTCGCCGCTTGATGCTGGCGACGGAAGAAGCGGTGGCTGCAGAGAGCTGGAGTGAGGCAGGGGAGTATCTGAACCGCCTTCAGGCCATGGAGGGAGAGAAACCTGCCGAATATTTCTACTATCGCGGCCGGGCCATGTTGCAGGCCAATCATCTGAACGAAGCCCGTTCAGCCCTGGAGCAATACATTACCCGGGCGGGTGTTGAGGGCACGCATTATCAGCAAAGCCTGAAGCTGATTACCGACATTGAGAAGGCCAGCCGTGCCAGTGTCCGTGCTCTGGCTGAAGGGCAGGCGAATGCCAATGAACCCGTTGCCGTGATTGAGCCGGCGAATGAGCAGGACGTGAAGACACTGCGCCAGCTGTATCTGGCTAACTCAGACAGGGAGGCTCTGGTCATCCACCTGAATACCCTGCTGGAGACCGCGGGCTGGCGGCGTGATAGAACGGTGGTGCGTCTTGACAGGCCTGCAGACCGCCAGTACCAGGTGGCTCTGGATGATGGCAATATCAGTATTCAGGACATCGAGCGCAATCCCGATGGCAGCACTGTTCGCAGAACCCTGTCTCTGTCGGTATTCGGTGTGAACCCGCAACTGCGTTGGGATTGCGAGCCGGTGGTCGGCGCCTGCTGGGTGTATGACCCGCGGGACGGCTCCCGGCTCTTCCAGTTGGCCGAGAATCGCGATCAGGCCCGGGACATTGCCCGAACTCTGGGGCGCCTGATCCGGAACCTGCAGCAGGGAAGTTCGTAAGGCGGGGTGTTCAGACCAGATCGCCCCGTTCGCCTTCCCGCCAGGCGCCCGGGGTGACTCCTGTCCACTTCTTGAAGGCCCGATGGAAGGTGGACGGTTCGGTAAAGCCAACCCGTTCGGCAATATCGTTGATGGGCATCTCCGGATGGGCCAGATAGTAGATGGCCATATCCCGCCGCAATAGATCCTTGATCTCCTGAAACGACGTGTTTTCCTGCTTCAGCCGGCGCCTGAGGGTTTGCGGGCTGGTGTGAAGCTCTTGCGCTATCCAGTCGAAATCCGGCATGGGTTTGGAGAAGTCACGGCCAATCAGGCCCCGAATGCGGCCGGTCCAGGTGTTGCTCTCATCCGGTCGTGACAGCAGATCTGCCGGGGAAGTTTTCAGGAATTGTCGCATTTCCGGCTTGTCCCGGATTACCGGGGCAGAGAGAAAGCGTTTGCTGAAGGTTAACGCCGTACAGTCGGATTCGAACGCCAGCGGGCAATGAAAAATGTGCCGGTATTCGTCGCCATGGTCTGGCCTTGGGTAATCGAACTCGGCTTTCTCCAGTTCCACTGGCTGGCCAATGAGCCAGCTGCCAAGTCGGTGCCAGATGACCAGGATGCTCTCTCGCAGAAAGTAGTCCGGATCGTGGATGCTGCCTTCAATTCGCGTAACCAGGCGCGCGCAGTCATCCAGGACTTCAAGCTCCATGGACACCATACGCTCGAACAGCCGCGAGAACCGGTAGGCCTGTTGATACACCTCTTCCAGCGTCTGGCAACCGACCACCAGAGCACACATGGTAGCGAATGTACCGGAGCGGGCCCGGCGCGGCCCCATGCCCATAAACTCATCGCCGGTGCGCTGCCAGATTACCTGCATCAGCTTGCTGAACTGGTCGCTGCTTACCCTTGCCATTTCAATACGCAGCAGATCCGGCGAGATCCCGGCCTCCTGAAGCAGTGCGCGGCCGTCCAGGCCCAGGCGTTCAGCGCCGGACAGGGAAGCTTCAACAAAATGTCGGGAGACCGTAAGTGTTGACATAAAGGCAGCCAGAAGAAAGAACGAACTTCATCATAAGTTCCCGACACGACAATGCAAGCCTATGATTTGCCGGAAGATGGAAGAAACGGTCAATAGGAATGAAGGAACCGGCAGTTGGCCCGGCCTGCAAAACCCGTCAGCATGAGCCAGAGTCATTGCCGCCGATCACAAACAAGGAGACACTTTATGGCAGCCCCGCTCGCCAACCTGAAAATTCTGGATTTCAGTACCTTGCTGCCCGGACCTTACGCCACCATGATGCTCGCCGATATGGGCGCGGAAGTGCTCAGAATTGAAGCTCCGGACCGGGTGGATCTGGCCAAGGTAATGCCGCCATTTGATGGTAAATTCAGCACGACTTTTTCCTACCTCGGTCGCGGCAAGCAAACGTTGCAACTGAACCTGAAGCAGCCCGAGAGTGTTGAAAAGGTCAAGCAGCTGGTTCAGGACTACGACATTGTGGTGGAGCAGTTTCGCCCGGGCGTCATGGATCGCCTCGGAATAGGCTATGAGGTACTCAAAGCCATCAATCCAAGACTGATTTACTGCGCCATTACCGGCTATGGCCAGACCGGCCCCTACAAAGACAGAGCCGGCCACGACATCAACTATCTGGCTATTTCCGGTGTTGCCAGCCACTGCGGCCGTGCCGACAGCGGCCCGCCACCCATGGGCATTCAGATTGCCGACGTGGCCGGAGGCTCCCATCACGCCGTGATGGGCATCCTCGCTGCCGTCATCAAACGCCAGGAAACCGGAGAGGGCGCCTTTATCGACATCAGCATGACCGATGCCGCCTTCGCCCTGAATGCCATGGCGGGTGCTGCTGCCCTGGCAGGCGGACAGCCTCAGAAGCCCGAAAGCGGCATGCTCAATGGTGGCACCTTCTACGACTATTACCAGACCAGCGATGGCCGCTGGTTGTCTGTCGGGAGCCTGGAGCCGCAGTTCTCTTCGCGTTTGTGCGACTCCCTTGGGTTGGGCGAACTGAAAAGCTATGCCCTGAGTCAGAAGCCTGAACATCAGCAGGAGCTGAAAGTCGCTATCAAACAAAAGATCGCGGAGCGTTCACTGGCAGAGTGGCAGGAGGTGTTTGCGGAGGTGGATGCCTGTGTGGAGCCGGTGTTGACGATTGAGGAGGCGGCAGAGCATCCGCAGTTGAGGGCGCGGGGAATGTTGGTTGAGAGGGACAGAGGGGATGGGAGCTGTCAGCCGCAGATTGGATTTCCGATCAGGCTGGAGTAGCTGTCGTCAGAAGCTCTTCGAGCACAAGTAATGCATGAGGCTGACAACAATCAGCGTCTGAATAAAATAAAACGTGAATTACTGTTCAGTTTTATCTGGCCGAACAGGAGGTCTCTGCTAGCTTTATTAGAGTCACCGTGAGCGGTGAAAACGTAGTGAACAAATACAAGGAATACACTATGAAACTCTGGAATCTCCCCATGGGCAGGCAAGCTCTCAGTGTCGGGCTTACGCTGCTCAGCAGTATATTGTTGGTGGGTTGTTTTGACAGTGACAATGATTCTTCCAGCTCGCAGCAGGCAGAAGCAGATCCCTATGTATCTCCGGCTGATGGTCGGCTTGACGCATCTATTCGGCGTACAACCGGCGGCGTACCCCATATCGTCGCGGACAATCTGAAATCTGCCGCATTCGGGCATGGCTATGCTCAGGCGCAGGATAACGTCTGTTTGCTCGCTGAGGCGATTGTCAAAGCCAGAAGTGAGAGGTCAAAGTACTTTGGGCCCGGAATGGACGCAGGTTTTGGTATTGGCATCAACATAGTTAATGATTTCAGCTATAAGGCCCAAAGAATCTATTCGGGAGCTCAGGCCGAACTCCCCACTCTAAGTGCTGAGAGCCTTGCGCTGATTGAAGGTTTTACAGAAGGCTATAACCGCTATATCAATGAAACAGATGCTTCTGAACTTCCCGCAGAGTGTGCTAACCAGGATTGGGTTAAACCGATAACGCCGGTTGATCTGCTGGCACACTATCGGATCGTTGGACAGTATGCGAGTGGCGCGCTCTTCGCAACCGGTGCGGTTTTCCTGGCGGTTCCTCCCGGTGAGAGTCCAGTTCCTACACAAGCGAATTCGGTTGCCAGTCTTGAGGAAGTGAGCGATCTGCTAGAGGACGTCGTGACAACTGCGAGGGCGGGTGCCAGGTCGCACTCCAATTTTTCTGATATGGGGCTTGCCAGCAACGCCTGGGGTCTAGGGAGTGCTATGACTGAGCAAGGGCGCGGTGCTCTGCTGGCAAACCCGCACTTCCCATACACGGGGCACCGGCGCCTATATGAAGTCCAGATGACCGTGCCGGGCTATTTGAATGTTCATGGGGCTGGACTGCTCGGCACTGCTATTCCACTGATTAGCTTTAACGAGAATCTTGCGTGGTCTCATACGGTAACGACGAGCCGACGGTTTACCTGGTATGAGTTGGTTCTGAAGGACGGTGATCATCTCTCTTATGTGAAAGATGGTGTCGAGAATCCAATAACAACCGAGACGTTCCAGATTGAAGTTGACATGGGGGCGCCAGAGCCACTGGTACTTGAGAGAACCTTCTATTTCTCCGAGTACGGGCCGATGCTTGCAGCCAATGCAGTCAGTAACCAGTTGCCTGAGTGGGGAGACAATGGGGCGCTCAATACATCATCTGTTGTGGCTTATAGCTACCGTGATGCCAATGCGAACACAGGTGGCCTTTTGGACACGTGGTTGCAGATGAGTCGCGCAAGCAATCTGGAAGAGTTCAAAAGTGTCTTTCGAAATTGCGGTTCGACACTGTGGACCAACACGACTTATGCCGATGATCAGGGCAATGCATTCTACATAGACAGTAGTTCGGTGCCTAATCTCTCAGACAAAGCGATCGCATTGATCAATTTCCGTCGTGCCGGTAGTGCGTCGTATGCCGGCTTGTTTGATCAAGGCGTCACACTACTTGACGGAAGACTCTCACAGGAGGACGGGGTAGAAACCGAATGCGGTCCCCTCGTCCCCTACGAGCAAAAGCCGATGCTGGTTCGCTCTGACTGGGTACAGAACTCGAACAGTAGTTTCTGGTCGACTAATCCTGATAAATTTCTCACCGGCTACTCCCCGCTTTTCGGTGACGAAAAGGCGCCCATAAACCCTCGAACCCGTCTGGGCATTAAAATGCTTCAGAATCCGATGGATCCGGGCGTGCCTGATGCGCCGGCACCTGCGGGGCAGGATGGCAAGTTCAGTGCAAAAGAACTCATAGGTGTCATCTGGAACAATCGGGCTTGGTATGCCGAACAGTTCTTGCCTGAGCTGCTTGAACGTTGTGATGTGATTGGCAGCACTCCTGTAAACGGCGTGGACCTGTCCTCCTGGTGTCAGTCGTTGAGTGGCTGGGATCGCCTTTACAATCTGGATAGCGTAGGTGCTCATATTTTTCGGGTTTTTATGGCCAATTATATGGATGACCTGAGCGATGATCTAACCACTCCCTTTAGCCCGGCAGACCCGGTGGGAACGCCTGCAGATCCCTCCGATATCAATGCAGGAACAGCCAGCGATACCATGTTGCTAGCCTTGGCAGATGGCATAGCTGACCTCCAATCCCAAGGGATTGCGCCGACTGATGCATTGGGTGATCTGCAATACTACCGCGCTTCTGGTGGCGTGGTTCCGGGGTCGGGTGGTACGCCGATCTTCCAGACTCAGCCGATTCCATGGCATGGTGGAGATGGCAATATTGATGGTGCTTTCAACGCGATTGGAGTGGTCTTAGACTCCTTTGCTGAAGATACCCGATTCCCAAGGATCGCTCCGTCTATCATCCCGAATACAGCGGGCCTGTCGGATGGCTCCAACGGGATTGATGGTTGGCTGATGGCGCGTGGGACCAGCTGGCACTTTGGTCTGGAGTTTACCGATAACGGTCCGGAAGCATATGGATTAGTGAGCTATTCCCAGTCTACCGACGCAATGTCGCCATTCTTCAGTGACCAAAGTGAGCAGTATTCCAACAAACAGTATCGTCCCTTGTTGTTCACAGAAGACGACATACAGGCAAACCTTCTGCCGCAGGGCGAGATGGTTATTTCGAACGACTAATCTGTTGGCTGGTCAAGGAAAAGGGCCGCCCTGTGAAGGGCGGCCCTTTTTCATTATTTGAAGCCTGCGGCGCCCATTCCCAGCGTCAATCAATGTGCTGCCGTCAGAGTGTGCCTGATGGAGTGGGCTTCATGAAAAAAGCCCCGCACGAGGCGGGGCTTTTCGTAAGAGCTTTGCGGCCTTAAGGTGCCTGAAGCTCATCCTGGTCCAGTGAGCTTTCCAGGGTGGTGCTGCTTCCCAGAGAAGCTCCGATAGCTGGAACCGACGACCCTGGCACTGGCTGTCCGCTCAGGGCTTGGGCCGTTTGGATCAACATGGCGCTGAATGCGACGCTGGTATCTGCGGCGCCTCCGGGGCAGTTTTCCTCGGGTGCGATGGGGGCAATAAATGTCCCATGGTTTGCATCCGCACACGGGTTGGTTCCCGCGAAGAAGCTGGCTACCGGCATAGTGCTGCCCGCAGAAGTTTCCGAGTCAATAATAGAAATGCCTTCTGTACCGTCCGACAGACGGCTGCCTCCAGCTCCCAGGTCAACAAGAGCCATCAGAGGCTCTGTACCTGCAAGAGGTGCAGAGAAAGCGCTGCCAAGAGGGTTCTCGTTAGCTTCATTTGGAACCGTAGTATCCCCAACAACTTCCGTCAGCAGTATATTTCCGGTGCTGTTGCCGAGTGACTGGGCAAAGTTCACAGGATCTCCGGCATCCGTGATGGATTGGAAGACGTAGAAGAAACTCTCGAAATTAGATGATCCCTGCGTTACGCCGGCTGCTGCAAGGCCTGGAAGAATGCGACCCGAAATGCTCGGAGAGCTTTCGATCAAACGCGTCACCTGACCACCGGTGTTGTGAAGTACAACAGAGTTCAGGCTCGGGAAGGTGAATGAGCTCAGAGGCGCACCAGCCTGGGTATAGGTACCGTTGAGCGTTGCGTTTAGAGTGGCATCGTTGGCCAAAGCGGCAAACACAGTTCCCGAGATTCCGCCGAGCGAGTGACCGATGAAGTTCACCGGAACTCCGGCCAGATCACCCTGGGTCGCCGGATTGCCGTCAATGTCGAAGGTCTGGATGGAGGCGGCAACGTTCAATAGATCCACCACACCCTGACGCAAGTTGTCCCGACTGTTCATCATGTTCAATGGGTTGATAAACAGGCTGCCAGACGAAATGTCGGTAAGGTTTGCGGCGACTGGTTCTAGCGAAGCATTAGCCGTGTAGCCAAAGTGCCGCTCGCCAATATAATCCGCTGAAACCAGAGCGTTTAGTTGGGCAATCAGCGGAGTCAGTGCTGGATTATTCTGTGCTTCCAGTGCCTGGATAGTACCGTTAACCGTTGCAGTGAGAGTACCTTCGTCCAAGGCGCTCAGACCGGGTACAGTTCCTGTAGTGGCTCCGGCCAGACCGTGAAGCGGCTGGTCGATGGCGATCACCGCCTGGCAGGCACTCTGGGCCAGGACAATGCCTGGAAGCATTGCCACGCTCCGGTCGACGGTAATGCCATGTTGAAGGATAGTCACACCGTTTGGTTTGTTGGCATCTACACAGGCTTGAGGCCGTGAATCAGTCGATGGGTTGAAGATGACGACCGGTACCGTTGTATCTGCTGTCTTCTGTGGGAACGGGAAATAGCCGTTAACGTTCAGAGTTCCATCAATATCGCGGAGGAAACTGAATACAGGATCTCCCGGGCTCAGGCTCTCATTAAGATCGGCTTCCAGGCTGGTGCTGCCGCTCCAGCTTCCAGTGACAATACCATCTCCACTTTCACCTGGCAGGCTTTGGTAGTAGGGGAGTGTAATGGCGCCCTGATGGACCTGCACCTGTGTGGCTGCCTGGGCGATGCTGTTCTGAGCTCCAAGGCCCTGGATCGTTGCCAGGTCAGCCGCCTCGCTTTTCTGGAAAAAGAAAGATGGGCGTGGCACCGGGAGGTGGAGGCTGTCACCTATTTCACCGGTGATCGCATCCCCGATTGCGGAAGGCGTTGTCGCCGCCTGCGCTGCGCCAAGATCTGAAATGGCTGTAAGCTGTTGAGTAGTCAGAGAGCTAGGGTCAACCGTGCCTCCCTGAAGCCCGGCAGCTAATTCACGGAGTTCTGCGAGTTTTGCTGTGAGCTGAGAAAAGTTCAGGCTGGGATAGTTATCGCGCACAGCTTTCAGTAGCGCCGTAAAACCAACTTTCTGACCCAGGGCCGCACCGAAAGAGGCTGGCGACATCATTGCCCGAAGGACGTCGGTATCTGAATTGGTGGTGAAGGTGTATGCCAAAGCGGACTTTGGAGTGTTCTCAGGAACGGCTGAAGCCAAAAATCCATTGGCTAGCTGGTTAGATGCCTGCAGCAGGCTCTTCACATTACCCAGAGCAGGGTTGCCAAGCACACCATCGGCAAGATTTACGTCCTGAATGGAGCGTTCAATTGGCTTGCCATTAGCGCCGCGGATATCGTTGGTGGCGATCACCAGGTACTTCTGGCCTTCCTCAAGAGGTTCCAGTGGGACAACACGGATGGCATTGTCTGTACCACCGTCGATGTCGACAACATCCGCCCGGAATTTAGGAGTCAGTGCCAGATTGAAAGGATTGGCCGAGTCGATACTTGTGGGGTTGGTGTTTGGCAAAGCATCTGGGAGCCCTTCAACCGCATCTTTCACGTTTACTGCCAGCAAAAACACAGTCGCGCCAGCTTGAACAGACTGTGGATTCAGCGCGCCATCAAATTTCAGGGTAAACGCCCCGGAAGTGGAAAAACCGGATAGGTCGTTTACTGCGGCATCCGCAGGTGAGTTACCCGTTGAAAGACCGGTGAAGTCATAGTTGGCACTCTGAGTGGCGCCAAGCAAGAGAATCAGATCCGAGTTGATGGGGAACTTCGGTTCCGCCGCAATCGGGTTCGGGTCATACACTGGACGAACGATGGACCTATCGATGGTTGTATCATCGATTTGGTAATCCGGGTTGGCGTTTGCCCCGGAACTGCCACTGTCAAAACAGCCCGTCAACCCAAGGGAAGAAGCCACGGCAAGACTTATTAGAGTTTTCTTGAACATGGGTGGAACCTTTTCCTGTTGTTGTGTCGTTATATCCGGCGTTGACGGAACCGGTCGGCCCCAGGATTCCGCGCACTGCCTTTTCTGATTTGTTGGTTGTCTGAAATTGTAGCCAGCACTTAAAAGCCAATTTCTGTAGCTTCGACTATAGCGACAGAGTAGCAAGTGTTGATCAGCCAAAAGTGTGATTCTGCGTCTGGAAACCCTCCTCGCACCATTGGAGTGGCCCTCAATCAAAAATAGTGGGCGCTCCGCCGTTTGTCGAGTTCCAGTGATCGGGTAATGCCTGTTTTAACAAATTGTTGCGAATTGGTTTTGCGGCCATAGCTAATTTCGTTAGCGGGCATAGCATTTGCGCCTTCTGTCGCATCAACCGCTGTGGCGAATTTCTGGTAAACTCTCGCTTCCTTATATAAGCAGGGGCTGCCTTGGTGGCTCCGCACACTTCCGATAATCAGAAAGCTGATGAGGCGACTATGACCACCGTGATCCGCCAGGACGACCTGATCGAAAGCGTAGCCGATGCGCTGCAGTTCATTTCCTATTACCACCCGAAGGATTTCATTCAGGCTGTGTACGAGGCCTACCAGAAGGAAGAGTCCCAGGCGGCCAAGGATGCCATGGCTCAGATTCTGATTAACTCCCGCATGTGTGCCCAGGGCCATCGCCCGATCTGTCAGGACACCGGTATCGTGACCGTATTCGTGAACATTGGCATGGATGTGAAATTCGAGTGCGACATGCCGCTGGACGACGTGATCAACGAAGGCGTGCGCCGTGCTTACACCCATCCGGACAACGTCCTGCGGGCCTCTGTGCTGGCAGACCCGGACGGCAAACGCCAGAACACCAAAGACAACACCCCCGCCATCATCCACTACAAGATGGTTCCGGGTAACACCGTAGACGTGCACGTGGCAGCCAAGGGCGGCGGCTCTGAAGCCAAGTCCAAGTTTGCCATGTTGAACCCGTCCGACTCGGTCGTGGACTGGGTGTTGAAGATGGTGCCGCAGATGGGTGCCGGCTGGTGTCCGCCTGGCATGCTGGGTATTGGTATTGGTGGTACCGCCGAGAAGGCGATGGAGCTGGCGAAAGAAGCTCTGTTGGACCCGATCGATATTCACGATTTGCAGGCCCGTGGTGCCTCCAATCGTGCTGAAGAACTGCGTCTGGAGCTGTTTGAGAAGGTGAACGAGCTGGGCATTGGCGCCCAGGGGCTGGGTGGCCTGACCACCGTTCTGGATGTGAAAGTCAAGGATTACCCCACCCACGCGGCCAACAAGCCGGTGGCGATTATTCCCAACTGTGCCGCTACCCGCCACGCGCACTTTGTGCTGGATGGCACTGGTCCGTCCCTGCAGACCCCGCCGAGCCTGGACGACTGGCCGGAAATTACCTGGGAAGTGGGCGAGAACGTTCGCCGTGTGAATCTGGATACTGTAACTCCGGAAGACGTGAAAGACTGGCAGCCGGGTGAAACCGTTCTGCTGTCTGGCAAGATGCTGACCGGCCGTGATGCGGCCCACAAGAAGATGGTGGATATGATCGAGCGCGGCGAAGAGCTGCCGGTTGATCTGAAGGGCCGCTTCATCTATTACGTGGGCCCGGTGGATCCGGTGCGTGAAGAAGTGGTTGGCCCCGCCGGCCCCACCACCGCGACCCGTATGGACAAGTTCACCGACACCATGCTGGAGAAAACCGGATTGACCGGCATGATCGGTAAAGCCGAGCGTGGTCAGGTTGCCATCGACGCCATCAAGAAGCACGGCGCGGTGTATCTGATGGCGGTGGGTGGTGCGGCCTACCTGGTCTCCAAGGCCATCAAGGGCGCCAAGGTGGTGGCCTTTGAAGAGCTGGGTATGGAAGCCATTTACGAGTTTGAAGTGCAGGATATGCCGGTAACCGTAGCGGTGGATTCCCGTGGCAGTTCCGTGCACCAGACCGGCCCGGTGGAGTGGCACGACAAGATCATTGCTGCCAAGGCGGTTTGATCTGAGTCTTTGTTAGTCCTGGTAGCAGCCTTGGGTGTTCGGCTCAAGGCTGCCACTGAAAGTCCTGCATCTTTACCCTTCCTTTATACACTTCCACCCCTTCCAGCCTCAGTTTCTCGGTTTGAAGCTGGCAGGTTTCTGTGCCTTCAGGAAAAGCGATCTGGCCATTGCTCCGGATAACCCGGTGCCAGGGGATGCTGTGGCCGGCGGGCAGTTTGCCCAGGGCCCGGCCAACAAAGCGCGCCTGGCGGCCAAGGCCAGCCATGGCGGCTACCTGGCCGTAGCTGGCCACTTTCCCTGCCGGGATCGCGGCCACTACCTGCCAGATTTTCTGCTCTTTTGTCGGTTCCTTTTCGGACTCGTTCATTCAGAGCTCCGGTATTGGCCGGATTACAGACGCAGGGCGCCATCCACCTCGATCATGCGGCCGGAAACGTAGTCATTCTCGAAAATGAACGCCACGGCAGAGGCAATTTCCTCGGGCTTACCCATACGTTTGAGGGGAATGCCTGCGGTCATTTTCTCCAGGGCTTCTGGTTTCATGGAGGCGGTCATTTCGGTTTCGATAAAACCGGGGGCGATGCCCATGCAGCGGATGCCGTAGCGCGCCAGTTCCTTGGCCCAGACTGGTACCAGTGCGGATACGCCAGCCTTGGCGGCGGAGTAGTTGCTCTGGCCCATGTTGCCGGCGCGGGAGATAGAGGCGATGTTGATGATCGCGCCCTGATCGCCGTTTTCGATCATGCGGGTGGCGGCTTCACGGCCGCACAGGAAAACGCCGGTGAGGTTAACGTCGATGACGGACTGCCATTGGGCCAGTTCCATGCGTTTTTCCAGTTTGCCGTCCTTGAATTTCACCATCAGGCCGTCGCGGAGAATGCCGGCGTTGTTGACCAGACCGTTCAGGTGACCGAAATCGTTGATGATGGCTTGGAAGGTGTTCTCAACATCTTCTTCTTTGGCCACGTTGCAGACATAGGTTTTGGCGTCGCCGCCGGCCTGTTTACAGGCTTCGGCTGCCTCGGCCAGTTTATCTTCCATCAGGTCGATCAGGGCGACTTTGGCGCCTTTTGCTGCCAGGTATTCGGCCATGGCTCGGCCCAGACCCTGGCCGCCGCCGGTAATTGCAATCACGGAATCTTGAATTTTCATCGTTTGCCCTAACTAA
>Ga0079224_100007364_pt1 | contig 14765 bp, 13 predicted proteins | sample Stecom2015_FD_80414 | JGI IMG/M metagenome (GOLD analysis project Ga0079224, IMG submission 80414) | Agricultural soil microbial communities from Utah to study Nitrogen management - Steer compost 2015 | ecosystem: Environmental > Terrestrial > Soil > Agricultural land | place: USA: Utah...
CCGGGGGCCTGCGGTTGATCGAGCGCCGCCGCCCGGTGGGGGTGATCGGCGCCAACTTCGAGGCCCGCCCGAACGTCACTCTGGACATCGCCTCCCAGCTGGTCAAGTCCGGCAACGCCGGGGTGTTGCGCACCGGCTCGGCCGCGGCGCGGTCGGCCCGGGCCCTGGTCGACCGCGTGATCGCCCCCGCCCTGACCGCGGCCGGGCTGCCCGCCGCCGCGATCCAGCTCGTGCCCGGCGCGGACCGCCAGACCGCCGCCGCGCTGGTCCGCCAGCCCGACCTGATCCCCCTGGTGATCCTGCGCGGCAGCGGTGAGGTCACCCGGGCGCTGGGGCAGGAGGCGGCCCGCCACGGCGTGCGTACGCTCGCCCACGCCGACGGCGGTGGGGTGCTGTACGTGCACGCCGCGGCCGACCTGGCCAAGGCGCAGGAGATCATCGAGCGCAGCCTGGACCGGTTGGGTGTCTGCAACCGCCTGAACCTGCTGCTGGTGGACGACTCGATCTACGAGCAGGCCCTGCCCGACCTGCTCGCCACCCTGGAGAAGCTGGGCATCGAGCCGTCGCTGCCGCCGCACGACCATCCGCGCGGCTACGAGTGGGCGCTGGACGACGAGCGCGCCGCCACGGTGACCGTGGACCGGGCGGCCGGGCCGGCGGCGGCCGCCGGGATCGCCAACGACGAGACCTCCGGCCTGGCGGCCGGGATCGTCACCGAGGACCGGGCCGCGGCCGAGGAGTTCCTCACCGCCTACACCGGCACCGGGGCGTTCTGGAACGCGACCACCCGGCTACTCGACGGTTTCAAGCTGCTGCAGGTGCCCGAGACCGGGATCAACGTCGACCGCTTGCCCGGCCCGCGCGGACCGGTCACCTTCCGCGACCTCTACCTGCGCCAGTACGTGGTGGTGCCGGCCGGGGACTGACCGGCCGGTATCCCGGTGCGGGCGGCCGCAGGCGCAGCGCGTTGACCGGGACGGCGGGCGCCCAGGTGGACCGGCCCGGCGACCGGGTGCTATCCGCGCGGGTCGCGGCGCTCGTTCAGGCTCTGCTCCGGCGCCCGGTCCGGCGGCGCGCCCTCCGGGCCGGCGGTCTCCCCCTCACCGGTGGCCGGCTCCAGTTCGACCGGTTCCTCATCGAGCCGCCCGACCACCCGGTCCGCCGGGCCGACCTGGAAGAGCTGCGCGCTGTCCTCCGCCTCGTGGTCCAAGGCCTGGTCGACCTCGACCAGCGCCACCACCCCGGCCAGCGGCTCCAGCTCCGGCACGTCCAGCCCGCCGAGGGAACCGTCCCCGTCACGGATCAGCTCCATCATCGCGTCCGCCACGGTGCCCGGCGCCGGGTCGTCCGGGGCCAGCCGGCGCGCCGCATCGGCGCCGGCCGCCAACAGGGCCGAGACGCTCGGCACCCGGTAGTCCCGGCGCTGCCGGACGGAGACCACCACCGGGTGGGGATCTGGCAGGGTCTCCCCCAGCGGCCCCTCCCCGCTGGTCAGGAACGGCGGGCCGGCCTCTTCGGGCGGCCGGAGGGTGATCGCCTCGGTCTCCCACGGCGTCACCTCGCCGTAGCGGGCCAGCAGGAGCTGGTCGTACGCGAACGAGGCGTTGTTCAACGCGACGTAGCTACGCCAGACCTGCTCGTCGTCGACCGTGCCGGCCGCGGTCTTCACCGCGGCCAGGTGGGCCCGGGCGGCGGCGATGACCTGCTCCAGCGCGTCGTCCAGCTCGGTCGCCCGGTCGGTCATCGTCCCTCCTCAGGCTCCTCCTCCGCGGGTGCGGGCCGCCCGGGTGACGGCGCTCAGCGCCGGCGGCGGCTCGCCGGCGGCTGCCCGCTCAGCGCGGCCGCTTAGGACTAGCAGGAGCGCAGGAACCGGTCAAGCACCCGCACGCCGAACTGTAGTCCCTCCACCGGTACCCGTTCGTCCACCCCATGGAACAGGGCCGGGAAGTCGAGATCGGCCGGCAGGCGCAGCGGCGCGAACCCGAAGCAGCGGATGCCGAGCCGGCTGAATGCCTTGGCGTCGGTGCCGGCGGAGAGCAGGTACGGCACCGCCCGCGCGCCCGGGTCCTCCGCCCGCAACGCGGCCGCCATCTGCGCCACCAGCGGCCCGTCGAAGGTCGTGGCCACCGCCGGCTGGTCCTGTACCAGCTCCACGGCCAGGTCCGGGCCGGCCAGCCGGCGGATCTGGGCCACCAGCGACTCTTCGTGGCCGGGCAGGCTCCGGCAGTCGATGGTGGCGGTGGCCTGGCCGGGGATGACGTTCTCCTTGTAGCCCGCCGACAGCCGCGTCGGGTTGGCGGTGTCGCGCAGGGTGGCGCCGATGATCCGGGCGATCGGGCCCAGCTTGGCCACGGTCGCCTCCGGGTCGTCCGGGTCGAACGCCACCCCCAGCGCCTCACTGACCAGTTCCAGGAACGCCCGCACCGGCGGGGTCAGCGTGACCGGGAAGCGGTGCCGGCCGATCCGGGCCACCGCCTCCGCCAGCGCGGTGACCGCGTTGTCCTCGTGCACCATGGAGCCGTGCCCGGGCCGGCCGGTGGCCACCAACCGCAGCCAGTGCAGCCCTTTCTCGGCCACCTGCACCAGGTAGAGCCGCTGCCCGGCGCCGGCCTGGGAGACGGTGTAGGAGTACCCGCCGACCTCGCCGATCGCCTCGGCGCACCCCGCCAGTAGCTCCGGATACCGGTCAACCAGCACGTGCGCGCCGAGGCCGCCGCCGGCCTCCTCGTCGGCGGTGAAGGCCAGCACGATGTCGCGCGGCGGGCGGTAGCCGGTGCGCTGCCAGTGGCGCACCACCGCCAGCACCATCGCGTCGAAGTTCTTCATGTCCACCGCGCCGCGGCCCCAGAGGAAGCCGTCGCGCAGCTCACCGCTGAACGGGTGGACGGTCCACTCCCGGGGGTCGGCCGGCACCACGTCCAGGTGTCCGTGCACCAGCAGGGCGCCTCGGGATGGATCAGTGCCGGCGAGCCGGGCGACCAGGCTGGTCCGCCCCGGGACGGCCTCGCGCAGCTCGGCCTCGATCCCTACCTCGGCCAGCTTCTCCGCGACCCACTCCGCCGCCGGGCGCTCCGGGGTGGCGCTGCGGACCTCCCCGGTGTTGCTGGTGTCCATCCGGATCAGCGTCTGGCACAGCTCCACCACCTCCTGCTCCGGAGAGGGCACCCCCGGCGCGGGCGCGGGCTGGCGCAGCGGTGGCGGGTCGCTGGTGGGCCGCGACGGGCCGACGGGTTGGCTCATGCCGTCCTTCCTACCAGCCCCGCGGCCGGTCTGCCGCCACTCCGCCGGGGCCCGCACCCGCGCCGCCAGCGGCGGACCCACGTACCCTCGGTGCGGGAGCGCCGGGTGCCCTACGGGGTCTGGAGGACGCCGTTAACGCGGCGGGGCAGGCGCCAGGGGTTGTCGTCCCGCAACGCGGGCGGTAGCAGCCGCGCCGGGGTGTCCTGGAAGACCACCGGCCGCTGGAAGCGGCGGATCGCGGTGACCCCCACCGAGGTGTGGGCGGAGTTCGTGGTGGCCGGCCACGGACCGCCGTGGTGCATCGCCCAGGTAACCGCCACCCCGGTGGGCCAGCCACCGACGATCACCCGCCCGGCCTTGGCGGTGAGCCGGTCCATCACCGGGCCGACCAGCTCCGCCTCCGCGTCGACGTTGGCGTGCAGCGTGCCGGTGAGGCTACCCGGCACCGCGTCCAGGCCGGCCAGCAGCTCCGCCGTGGAGGCGTACTCCACCAGCAGCGCCGCCGGGCCGAAACACTCGCGCAGCAGCTCCTCGGCGTGGGCGGTGAGGCCCCCCGCGCTCACCGCTAGCAGTTGCGGCGCCGCCAGCCAACCCGACCCGGCGGGCGCGGGCTGGTCGTCCAGCAGCGACCGCACTCCCGGCACCGCGACCAGCTCGGCGCTGGTGCGCGCGTACCCGTCGCGGATGCGCGCGTTGAGCAACGGCCCGGTGCTCGTCCCCGCCACCGCCTCAACCAGGCGCGCCTCCAGCCCGTGCCCGGCAGGGAGGAAGACGAGGCCCGGCTTGGTGCAGAACTGCCCGGTGCCGAGCAGGTAGGAACCGACGAAGCCGGAGACGATCTCGTCCGCGCGCGCGGCCAGGGCCCCGGGCGTGACGACGACCGGGTTGAGCGCCCCCATCTCGCCGTAGAACGGGATCGGGTCCGGGCGGGCGGCGGCGAGGTCGAACAGCGCCCGGCCGCCGGCGAGCGAGCCGGTGAACCCGGCGGCGGTGATCGCCGGGTGCTGCACCAGCTCCCGGCCGGCGGCGAACCCGAAGACCACCGCGAAGGTGCCCTCCGGCGCTCCGGCCTGGGCGAGCGCGGCGGCGACTATCTCCCCGCAGCGCACCGACAGGCGGGGGTGGCCGGGATGGGCCTTGACCACCACCGGGCAGCCGGCGGCGAGCGCGCTGGCCGTGTCGCCACCGGCGATGGAGAAGGCCAGCGGGAAGTTGCTCGCCGCGTACACCGCGACCGGGCCCATCGGCAGCAACATCCGCCGCAGGTCGGGGCGGGGCGCCGGCTGGGCCTGCGGGTCCGGCGGGTCGATCACCACCTCAAGGAACGAGCCCTCGGCCAGCACGTCGGCGAACATCTCCAACTGCCGCCGGGTACGCGCCAATTCGCCGGTGAGGCGGCCGGTACCCAGGGCCGTCTCCGCGTCGGCCAGGGCGATCACCTCGTCGGCGTGGCTGCCCAGCGCGTCCGCGACCGCCCGCAGCAGCCCCGCCCGCTGCGACGGCGGCATCGCCGCCAGCGCGGCCGCCGCGCCGGCGGCGGCCCGGCAGACCTGGTCCAGCTCGGCCGAGGACGTATGCGGCACCGGTTCACCCACCGGCGCCCCGGTCCGGGGGTCGTACCCCTGGTCGAATGCCGGCCCCTCGTGTACCTGGTCGTCTGGCTCCGGCCGGTCGTGCGGACCGCGCGCGGCGCTCGTCGCTGCCTTCACCGAGACCTCCTTCCCGCGGACGACCTTCCCCTTCATGACCTGAACCGGTAGCCTACCAGTCATCAGACATCTAACAAGTCCCCCGGAGGTGTCCATGAAGATCGTCGAGGTGGAGACCGTGGTGGTCGGTACGCCGTGGCGCGAGCTCACCTTCGTCGAACTCGTCACCGACGACGGCCGGCGGGGGGTGGGCGAGGCCCGCATGGTCAACAAGACCGACACCCTGGTGGCCTGCATCAACGAACTCGCCGCCCGGTACGTGATCGGCACCGACCCGTTCGACGTGGAGCGCCTCGCCTGGCGGGCCCACTGGGAGGACTACGGCCGCGCCGGGGAGGTCACCCAGACCGCGCTGGCCTGCCTGGACATCGCCTGCTACGACCTGATGGGACAGGCCCTGGGCGTACCGGTGTGGAAGCTGCTCGGCGGCAAGTTCCGCGACCGGGTGCCGGCCTACGCCAACGGCTGGTACCAGGGCACACGCGATCCGGAGTCGTTCGCCGAGATGGCGAAGAAGGTGGTGGCGCGCGGCTACCGGGGGATGAAGGTGGACCCGTTCGGAGGGGCCACCGCCGAGCTGACCCCGGCGCAGCTCGGGCTCGCGGTGGAGATCTTCGCCGCGGTACGCGAGGCGGTGGGCCCGGACGTGGCGCTGATGCTGGAGATGCACGGCCGCTTCACCGCCGCCACCGCGGTCGAGGCCGCGGCGGCCTTCGCCCCCTACCGTCCGGAGTGGATCGAAGAGCCGGTCCCCCCGTACCACGTCAGCCGGATGCGGCAGGTGCGCGCCGGCACCCGGTTGCCGATCGCCACCGGGGAGCGGGTGCACACTGTGGCTGAGTTCCGCGAGCTGTTCGAGGACGGCACGGTGGATGTGGCACAACCGGACCTGACCCACATCGGGGGGTTCACCGGGCTGCGTAAGCTCGCCGGCTGGGCCGAGGCGTACGGGGTGCTGATGGCCCCGCACAACGTGGCCGGCCCGGTGGGCACCGCGGCCAACCTCCACTTCGCGATCGCCTGTCCGAACTACAAGGTCCTGGAACACTTCAACGACTTCGCCGACCCCTGGGTCGGCGACCTGGTCGGCGGCGGCTACCGGGTGGACGAGGCCGACGGCTGCTTCGGCCTGCCTACCGCCCCCGGCCTGGGCGTCAGCCTGGACCGGGCGGTGGCCGCGGCGCACCCGCGTACCCACGCCCACTTCAACTTGATGCGCGACGGCTGGGAGCTGCGCAACGAGATCGACCCGCGCTGACCGCACCGCCCCGGACCGGCGCCGCCAGCCTCAGCCGGCCTTCGGCAGGGCGAGTCCGGCGGCGCCCGGCGGCGAACACACGGCGGTCGAGCCGGCCCGGGCGAGCAGGTCCAGCGCCAGCCGGGCCCGCCGGACCCGCTCCGCGGCGAGCGAGACCGCCACCGGCTCAAGGTGGGTGCCGGACGGGTAGATGTCGGGCGCGTTGCGCAGCCCGAACTTCACGTATATCGGCGCCGCGATCTCGACCAGCCGGGGCAGCTCGTACTGCCGCAGGAACCCGCCCAGGTTGTCCGGCGCCTCGATGTAGACGTCCAGCGGGATGTCGACCGCGGCCCGGATCGCCGCGATCTGGGCCGCGGTCAGGTCGGTGGGCAGGTTCATGGTGTCCGCGCCCAGGTCTACCAGCACCCGGGCGGTGGCCGGGTTCGCCACCGCGAGCATCACCGAGATCTTCGCCTGCATGTCTGCCGGCAGCTCACCGGCGGCGCGCAGTTGCCCGAACACGCTCAGCACGCCCAGGTCGCCGATGAGGACGCTGCGCACGCCCAGGTCCGCCGCCCGGCGGATCTCGTCCAGCACCGCCGCGAACTGGTCAGTGCCGCGGGTGGCCGCCGCCAGCCCGCCACCGGCATCGGCCCGCACCGTCGCGGAGGCGTCCCAGGCCGCGCAGGGCCGCGCGAACAGGCACAGCTCGACGCCGGCTTCGGCGGCCATCGAGACCATCTCCCCGATCTCGCCGTCGGTCAGCAGCGACACGCCGGTGCCCTGCGAGACCCGGCTCACCGGCACCTCGTACCGCTTGGCCTCGGTGAGCACGGTCTCCAGCACCCGCGGCCCCTCCACGCTGGGGATCTCCACGCGGTAGTGGGCACCGTCGGGGAACCGGCCGGGCGAGGGCGGCAGGGCGTGGGCGTCGGTCCCGGGCAGGCCCAGGCGCTCAAGCAGCGCGGCGGAGGTGGGGGTGGTCGCGGTCGTCATGGCGCACCTCTGACATCTGACGTGACAGGTGATGTTCACGCTAGCGACCGGCGCCCGGCGCGTCAACGCGGCCGGCGGTCGGAACCGGCAGTGGTGCCGGCACGGGCCGGGCCTGTCTCACCGGCGCCCGCCGGGCGGTGGTCCCCCACGCGGGCGCCCGGTTGGTCGCCGGTCCCCGGCGGATGCGGCGCCGGCGCGGCCGCGCGGAGTCCGCGGCCACGACCGACCGCCGGGGCGAGCCAGGCCAGCGCCGCCGCGGCGAGCAGGTGCCACGCGGCGTGCCCCTGCCACAGGCTCTCCGGCCGGCACCACCCGGTACGGTCCCCCAGGTTCCCCAGCAGCGCGCCGGCGGCGAGCAGCGCCAGCGCCACCAGCAGGGTTCGCCGCAGCCGCGGGCGGGCGCGTACCCGCCACAGGTTGAGGCCCACCGCGGCCACCGCGAGCACCGCCTGCCCGGCCGTGGCCGCGGCCGGACCGGCGGCGACCAGCGGGACCAGGGCGGCCGCCGGCACCAGCCACCACCGGGCGCCCAGCCGCCGCCCGGTCAGGTCCGCGGCGGCGTCGACCGCGACGTACGCCAGCACCGCCGCCAGCGGCAGGTCGTGCGCGTACGCCTGCCAGGCGGGGTGCGGGCCGTGCTGGATCGCCGAACCGACCCCGACGGCGACCACCAGCAAGCCGTACGCCACCGGTGGGGCGGCCCGGCCACGCCATCGCGCCAGCAGAGCCGTGCCGACCACCACGAACGCCAGCGACGTGAGCGTATTCGCCGGCTCACCGAGGAACCCACCGGCGAGCCGCTGCTCGCAGGTTGCCGCGAGCCACATAACGAGTACGAGTATGCCCCGTTCCGGCGGGAGCGCCGGCACGGCACAGGCGCGCGGGGGTCAGTTGGCCGGGGTGATGAGGACCTTCACCGCGCCGGCGGTCGGGTCAGCGAGTACGGCCAGCGCGGTCTCCGCCTCGGCGAGCGGATACCGGTGAGTTATCAGTGGAGCCGGGTCGAACTGCCCGCTGCCGTAGAGCGAGACCGTCCACCGCCAGGCGGCCGGCGAGGCGGCGAACGCCCCCTGCACCCGCAGTTGGCCCAGGGTGATCAGGTCCGGGTCGACCTCTGCCCGGCCGGCTCCGGAGATGCCGAGCAGCAGCACGCTACCGCCGCGCCGGGCCAGGCGCAGGGCGGTAGCCGCCCCAGACGGGGAGTTCGTCGCCTCGATCACCAGGTCGAAGCTGCCGTGCAGATCGGCCGGTGCGCCGTCGCCGTCCACCACCGCGGTGGCCCCGCAGGCGGCGCCGTGGCGCAGCCGGTCCTTGCGGCGGCCTACCAGCACCAGCTCCCGCGGCGAGCTGAGCCGGATCAGCAGCACCGCCAGCAGCCCGATCGGCCCGTCCCCCACCACCGCCACCCGCGAGCCGGCCCGCGGTACGCCCAGCTCCAGCAGCCCGCTCGCCACGCAGCCGGCCGGCTCCAGCAGGGCGGCCGGCGCCACGGGCCGGTCCGCCGGCAGCGGGTGCACCAGGGCGGCAGGCACCACCAGCCGCTCGGCGAGCGCGCCGGGGTGGGTGAACCCGGTCTCCGCGTACGGGCCGGCGCACAGGTTGGACCGGCCCTCACCGCAGCGCGGGCAGGCGCCGCAGGCGCGTACCCCTTCCGCGACCACCGGCGTGCCCGGGTCCAGACCCACCACTCCTCGCCCGCAGGCGACCACGTGACCGGACCATTCGTGTCCGGGCACCACCGGGTAGCGGACATAATCAGCGGGCCGGCGCCCGTCCAGCAGCTCCAGGTCGGAGCCGCAGATACCGACCGCCGCCGGGGCGATTAGCACCTCACCCGGGCCCGGCCGCGGATCCGGCACCTCGGCGAGCCCGTACCGCCCTGGGGCGCTGACCACGAACGCGCGCACGCCGCTAGGCCGCCGACTCCGCCGGCGCCGGCCGCTGGCCGTCGACACTGCGACCGCGCCGCCACGCGGTGAAGTCCGCACCCGTCTCCGCGAGGTGCTCGCGCATGACCTGGGCGGCCGCCGCTTGGTCTTGCTGCTGGATGGCGGCGAGAATCCGGCCGTGTGCGCGCAGGGCGTGCTCGCGGGCGACCCGGTCCCGCGAAGTCTGCCGGCGGCTGTCGCGCAGCAGCGCGGTGATCGGATCGAACAGCGCCGCGATCACGGAGTTGCCGGCGGCCGCCATGATCGCGTCGTGGAAGGCGAGGTCGGCGGCGACGTAGGCGTCCAAGTCCAGCTCGACCGCCACGCCCTCGACCGGGTACAGCCCGCTGGCCCGGCGCATGTCGGCCAAGGCCTGGGCCATCGCCGCCAGATCCGCCTCCGAGCGGCGGGCGGCGGCCAGCTCCGCCACCCCGACCTCCACCAGGGAGCGCGCCTCCAGCAGGGTCTGGAGCTGCCCGGTCAGGCCGTCGGGGTCGCGCGCCAGCGCGCCGAGCACCGCCGGGTCCAGCGGTGACCACCGCTTACGGGGCTGCACGAAGGTGCCTCGCCCGCGGACCACGGTGACCACGTCTTTCTGGCGGAGGATCCGCACCGCCTCCCGGATGGTCAGGCGGCTGGCGCCCTCCCGCTCCGCCAGCTCCCACTCCGGCGGCAGCGCGGAGCCGGGCGGGTAGCGACCGGCGATGATCTCCTCCAGCAGCCGCGCGGCGATCTGGTCGCCGAGGCTCTCCCCCACTGGTCTCCTCCCCAGTCCGCGCTCGGGTCAGACGTCAGACCCGTGTGCCAGCGTAGGCAGCCGGACCACCGCCGGTCAACTACGCGTTACCGCCGAGCGGGATACTGCGGCGATGACCGGTCGGCGCGCGCGGCATCCGTTCCTGGACGCGCCCCTCCCCCTCGCGTTCGCGCACCGGGGCGGGGCCGCCGGCGCGCCGGAGAACACCGCCGAAGCCTTCGCCCACGCGGTGGCGCTCGGGTACCGGTACCTGGAGACGGACGTGCGGGCCACCCGCGACGGGGTGGCGGTCCTGGTCCACGACCCGACCCTGGACCGGGTCGCCGGCGAACCCGCCGCCGTCGCCGACCTGCGCTGGGCGGATCTGGCCGCGGTGCGGGTCGGCGGCGCGTCCACGGTGCCCACGCTGGCGGAGGTGCTCGCCGCCTGGCCGGCGGCGCGGTTCAACCTGGACGTCAAGGCCGATGCCGCGGTGCGGCCCACCCTAGCGGCGGTCCGGCGCGCCGCGGCGGAGGACCGGGTGCTGCTCGCCTCGTTCAGCGACGCGCGCCTGGCCCGGCTGCGCCGGCTCGCCGGCCCGGCGGTGGCCACCTCGCTGGGCCGGCGCGCGGTAGCGCGGCTCCGGCTGGCCTCGCTGGGCCGGCCCGCCGCGCTCGCCCGCCCCCGCCTGCGGGCCTCGGCGGTCGCCGCGCAGGTGCCGCTGCGCGCCGGCCGGGTGCGGGTGGTCGACCCGAGCTTCGTCCGGTACGCCCACCGGCTGGGCCTGCAGGTGCATGTCTGGACAGTGGACGACGCGGTCCACATGCACCAGCTACTGGATCTTGGAGTCGACGGCATCATGTCCGACCGGCTAGAGGTGCTGCGCGACGTCTACCGCAGTCGCGGCCACTGGCACCCGGGCCCCGGTGAGGACAGACCGCCTGCCGGTCGCGGGTGACCCGGCGGGCTCAATCGCAGGGGCCGCCGGCGACGTAGACCACCTGCCCGGAGACGAACGAGGCACCCTCACTGACCAGGAACGACACCGTGTGCGCCACGTCTTCGGGGCGCCCCACCCGGCGTACCGGGGTAGTTTCGGCCGCCTTCCGGGCGAACTCGTCGAAGTCGACCCCGACGCGCGCGGCAGTGGCCCGGGTCATCTCGGTGACGATGAAGCCTGGGGCGACCGCGTTGACCGTCACCCCGAACGGCCCCAGCTCGATCGCGAGGGTCTTGGTGAATCCCTGCAGCCCGGCCTTTGCCGCGGCGTAGTTGGCCTGCCCCCGGTTGCCCAAGGCCGAACGGCTGGAGAGGTTCACGATCCGCCCCCACCCGGCGCGCACCATGTGCGCCTGGGCCGCCCGGCTGCATAGGAAGGCGCCGCGCAGGTGGACGTCCATGACCGTGTCCCAGTCCGCCTCGGTCATCTTGAACAGCAGGTTGTCCCGCAGCACGCCGGCGTTGTTGACCAGCACCAGCGGCGGACCCAGCGCCTCGGCGACCTGGTCGGTGGCCTGGGCCACCGCCGCCGCGTCGGAGACGTCGACCCGCACCGCCACGGCGCGCCCGCCGGCGGCGGTGATCCGCTCGGCGGTGGCCTGGGCGGAGGACTCGTCCAGGTCCAGCACGGCCACGGCCAGGCCGTCGGCGGCGAGCCGGGTGGCGATGGCCGCGCCGATCCCCCGGCCGGCCCCGGTGACGATCGCGACCCGGCTCACGCCGCACCGTCGAGCGACTCGTGCGGTGGCAGCACCATCGCCTTGACCAGGTCGGGGGTGGTGGCCCCGGCGGTCAGCGCCGCCTCGGTCTGGGCCAGGCCGAACCGGTGCGAGACCAACCCGGTCAGGTCCACCCGCCCGGTGGCGGCCAGCGAGATCGCGGTCGGCCAGGTGTGGGCGTAGCGGAAGACCATGCCGACGGTCACCTCCCGGTCGTGCACCAGCCCTAGCGGCAGCGACACCTCGTCCTCGTTGGAGAGACCGACGACCGCTGCCCGGCCGCCGGGTGCCAGGCACCGCAGCCCGGCGGCGAGCGCACCGGGCGCGCCGGAGCACTCCAGCAGCACGTCGAACTCGGGGGCGAGATCCAACCCGCCGGCGGCGTCGACCACCGCGTCCAGGCGGCGACGCCGCGCGACGGCGAGCCGCGACGGCGACACCGCGGTCACGGTCACGCTGCCCGCGCCCAGCGCCCGGGCGGCCTCGGCCGCGAGCAGGCCGACCGGGCCGGCCCCGCTGATCAGCACCCGGTCACCGGGGCGCAGGTCGGCCCGGCGGCAGGCCCAGATCCCCACCGACAGCGGCTCCAGCAGCGCGCCCTGCTCGGCGTCGAGCTGCTCGGGCAGCGGGTGGGCGAAGTCGTCCGGGACCGCGAGCAGCCGGGTGAACGCCCCGTCCACCGGCGGGGTGGCGAGGAACTGGATGTCACGGCACAGGTGGTAGCTGCCGGCCCGGCACTGCCCGCAGCGCCGGCATGGTACGCCCGGTTCGATCGCCACCCGGGTGCCCACCGGGTGGGCCGCCTCGGCGCCGGCGGCGACCACCGTGCCGGCCGCCTCGTGGCCGAGCACCAGCGGCCCGGTCACCACGAAGGACCCGATCCGGCCGTGCCGGTAGTAGTGCACGTCCGAGCCGCAGACCCCCACCGCCTCCACCGCGACCACCACGTCGCGGGGTCCGGGCCGCGGCTCCGGCCGCTCCTCCAGCACGATCTCTCCAGGGCGCGGTAGCACCGCGGTCAGGTTCGCCATGGCAGCGATGGTAGACGCAACCGGGTGCGGCGCCCGGCCGGTGAGCCGCGCCGGCGCGACCGGCGCCGCGGGTCGGGCGGCGGCGAAGGTCGGCGCCGGCCGCGGCGCGGGTCACGTCGCCGCACGGGTCAACGGCGCGGTACCAGCCCGGGGCCGCGCACATCCGCGCCGGCGTCCCGAACCCGCTGGCGCAGTCCCTTGTCGGCGGTGACCACGATGCAGTGCCACGGTTCTTCGGCGGCGCGCACCAGCTCCACCACCGTGTCATCGCCCGAGCCGGCGGCCGCTACCACGCGCACCCCGGGAGCGCTCGCCACCCCCCGGGCCGCGCCCTCGACCACCAGCACCACCTCCAGCGGTGGCGCGAGTCCCGGCAGGCCGGTGGCGGCGACCGGAACGAGCGCGTCCCGCAGCCGGGTGGCGGCGGCGGCCCGGTCCCGCCACCACTGGTCCGGCACCGAGCCGATCACGTTCGCCGCGTCCACGATCACCAGACGGGGGCGCGGCACCGGCGAGGACGCCACCCGCGACATTCTGCCAGCCGGTGACGGTCCGGCTCGCTCCGGCGTACGCTCGTCGTGAACGGCCGATCATCGGACGACGGGGGTAGATGATCAACATGGGGGGTGGCCGTGTCGCTGGACCGGACCGTACTACGCGAGTTGGCGGGGCTGACCGACGAGGTCGGCGTGCTCTCCGCGTACCTCACCATCGACCGGCAGGCCCGGGTCGAGCAGGGCAGTAAGCCGCCCTGGGAGGTGCGGCTACGCAATCGGCTGCGGCAGATCCGCGAGGATGCGCGGCAGGAGTGGCCGCGGGAACACTGGCGGGCGCTGGAGACCCGCATCGACGCACTCGAACCGGAGTGGGAGCGGCTGCTGGACCCGGTCACCACCGGGGTGGGCCGGGCACTCTTCGCGACCGTCGCCGGCGGCGCGGTCCACCACGTGTCACTGCAGGTGCCGCTGGACGACCGGGTGGTGTGTGAGCCGCGCGCCTATGTCCGGCCGCTGGTGGCGGCGTGGAGTACCGCCGGCCCGGCGGGCGTGGTCGCGGTGAGCGCCGACGAAGTGCGGATCATGGATCTGCGATTGGGCGCCACCGAGATGCTGGCGATCCTGCACTACCAGCGCCCGACCGAGCAGCCGGAGCTGAAGGGGCCGCCATCCAGCTTGGGCCTGGGCAACCGGGTCCACGGCGCGGGCGCCGGCGTCCACATCCTGGGCACCGGGAGGCAACGCGACCTGTACGAGCGCCGGGAAGACGACAAACTGCTGCGATTCCTGCGTACCGTCGGTCCCCGGGTGGTTGAGCTCACCAAGGAACGGGAGTGGAGCCAGGTGGCGCTCACCGGCGAGGCGAGCCTGGTGCAGGCCGTGCGGGAGGGGATACCCCCGTCCATCCCGGCCGAGGTGGTGGAGGTGGACGCCGCGGTCGCCTCGGCGCCGCCGGCCAAGCTGGCCGCCACAGTGGAGCCCGCGCTGGCCGAGGCCCGGCTGCGGCACCACCGGGCACTGGCCGAGCGCGTCCGCGACCACGCGCTCTCGGCCAACAACGGCACGTTCGGCCTGGGCGACACCCTGAACGCGCTGCAGGAGGGCAGGGTGGCGCACCTGCTGCTCGACGCCGAGCGGCGGTGGTCGGGCAGCCGCAGCCCCGACGGGCTGCTCGCGCCCGAAGGCGAGGTGCCGGTCGGGGCGGACCGCGCCACGCTCGCGCCCGAGCCGCACCTGGGTGAACGGATGATCGAGCTCGTGCTGGACAGCAGCGCCGAGGTGACGATCCTCGACCCGTCGGTGGCCGAACCGCTCACTGACGGGGTCGGCGCGCTCCTGCGCTGGTGACCCGCCCAAGCCGGGGCGTGGTGGCCGCCGGGGCGGCGCGTCGGCCGCTCAGGCGGGGACCCGGCGCAGGTGGATCAGCGCGCTGGCATAGTCGGTGGCCGGCAGGTCCAGGGGTAGGCCGTGGTGGGTCAGCACCGCCGCCGGGTACTCCTGCCCGGTGTCGACCCGCTGGTAGACCGCTGTCGGGTCCAGCCCGACCAGCCGCGGCGGCGGGTCGGCGGCCCCGTGGCTCACCATCGCCCGCCAGGCCAGCACCAGCGCCTCCTCACCGTCGGGACGGAGGTACTGCACCGCGGTGGTGCGGTCGGACCGCGGCGGGGTGA
>Ga0079224_100007365_pt1 | contig 14765 bp, 12 predicted proteins | sample Stecom2015_FD_80414 | JGI IMG/M metagenome (GOLD analysis project Ga0079224, IMG submission 80414) | Agricultural soil microbial communities from Utah to study Nitrogen management - Steer compost 2015 | ecosystem: Environmental > Terrestrial > Soil > Agricultural land | place: USA: Utah...
CGGCGCATGAAGCTGCTGCGCGGCTACACGCTGACCTCCCTCTACCTGCCCGGCAGTAACGAGCTGCGCACGGCGCTGGTCAGCGCGCTTGGGCACACCGACGCGGCGGTGATCGACCACGCGCTGCGCGCGCTCGGCCGTCACGGCGGGCCGGCGGAAGTGCCGACGCTCGTCCGCCTGATCGAGACGCCCGGCAGCCCGCACCGCGGCACCGCGCTGTGCGCCCTCGCTGCGATCGACCATCCGGCGGCGCGCGCCGAACTGATCCGCATGCTCGACGCCGGCATGCTCGACGACGCCGAGACGATGGCCGTGTTGCGCATCACGCGCGCCACGGAAGGCGGCGCGGACGTGGTCGCCAGGATCGGCAGCGCGGACAAGGCGCTGTGGCGCACCGCGAGCCGCCTCACGCTGCCGCCGGCGGAGAACGGCCCGAAGGCCGAGTTGACCTTGAACGACCGCACCGTGCTGCATTTGCGCTACCGCGGGCTCGCGGGCGATGCCGTCGTGGTCGCCGACCCGGCACCCGGGCTGTCCGAGTTCCGCGTGCCGATCGCGGCCGTGAGCATGGTGCACTTCGCCGAACCGCAGCGGCCGACCGGCGTGCGCGTGTTCCTCATCCAGGGCAGCCTGCTGACCGGCCAGCTGGTCGCGATCGACCCGCAGGCGATCAAGATCGACAACGGCGTGCTCGGTCAGGTGACGATCCCGCGCGCGCAGGTCCAGGGCATCCTGTTCGCGCCGGACCTGGACCGGCTGATCGGCGCGTCGCCGACCACGGATCGCGTGCGCCGGGTGGACAACTCGCTGGTCGACGCCGAGGTCCTGCGGCTGACGCCGCAGGGCCTGGTCGTGCGCGGCCAGGCAGGTGACGAGACGCTGCCGCTCGCCGACGTCGCCGGCGTGCTGTTCAAGCGCCCCGCCGCGCTGCCGGTGGACGCGACGCTGTACTCGCGCATCGTCCTGCGCGGCGGCGACCGCGTGCTCGGGCACATCGTCGCGGCGAGCCCCTCGCACCTCGGCCTGGTGCTTCCCGCGCCCGCCGGCGGCGACCCGCTCGCCGCCGCGGTCGTGCCGTGCCAGGCGATCGCGACGATCGAGTTCCTGGTCGGCGGCGGCGCGTCGTGGGGCTACACGATGATCGCCGACTATTCGGAGAACCGGCTGATCGAGGTCGACGAGAAGGGGCGTGAAGTGTTCACGCTGGAAGACGTGTTCGGCGCCTGGGACGTCGAGTGCCTCGACAACGGCAACCTGCTGGTGACCGAGTTCAGCGTCAGCCGCGTGCAGGAGGTGACGCGCGCCGGCAAGCCGGTGTGGGCGTTCGAGGATCTCAAGAACCCGTACGACGCCGACCGCCTGCCCAACGGCAACACACTGATCGCGGACACGTTCGGCAACCGGGTGATCGAGGTCGACCCGAAGGGCAGGATCGTGTGGGTGTTCGCGAACGACATCCGTCCGTTCGACGCCGACCGCCTGCCCAACGGCAATACGCTGATCGCCGACGTGCTCCAGGACCGGGTCATCGAGGTCACCCGCGACGGGCAGATCGCGTGGGAGTTGCGCAACTTGAAGCTCGTGCACGACGCCGACCGCCTGCCCAACGGCAACACGCTGATCACGCTGCGTGAGGCCAAGCGCGTGATCGAGGTCGACCGCGACGGCGTGGTGGTCTTCGAGCTGAAGAACCTCAACCACCCGAGCGACGCCGACCGCCTGCCCAACGGCAACACCCTGGTGGCCGAGAACGGCATGGTCCGCGAGTTCGATCGCGCCGGGAACGAGGTGTGGCGGCGCGAGGTCGTCTGGGCGGTCGAGGCGAACCGCTACTGAGCCGCGGGCGGGGCGGTCAGGGCCGGCGGCCGGCGAAGGCGCCGCCGGAAAAGCGCCGCGGGCGGACGACGTTGAGCGTCGTGGCCCGCGCGCCACGACGCCCCGGGGGACCGGCAGACGCCGGTCCACGGGCGCGGCGGCGCGCGGGCCGGCATTCGTCGTTGGCCCGAAACAACGCCGCCCCTAGAGTGTTCCGCCCGCTTCCGCCGCCATGAACATCATCGTCTGCGTCAAGCGAGTCCCCGCGACCGATTCGAAGATCAAGATCGCGCCGAGCGGCGTCGCGATCGACCCCACCGGGGTCGAGTACGTGCTCAACCCGTACGACGAGTTCGCGGTCGAGGAAGCGCTGAAGCTGAAGGAGGCGGCCGGTGCGGGCAGCGTCACGGTCGTGACCCTCGGCAGCAGCGAGGCGCAGAAGATGCTGCGCGACGTCCTGGCGATGGGCGCCGACAAGGCGGTGCTGCTGCGCGACGGCGGCGTCGCGCACGACGGTTACAGCACCGCGGAGTGCCTGGCCGCGTGGATCAAGACGCAGCCGTTCGATGCGATCTTCACCGGCAAGCAGGCGGTCGACAGCGACAACAGCCAGCTCGGCCCGCGCCTGGCCGCGTTGCTCGACCTGCCGTGCGTGAGCGAGATCGTGAAGCTCACGGTGGAAGGCCGCACGTTCATCGCGGAGCGCGACATCGAGGGCGCGCGCGAGGTGGTGCGCGGCTCGCTGCCCGCCGTGCTCACCGCGCAGAAGGGTCTGAACCAGCCGCGCTACGCCAACCTCAAGGGCATCATGGCGGCGAAGAAGAAGCCGCTGGAGGAGATCGACGCGGCGGCGATCGCGCCGGCGACCGAGGTCGCGTCGCTGTCGCTGCCGCCGGAGCGCCCGCCGGGCAGGATCCTCGGCGAAGGGGCAGCCGCGGTCGGCAAGCTGATCGAAGTGCTGCGCAACGAAGCCAAGGTGCTGTAGGCCGGAACAAGACTGCAGGAGCGAGAGATGACGAACGTCGTGGTCGTCGCCGAGGCACGCGGCGGCATCGTGAAGCGCCCCACCCACGAGGCGATCGGCGCGGCCCTCGGGCTCACCGCCAAGGCCGGCGGCCAGGTGATCGTGCTGCTGCCGGGCAGCGGCCTCGCCAACGCGAGCGCCGAGCTGGCGGGCAGCGGCGCGCATCGGGTCGTCGCGCTCGACGCGCCGGCGCTGGCGAACTACAGCGGCGACGGGTACGCGCGCGCGATCCTCGAGGTCCTCCCCGAGCTGGACGCGTCCGTGGTGCTGATGCCGCACACGGCCATGGGCAAGGACCTCATGCCGCGCATCGCCGCGCGGCTCGGGGCCGGCATGGTGTCCGACGCGGTCGACCTGCACTACGAAGGCGGCAGGTTCGGCGCAACCAAGCCGGTGTACGCGGGCAAGGCGACCCTGCGCGCCATGGCGAAGGGGAAGCCGTTCGTCGCGACCTTGCGCCCGAACAACTTCGAAGCCGCACCCGGCGGCGGCTCGGCCGCGGTCGAGGAGCGCAAGCCCTCGTTCGGCCCCGACGCGCTGCGCGCGGTGGTGACCGAGGTGGTCGCCGCCGCCGGCGATCGCGTCCCGCTGCAGGAGGCGAGGGTGATCGTCGCCGGCGGCCGCGGGCTGAAGGGGCCCGAGCACTTCCATCTCATCGAAGACCTCGCCAAGGCGTTCGGGCCCGGGCGGGCGGCGGTCGGTGCGTCGCGCGCGGTGGTCGACGCCGGCTGGCGGCCGCACGCCGAGCAGGTCGGACAGACCGGCAAGGTCGTCTCGCCGACGCTCTACATCGCGTGCGGGATCAGCGGCGCGATCCAGCATCTCGCCGGGATGCGGACCTCGCGCACCATCGTCGCGATCAACAAGGATCCCGACGCGCCGATCTTCAAGGTCGCGGACTACGGGATCGTCGGCGACGTGTTCGAGGTCTTGCCCGCGCTGACCGCCGCGGTCGCCGAAGCGGTGAAGCAGTAGCGCCGCGGCGCGCGGGACCCGCGCGGCTGAAGGCGAAGGAACGCGCGGCCGATCCGCGGATCGGCCGCGGCCCCCGACGCCGGCCTTCCTGCCCGCCGCCGGCGGTGCGCGCGGTCGGGCAGCAACCGCGGACACCGCGGTCGCGTGGCACTTGCCGTGGCACCGGGACGCGATCTCCCGGTCGGGGGCGCGTCATCCCGGCGAAGGATCCGCGCGCGAACGGTGCGCGGCGACGCGACCGTTCCCGCGCACCGCCGGATTCCCGTGGGACCGAGAGCGAGCACACCTTCCCGAACCGCGGCAGGCGGTGCGTAAGCTGCACCCGATGACCCGGACCGGCCGCCTCGTCCGCCGCGCACTCGCCGTCCTGTTCGGCATCGGGGCAGCGCTGGTCGCGGCCGAAGCAGCGTACCGGTGGCTGCGCGTCCCCGGGCTTAGTCCGACCACGCACCCGGCCTACGTCGTGCACGACCCCGAACTCGGCTGGCGCTATCGGCCCAACGCGCGCGCGCGGCATCGCAGCGCCGAGTTCGACGTCGCGATCGAGATCAACGCGCACGGCTTCCGCGGGCCCGACTGGCCGGAGCGCGGGTCGCGCCCGCTCGTGCTGGTGCTCGGCGACTCGCTCGTGTTCGGCTGGGGCGTGGAGGAACACGAGGCGCTGTGCGGCCGGCTGCGCGCGCGCCACCCGGAGTGGGACGTGCGCGGAGTCGGGATCTCGGGGCAGGCTCCCGACCAGCAGCTCCTGCTGCTGCGCCGCCTGGCCGACCTCGCGCCGGACGTGATCGTCTGCGTGTCGTGCGTCAACGACGGCTACGAGGTCGCGACCGACTTCGTGTACGGCCTGCGCAAGCCGCGCTTCGTCGCCACGGGCGACGGCGTCGCGCCGGCGGGACTGCCGGGCCCGTCGCACTTCCTGCGCGAGCACAGCCTCCTGCTCCGCGCCGCGGACAAGCTGCTGTGGCGCTGGCGGTTCCAGCAGTCGGCGCCGGCGGAAGACTGGCAGCTCGTCGCGGCGCTGTACCGGACGATGCGCGGCGAGCACCCGAAGGCCGGCTTCGTGGTCGCCGCCGACCACCGCGCGCTCGAGGCGAGCGTCGGCGCCGATCCGCGCTTCCGCTACGTGCCGCTCCAAGGCCTGCTCGCCGAGGGGCGGGGAGCGTTCATCTTCCCGATCGACACGCACTGGAACGCCGCGGGACACGCGCGCGTGGCCGAGGCGATCGACACCGCGATCGCCGCGGAGCTGGCGGCGCGCGGCCCGCGCTGACCGCGCTCACCGCGGGCCGAACACGCCGGTGCCGACGCGCACCATCGTCGACCCGGCGGCGATCGCCGCCTCGAAGTCGCCGGTCATGCCCATGCTCAGGACGGGGAGCGGGAGGCCGCTCGCGTCGCGCAGGCGCGCGGCCAGCGCGGCGACCTCGGTGAACGTCGGGCGCGGGTCGCCGTCCAGCGGCCCCATCGCCATCAAGCCGCACGGCGCGAGGTCGGGACAGTCGCGCACGACGTGCGTGAGCAGCGCCCGGGCGCCGTCGACCGGCACGCCGTGCTTGGTCGGTTCGCCGGTCACGGCGACCTGCAGGAGGCAGCGCAGCGGACCGCGCCCCTGGCGGGCGCTCGCCCAGCGCGCCTGCAGCGCGTCGGCGAGCTTCTCGCGGTCGAGGCTGTGGATCAGGGCGAGTCCCGGGACCGCGAGCAGGTCCTTCACCTTGTTGGTCTGCACGGTGCCGACCATGTGCCACTCGGGCCCCGCCTCGGCCAGTTCGCGCGCCTTGCCGGCGAGCTCCTGCACGCGGTTCTCGCCGAACACCGTCTGGCCGTGCGCCATCGCCTCGCGCACCGCGGCGGCGGGGTGGTTCTTGCTCACCGCGACGAGCACGACCTCGGCCGCGTCCCGCCCCGCGGCCGCGCACGCGGCCGCGATGCGCGCGCGCAGCTCGGCGAGCCGCGCGCCGATGCTCATTCCTCCTCCCAGTGCGCGGTCAGCGCCCGCGGGAACAGCGCCTTGCCGCGGCGGAGCAGCGCGGCGCGGCCGTCGAAGTCGCGATAGTTGGCGAGCAGGGCGTCGAACGCCTCGTAGTCGTCGACCATGCTCACCCAGTCGATGAGCGCGGCCTCTATCTGGCTGCCGGCCGGCATGCGCTCCGCGAGGTGTCGGCACAGCTTGCCGGCGAAACGCAGCGTCTCCTTGCGGAACGTGTCCGGGGTCGCTTCCTCGGCGGTCAATCCGACCGAGTCGAGCAGCGACTGGCGGTAGGCGGCTGCCAGGCTCGCGATCGACTCGCCGAGCAGCACGCGCTTGCTGGCGTCAGCGAGGTCCATGCGGCGATTGTTGGATCGCGTCCGGCGCGCGCAAGGGCGCGCGCGGAGTGCTAATGGCGGAAGTGGCGCACCGCGGTGAACACCATCGCGGCGCCCGCGCGGTCGGCCGCCGCGATCACTTCTTCGTCGCGCTTGCTGCCGCCCGGCTGGATCGCGGCGGTCACGCCCGCTTCCAGCGCGACCTCGAGCCCGTCGGCGAACGGGAAGAAGGCGTCCGAGGCGAGCACCGCCCCGGCGGCGCGCGCGCCCGCCTTCTGCACGGCGATGCGCGCCGCGTCGACCCGGCTCATCTGCCCGGCGCCGACGCCGACGACGGTCAGCGTGTTGCCGTCGGCGCGCACCAGCACGATCGCGTTGCTCTTGACGTGCTTGCACACCTTCCAGGCGAACTCCAGCGCGACCGCCTCGCGCTCGGTCGGCCGCCGCGCGGTGACCGGACGGATCAGCAGCGGCGGCGACACGTCGGGCTGCTGCACGAGCAGTCCGCCGCAGACCTGGCGGACGACCCACGGCGTGGTGCGCTCCGGCATGCCGCCGAGGTCGAGCACGCGCGCGTTGCTGCCCCACTTCGCCGCGTGCAGGGCGTCGACTGCGTCGGGGTCGACGAACGGCGCGATGATGCACTCGAAGAACGTCCCGGCCGCGGCGAGCCGGCGGGCAAGCTCGACGTCGAACCGGCGGTTGAACGCGAGGATCCCGCCGAACGCGCTCACCGGATCGCCGGCGAGTGCGGCGTCGAAGGCCTGCACGATGTCGTCCGCGACCGCGGCGCCGCACGGGTTGTTGTGCTTGACGATCGCACACGCCGGGCCCGGCAGGTCGGCGACGACGCCGAGCGCCGCGTCCAGGTCGAGGAGGTTGTTGTACGACAGCTCCTTGCCGCCGTACACGCGCGCCGCGGCGAGGTTCGGTCCGACCGCGTGGTCGAGCCGGTAGAAGGCCGCCGCCTGGTGCGGGTTCTCGCCGTAGCGCAGGTTGCCGACGCGCTCGCCGGAGAGCGCGAAGGTCGCGCCGAACGGCGGCTCGTCCGGCTCGGCGGCGCGTTCGCCGTCGAGCCACGCGGCGACCGCGACGTCGTACGCCGCGGTGTGCGCGAACGCCTTCTGCGCCAGCGTGCGACGCAGCGCGAACGGGATCTGCCCGCCGTACAGGTCGAGCGCGGCCAGCACGCTGGCGTAGTCGAGCGGGTCGACCACGACGCACACGTAGGCGTGGTTCTTGGCGGCGGAGCGGACCATCGCCGGCCCGCCGATGTCGATGTTTTCGACGATCTCCTCGCGGCTCGCGTCGCGCCGCGCGAGCGTCTGCCGGAAGGGGTAGAGGTTGACGGCGACGAGGTCGATCGGATCGATGCCGTGCGCCGCCATCGCGGCCAGGTCGCCGGGATCGTCGCGCCGCGCGAGGATCCCGCCGTGGATCTTCGGGTGCAGCGTCTTCACCCGGCCGCCCATCATCTCCTCGGAGCCGGTGTACTCGGCGACCTCGGTCACCGGCAGGCCGGCCGCGCGGAGCGCGCGGCAGGTGCCGCCGCTCGACAACAGCGCGAAGCCGCGCCGCAACAGACCGCCGGCGAACTCGACGATCCCGGTCTTGTCGTACACCGACAGCAGCGCGCGCCGCGTCATCGCCGCCTCACTTCCGGCCCCGCTTGAGGTAGCCCTCGATGAATGCATCGAGGTCGCCGTCGAGGACGCCCTGCACGTCGGAAGTCTCGACGTCGGTGCGCAGATCCTTGACCAGCTGGTACGGCTGCAGGACGTAGCTGCGGATCTGGTTGCCCCAGCTGATCGAGCTGCCGTCGTAGAACTTGGCGAGGTCCTCCATCCGCTTGGCCTGCTCCATCTGGTAGAGCTTGGCCTTGAGGGTCTTCATCGCCGTCGCGCGGTTCTTGTGCTGGCTCCGCTCCTTCTGGCAGGAGACCACGATGCCCGTCGGGATGTGGGTGATCCGGATCGCCGACTCGGTCTTGTTGACGTGCTGGCCGCCGGCGCCGCTCGACCGGAACGTGTCGATGCGCAGGTCCTTGTCCTCGATCTTGATCTCGATGTCGTCGTCGAGTTCGGGCAGCACTTCTACCGAGGCGAATGACGTCTGCCGGCGCGCCTGACCGTCGAACGGCGAGATGCGCACCAGTCGGTGCACGCCCTGCTCGGCCTTGAGCCGGCCGTAGGCGTACGGCCCACGCACGACCAGGGTCGCGCTCTTGATCCCGGCCTCTTCGGCCGGCTGGTAGTCGGTCTCCTCGACCTCGTAGCCGTGCCGCGCTGCCCACTTCGCATACATGCGGAGCAGCATCTCGGCCCAGTCCGAGGCGTCGACGCCGCCCGCGCCCGACTGCAGGGTGAGGATCGCGTTCTTGTCGTCGTGCTCCCCGCCCAGCATCAGCTGGAACTCGATCCTGTCGAGGATCTCGCCGATCTGGGCGCGGTTCTGCGCGAGGTCGGCCTCGACCGCGTCGGGCTGCTCCGCGGCCAGTTCCAGCAGAACCTCGCCGTCCGCGAGCAGACGTTCGACCTGGTCGATGGGCTCGACCACGGCGACACACTTCTTCTTGTCGAGCATCACCTGCCGGGCGGCCTCCTGGTTGTCCCAGAAGCCCGGCTGGCTCATGCGGTTCTCGATGTCGCGCAGCTGGCGCAGCCGTGCCTCGTAGTCAAAGAGACACCTTCAGCTGAGCAAGGCGGCCCTGCGCTTGGTGGAGGAAGTCGCGGTGATCGTTCAGACCCATCGGCCGCAACCTAGCTCGTCGCGCAGCACGTTTCCATGCCGCCGGGATCGCGCGCAACGCAGCGCGTTCGGCGGGCGCACCGTGCCGTGCGGTCCGACAGCGCGCGCGCCGCGACGTCTCAACAAGATTTGCTCGGACCAGCACCCGTTGCGAGCGGGGCGAGCGGTCCGCGCGCGACGCGCGCGCGGCCGCGCGGCTCAGGTCGGCAAGTCGCGCTCCGACAATGCGGTGTGCGCGGTGCGCCGCGCGCGATGAGCGAACACCGAAGCCGCGACGGGCCAAGATTCGCCGACTTCGATCCTTTGCCTGCAGCGCCCGTCGCGGCTTCCATTTTTTTCTGCCGTCCGCCCCGGGGAAGAGAACTCGCGCCCGACCGCGCGGGGCGCAGCGCGCGTGGCCGATGCCAACAGGGTCGCGCATTGCACCGCACGCGCGCCGGCGCGTTCACGCGCCCGCGGCGTCGATCGCGCGGCGCGGAGGCGCCCTTTCGATCAGCCGTGCAGGCGGGAGAGCGCCGGACTGACGGCGGCCGGCTGTGCCGCGGCCGCTCGCCGACGTGCCGCCTCGGCGGCGGCGCCGTAGGCCTTGAGCTTGTTGTAGAGGGTCTTGGTGTCGATCCCGAGCACCTTGGCGGCGCGCGTCTTGTTCCCCCCGGTCGAGGAGAGCACCCGCAGGATGTGGCGCTTCTCGACCTCGGCGAGGGAAGTCCGCAGGATGTCGCCGTTCGGATCCGACTCCGACACGAGCCGCTTGAGGGTGCGCGAGTCCTCCACCAGGACCATGTCGAACTCAGCGCCCTCGAGCTTGCCGCGCAGCTCGTCCACGGTCTCCGCCGTGGTCACGAGGCAGCCCCAGTCGGCAGTGGCTCCTACCAAGGTCGAGGCCTTGGGGTCCGACGGGGAGAAGACGAGTAGACGTTTACCGATGGGGAGGTTGCGAACCATGGGCGTGCTGGATGGGACCGTGCCTGGTCAGGCGGCGGCGCCGAACCGGCGCGATCGTCAGGGGCGAGGAAACCGTGGACGGAGGAGCGCGCGAGTTGTCGGATGCGCGCGCCCTTTCTACGTTTTTCCGGGGCGAAGCTCCCGGATACGGCCAGATCGTATGGAGCTTTTGCCGATCCGGCGGCCCAACGGGGCTCCGGTCAATCGCTCGCGGCGACCGTCAGCGGCCCCTGCTCGGAGCGCAGGCGCAGCAACGGCCCTCCCCCCTGCGCGGAACCGTGCATCGACGTCCCCCCGCTCTCGGACTCCACAATGGTGATGCCAAAGGAGTTACGGCATCGCCCGCGCTCGCACGCGGCATCCACGGAGAAGGCGCTTGCGCGGGGTAGATGGACTTCCACCGCTGCCGACGCGACGGCGTCGACCCCACCGGGGCCCAGCTCGCGCACGTAGGCGCGCACGCTGCCGCGCGGTGAGGACGCCTGCAGGTCGCCGCGATGGCCATCCACCAGGATCTCGCCGCGCTCGGTGTGCAGCCGTGCGGGCCCGGTGCACCGGGCGACCACGATGTCGCCCTGGGCGGTGTGCAGGTCGGCGCCCGCAATCCCTTCGACCTTGAGGTTGCCGAGGCCGGTCCGGAGCAGGACCGCCAGACGGGGCGGACAATGCACGATGCCGCGCAGGACCAGGCGCGCGGTTTCCGCGTCGACGTCGGCCGGCAGCGACGGGGCGCGCAGGTGCAGCACCGGTCCGTCCTGCCGGGCGTGCAGGGTCAGGTCGACACTGCGCAGCCGGGCGAGCACGTCGGCGGCATCCGCCGCGCGCAGGGTCGAACCGTCGAATGTGATCGCGTCGCCGTCGGCCGGCAGCACGGTGATGCTGCCGTAGTCGACGCGGATCTCGACGCGCTCGGTCCCGGGCCCCGGCTCGACCGCCCCCGCAAATCTGCCTTCCTCGCGGTGCGCGAGCTTGCCCGAGCACCCGGACGCCAGGGCGAGCAGGGTCAAGAGGACGAGGGCGGGCAGCCATCCTCGCTCCGGATCCGGCCACGCCCGCCTGCCTCGCCGCGTCGCGACAACCGCATGTGGCAGCACGGGCGGAGCAATCCGCCGCATCGTCCCGAATTGCCGCCGGCACGACTCGCCCCCCGCCTTCGCACGGGCGGGACGGCGCGCGCTATGGTACGTGGCCTGCGCGCTGCTCCAGGAACGACACGAGGGTCCGCCCTGCCGATCGACAAGGCGAAACGCTGTCCGGTGTGCTGGTCCCCGAAGCCGGGCGAGGGGCCGTGCCCGGAGTGCGGTGCGGGCGCGCCGCCGGCTCACGGGGTGGACCGCCGACGCACGCCCGCCTGGGTGATCTGCCTGCTGGGCGTGGCGATCGGCGTCGCGGGGACGCTCGCCGTCGTCCGGTCGCACCAGGGAGCATCGGCGCCTTCCGAGCCGGTGCGCGAGCCGGCAAAGGTCGCCTCGGAGAGCACGGTCGACCCGGATCCAGAGCCTGACCGCCCGCGCGCCCGCCACGTGCGGCCGCTGCTCGCCGAGGCGGGCGGACAGACGAGCGCCGCGCTCCTCCTCGCCGCAGACGACCGCGCACCGGTGGTCGGCCTGCTGCCGCTCGGCGCGTTTCCGCTGAGCGGTGCCCTGTGCGACGCCGACGGCACGCCGCTCGCGCTCTCGGTCGTCGCGATCGCCGAGGCCTACGGCTTCGCCCTGCTCGGGGGCCTCGACGCCGAAGGCTTCGCCCCTCTGCGCCCACGCCGCGAGCCGGTCCCCATCGGCGAGCCGCTCCACCCCGCGGGCGGCGGCGAAGCGGTCGTCGTCCGAGGTCGTTCGCCGCACCACCCCAACGAGCTGCTGCTCGACCGCGAGCACGACGCGGGCGAAGCACTGCTCGACCGCGACGGTGCGGCGGCCGCGCTCACGGTCGGCGGCAACCGCGCGCTCGGCGTGCCGCCGGCGTGGTCATGGCTGGCGGGCCGCGGGATCGCCCGCGAGTTCTCCGCCGTGCAGGCCGAGCTCCGCGCGCGGGACCCGGCGGCGCTGCTCGAGGACGCACGCCGGCAGATCAACGACGCCGATTCGCCCGACGCGATCGCGGCCGCGCTGGAACGGCTCGAAGTCGGGTTCGCGCTGGCGCAGGCGCGCGCCGGGTTGCGCCGGTTCGCGGGTGACATCGACTGGCTCGCCGACGCAGTCGTGCTCGCCGGCATGGCGGGCGAGGTGCTCTGGGCGAGCGAGAACTTCGTCGAACTGCGGTCGCGCGATCGCGATCGGGCGAACGAGCACGCCGCCGGCCTGGCCGACGCCTTCCTGCGCGCCGGGGACCAACGCGTGCAGCGGGCGCCGCGCGAAGCCGTGGAGCTGCTGGCGCGCGGGGTCGAGCTGTTCCCGGACCACGCCGCGCTGCGCATGAGCTACGCCGGCGCCCTGCTCGCCGCGGGCGACGGCAGCGCCGCCCTGTGGCAGGCGCAGATCGCGGCCGACCGCGACCCGTCGCTCGCACCGAGGCTCGAGGCGATCGCCGCGCGCACCACGTCGTCGCGCGGCGCGGTCGAGGTGCCCATCGACGCCGAGACCCACGTCATCCGGGCGGCGTGCTCCGTCCAGGGGCACCCCATCGAGCTGGTCGTCGACACCGGAGCGAGCATCACCGTGCTGCCGCGCTCGTTCACCGGCGCGGGCACACAGACCGGGCGGCGCGTGCGCATCCAGACCGCCAGCGGCGAAGTCGAGGCCGACCTGGTCCGCTACTCTACTCCCGGCTGGAGATCGGCGGGATCACGGTCCGCCACATCCTGGCCGCGACGGTCGACCTCCCGGGGACCCTGGCCGGCAAGGGCCTGCTCGGCATGAACGTGCTACGGCGTCTCAACATGGAGCTGGACTCGGGCCGGGGTGTGCTGATCCTGCGGCGTTGAGGCGGTCGGTCGGCGGAACTACGGTGGAGCGCTTCGACCGCCGGGGCCGGCGGGACGGCTCGTTCGGCATGGTGCCCGGGCCGGGTGGGCTCGGCCCGCATCCCGACCCGGATGGGCGGAAGGTGATGCCGCAGCCGCGCTGCAGCCCCGGAGTTCTGGTGGTCGAACGTCGTCCGAGACCCCCTGCACTCGTATGGAAGCCCGCTCGCAGCCTGCCCTCGACCCCATGGAGGCGGTCGCGTTCAACCGCGCGATCGCGGAACACGCGGACGGGCTGAAGACCTACGCGCTGCGCATGCTGGGCGACAGCATCCTCGCCGAGGACATCGCCCAGGACGCGTTCCTCGCCCTCTACCGGCACCTCAGCCAGGTGCCCCCCGGCGCCTATCGGCCGTGGCTCTACCGGGTGACTCGCAACCTGTGCCTCGACCACCTGCGGCGCCGCAAGTTCAAGCTGAAGCTGTTCCGCGACGTCGCGGCACGTGACGACGAACAGCGCGACCCGGTGCCCGAGGACGTCACCGCGGACCAGCCCGACGAACTGGCGGAAGCGCGGGAGACGCAGGCCGCCGTGGAGGCAGCGATCCGCGACCTGCCGACCAAGTTCCGCGAGGCCTTCCTCCTCTGCGAGATGCAGGGTCTGAGCTACGAGGATGCCGCAGCCATCCTGAAGTGCCCGGTGAAGACGGTGTCGACCCGCTTGTTCCGTGCGCGGCAGCGCTTCCGAGCCGCTGTCGGTGACTTGCTCCCAGGTTTCCAGACGCACTGAACACACATGCGATGCAGCCAAGCTGAGCACCTGTTGTCGCTGAACCTCGACGGCCGTCTGGCGAGCGGCCAGCGGCGCGTGCTGCTCGAGCACCTCGCCGGGTGCACCCGCTGCCGCAGCCTCGATCGCGAACTCGAAGCCGCGCGCGAGCTGGCGCTCAGTCTGCCGCTGCAGCGCGTCGGGCCGTCGTTCCGCGAGGAGCTGTGGCAGCGCATCCGCGCCGGCGAAGGGACGCCCGAGGCGGTGTTCCACGAGCCCGTGCCGCTGCGCACCAAGGTGCGCTACTTCGCGACCGGCGTCGCCGCCGCGGGCGTGCTGCTCGCCGCCACGCACCTGCTGCGCCCGCGCCCCGAGCCGGCGCCGGTCGTGGACCGCCAGGCGCAACAGCTCCGTCCGGTCGATGTCGCGACCGCGCCCATGCCTCCGGCGACGGCATCGCGCACGCCGCTCCTCGAGCCCGCGACCCCCGCCCAGCTCGCCACGCTGGTCACGGATGCCTACACCGACGCGGTGCGCAAGCTGCGCGATCGGGCTGCGGACCTCGACCAGCGCCCGACTCCGGAGGCGGTCGAGCACATCCGCGAGCAGGCCGAACGCGCCGGGCGCTTCGCCGGCCTGCTGCGCTGGATGGTGAAGGGCGAGTACCTGCATTTCGCCGAGGACGACGCCGCGAGCATCGCCGCGATCGAGGTGCTCGGCGGGCAGGTACGCGACTTCCGCGACCCGGAGAGCCTGCGCCGGGTCCTGCGCCCCCTGCACGGGCTGCGCGTCGACCAGCCGCGCAGCTACTTCTGCACGACCTGCGTCACGGACGAAGTCGGCTTCTACCACGAGTTCCTCGACCGCCTGCGCTCCGCGCAACTGGACAAGGCCCTGCGCGGCAAGCTCCAGGTCGTGGTCGAGCCCACGCCGGTCGGCACGCGGCAATTCCGGGTCCTCGTCGTCCGGTAGCAAGCCCGGCGACGGGTTGAAGCCTGGCGCACGCGGCCAGACGTCCGCGGGCCGTGCCGGCTTTTTCCGACCCTCGTCGCGCCGGCGGCGCGGGCTACGCTCCGACGTCCAGCATGCGCCGGGGTCGCGCGACAGCCCTGCTCTCGATCCTCGCCCTGGCGTCGGCGGCAGCGGCGCAGGGGAAGGACCGGGCGAACGAAGTCCTGGCCGCGCTCGATCGCTGGAACCGCGCGTTCCTCGCCGGACAGATCGACGTCACCGATCCCAAGCCGATCGATACCGACGGGCCGCCCCGCCTGCCGGCGCACCTGACC
>Ga0079224_100007366_pt1 | contig 14765 bp, 12 predicted proteins | sample Stecom2015_FD_80414 | JGI IMG/M metagenome (GOLD analysis project Ga0079224, IMG submission 80414) | Agricultural soil microbial communities from Utah to study Nitrogen management - Steer compost 2015 | ecosystem: Environmental > Terrestrial > Soil > Agricultural land | place: USA: Utah...
CCGCGCTCGCCGCCGAGCAGGTGGGCGGTGCCAGGGCATGCCTGGAGGCGAGCGTTGCCTACGCCACCGAACGCACGCAGTTCGGCCGCCCCATCGGCTCGTTCCAGGCGATCAAGCACAAGTGCGCCGACATGCTGGTGCGCGTGGAGCTGGCAGCAGCGGCGGCGCTGGCGGCAAGCGAGGCCCTGGCGGGAGTGGGGGACGCGCCGGACCCCCGCGAGGCCGCCGCCGTGGCGCACACGGTCTGCTCCGATGCGTACATGTTCGTCGCGGCCGAGAACATCCAGGTGCACGGCGGTATCGGCTTCACCTGGGAGCACCCGGCCCACCTGTACTTCCGCCGTGCCAAGTCCTCGCAGTTGCTTTTCGGCGGTCCCGCCGCCTACTACGAGCGCCTGCTGGAACGAGCGGGCGTTGAAAGGACCCTGAACCGATGAGTATCCCGACCACGATGCCCGATACCGATGAGCAGGCGGCGCTCGCCGATGCGGTCGCCGGAGTGCTGGCCCGGCACTGGCCCGAAGGCGCGGCCCACGAGCGCATCGGCGACCCCTCGACGGTGAGTGAGCTGCCGCTATGGTCTCGGCTGGCCGAGTTGGGTGTGGCCGGGCTGCCCGTTCCCGAGCCCGCGGGAGGGTCGGGCGGAAGCTGGCGTGATCTCGCAGTGGTGCTGGAGGCATGCGGCGCGGCCGTCGCGCCGACTCCGGCCATCGCCGTAGCCGGGGCCCTCGGCACACTCAGCGTCACTCAGGGTGAAGCGGCCCTGGATCTACTGCACCGGGTCTGCGAAGGCACGGCCGTCGTGACCACCGCTTGGACTAGACACACCGACCTGTGGGGTGCTGCGGGACGGCTCACCCTCGAGGCGGACGGGCTCGTCTCGGGTCGTGTCGACCTGGTCCTGTCCCCCGAGGCAGATACCGTCCTGCTGCCGGCCGACTCCACGGACGGCCCTGTCCTCCTGGCCGTGGCAGCCGACGCCCCGGGGGTGCGGCTGAAGCGGGTCGACAGCATGGACCTGCTCCGCCCTGTCGGCGTGCTGGAGCTGGACGGTGCGAACCCGACCGTACTCGCGCGGGGCGAAGAGGCGGTGGCGGCGGTCCGCCGTGGACTGGCCGCCGCGGGGACGGCGCTGGCGTCCGAGCTGGTGGGCGTCGCCGCCCACTGTCTGAAGGCCGCCGTGGACTACGCCCACGAGCGGCGACAGTTCGGAAGACCGATCGGCTCGTTCCAGGCCGTCAAGCACAAGTGCGCCGACATGCTCACCAACGTCGAACTGGCCCGCGCCGCCGCACGGCACGCCGCCGGCCTTCTGGACGAGACGCCGTCAGCGGACCAGCTCGACGACGCCGTCGCGCTCGCCCTTGCCGAATCATTCCGTACTGCGAAGAGGGTCACTGCCGACCACATCCAGGTCCTCGGCGGCATCGGTTTCACCTGGGAGCACGAAGCGCACCTCTACCACCGCAGGGCCGGAGCGATGTCGCTGCTCTTCGGCGGATCGGAAGCGCAGCGCGCTCGGCTCGACCCCATCCGGAGCAACGCTGCCAAGCCGGCCGCTCCGTCCTCACGGAACTACCCCTCGGGCAGTGCCGCCGCCGAACTGGCGGAGCAAGTCGAAAAGCTGCTCCCCGAGCACCGAGCCAAGTGGGGGGACGACGACTCGTTCGAGGCCCGACTCGACTGGCAGCGCACGCTTCACAGTGTCGGGTGGATCGCTCCTCACTGGCCGCACGAGTACGGCGGGCGCGGGCTCGGCATCGTGGACCAGGTCGCGTGTGAGACGGTGCTGGCCGAGTTCCGCGCCCCGAGCCTGGCCGGCGTACTCGGTGTCAACAACGTCGCCCCCACCCTCATGCGGTTCGGGACACCTGAGCAGAAGCGGCATCTCGCCGGCATCCAGTCGGGGACCGAGGTCTGGTGCCAGGGCTTCTCCGAACCCGGCTCCGGTAGCGACCTGGCCAGCCTCCAGACCAGGGCGGTACTCGACGGCGACGAGTTCGTCATCAACGGCCAGAAGATCTGGACCTCTGAGGGGATGGAGGGCACACATTGCCTGCTGCTGGTCCGCACTGATCCGGAAGCGCCCGCGCATCGCGGGATCGCGGCGCTTCTCGTGCCGCTGGACCGGCCGGGGATCACTCGCCGTCCCATCGTCCAGATGACCGGGGAGAGCGGGTTCGCAGAGCTGTTCTTCGACGACGTGCGCGTGCCGCGCAGCGCGCTGCTGGGCGGCCTGCACGACGGCTGGAACGTTACGATGACCACGCTGGGATACGAGCGAGCGGGTCTGATCACCATGGCCAGCAGGCTGGAGCAGACCGTCCACGACCTGGTCACCGAGCTGGCCGACCGCGACCTGGAGCCGGGCGTCCGGATGGAGCTGGCCGACCGGCTGATCGAAGCCCGCGCGTTGGGCTTGCTCGGCCAGCGCGCGCTCAGCCGCATCGCCCGGGGAAGCATGCCCGGTGCCGAGCACTCGGTCATCAAGCTGGCCTGGAGCCTGGCCGCCCAGGCGATCGGCGAAACACACCTGGCGGCGCTGGGCACCGAGGCGATGGCTTCGCCCGCGACCGCCGAGGCGAGGCTGGAGTTCTTGCGCTCGCGGGCCGCCACGATCGCCGGCGGCACCACCGAGATCATGCGGAACATCCTCGCCGAACGCGTCCTCGGCATGCCGCGCTGACGAAGGGAGAAGCATGCAGAGCTGGGAGCTCATTGCCCGGGAGCGCATCCGGGACGCCTACGCCGCTTACACACACGCGGGCGACCGAGGGCGCCTCGAAGACCTCGCCAGGGCATTCACCGAGGACGGGGAACTGGAGATCAAGGGCCGCCCTCCGGTGAGCGGGCGCGGCGCAATCGTCGAATTGCTCTCAGAGGTCGTCACAGCCGGCGCAAGTGTGACGCTCGAGGAAGGGAGACCCCGGTACGTCCGGCACTTCGTCACCAATATCATGTTCGACGAGATCACCCGGGAGCAGGCCAGGACATCGGCGTACTTCCTGGTGGTCAACGACCGCGGCGTCGATCACTGGGGCCGCTATAGGGACACCCTCGTCCCGGTCGGAGACCGCTGGCGTTTCAGCAAGCGCCTCGTTCGCCTCGACGATAAGCGCTGACGGGACCGTCAAGTAGGATGCGCGTCACGGGCCACCGCGCCCGTGACGGCCCACGACTTCTCCGGAGGGCTCCATCAGCGAGAGCAAGGATGCCACGAAGGCGACCGTGCGCACCTCCAAGGGAGGCGAGGCGCTCGGCCACCGCGCCGCCCGCACCCGGCAAACGATCATCGATGCCGCCCGGAAGCTGTTCCTTGAGCGCGGTTACGCCGGCACCCGGATCAGCAACATCACCGACGCTTGCCAGATCTCACGGGCTGGTTTCTATACCTACTTCCAGGACAAGCGCGAAATCTTCAATCTCCTCGGGGCGAACGCGTACCGCGACAGCATGCGCGTGGTGAACCTGTGGGATTCGATCCCCGACCCCTGCACGCTGGACGATGTCGTGGCCTGGGTCCGGTCCTACTTCGAGCACATGGACGAGCACGGTGCGTTCATCTTCTCCTCCGGCCAGTCGGCACCACAGGACGAGGAGTTCCGCCGCACCAGTGAGCGCCTCCAGATGCGCGTCGCCTGGCTGCTGGGAATGAGCCTGCGGCGCCGCCAGCACAACCCGACCGATGCGCCCGAGGCACTCGGGCTTACGACGCAGGCGATGCTGGAACGCTCATGGTTCTATGCCCGTGGCCAGCGCTTGCCTGTGGACGACGAGGATATGATCCGCACAGTGGCCGAAGTGATCATGTCCACGTTCGGCCCCGGGCCACCGTAGCGGCCCGGTCTTCCGCCGACCTCAGGCTGGGTCCTTCGCCGACCATGCCTCCACGAGCTCGTCCACGGAAGTGAGCACGGCGAGCATCGCCATTGTGTTCCGCAGCACTAGCTCGGAGTACTCGGGGGGAGTGCCCACCACCGCGTCACGGGGCACCACCACCTGGAAGCCCCAATGCACGGCCTCCCCTGCGGTCAGCGGCAGCGCTACGTTGAGCGACGCACCGACGAGCACGAGCGAGGTCACGTTGTGGGCGCGCAGGACCGGCAGCAGCTCGGTGCCCCAGGCGGGCATCAGCCCGTGATGGCGTGGCAGTACGAGGTCCTCTGGCTCGAGCAGCTCCGGCAGCACGGCCGTGGCAGGGTGCCCGGGCTTCCAGTGTGCCGATCGCCGGGCAAGGACGCGCTGCAACGGCGACGTTCCCGAGGTTCCCGCCCCGAGGTCGCCCTCGTAGGTCGCGTGGACCACCTTGACGCCGGCACTGCGCGCGGCTCGAAGGAGCCGTTCGATGTCCGAAACCGTCCCCACGGCGTCGTCCCGGAGCGCAGGTAGGACCGCCTCGTCGCCGAGGGTGCCCCGCTGGCACTCCACACAGAGCACCGCGGTGGTGTCCGGATCGACCTTCAGTTCCTTGCTCATCGATCCTCCCGCGTGCTCAGATACGCGCCGACCGCTTCCAGATCCGCAATGCACTGATCGAGGGTTCGGGCGCTGGACTCCCAACTGATCCAGGTCACGCCTGCCTCTTCGCAGGCCCGGCCGTTTTCCTCCAGGTACTCGATCAGCTCCTCCCCCGAACGGGGACCGTACGGCGCGAAGCAGACGTCGATCGGGCCAGAACGCCCCAGGTCGCGGCGCAGCCTCTGCAGGTCAGTGATCCGCACGGCCAGCTCCTCGATGCCGGTGAGCGCATCGGTGCCTGTAATGGACGCCGCGGCGGGCGGCTGCTGGAACGGCATCCAGCCGTCACCGTGCTCGGCGACGCGCCGCCGAGCACGTCGGCTGTTGCCGCCGATCCACAACGGAGGATGCGGCCGCTGGGCGGGACGCGGCAGGGCCGTGTGGCCGGAGGCAGGGAAGGGTCCCTCCGAGATCTCGACCGACTCCCCTGTCCAAGCGGAGCGCATCGCGTCCATGGCGGCGTCGAACAGCTTGCCCCGCGCGCCGAAGTCGGCACCAAGCGCGTGAAACTCAGCGGCCTGGTACCCGGCACCCAGACCAAGGGTCATCCGCCCGCCCGACAGCAGATCCAGGCTCGCCGCCGCCTTCGCGGTCACGTACGGGCTGCGATACCCCGCCACGACCAAGTTGGTCAGCAGCCGGATTCTGGACGTGGACGCGGCCATGAAACTCAGCGCTACGAAGGGATCGAAGGCATGGTGCCCGCCCGCGGCGAGCCACTCGTCGGAGGGGAACGGATGGTCGGTCATCGACACGGCGTCCAGCCCGGCATGCTCGGCTGCGACGGCCAAGTCGGCCAGCTCACGCTCGCCGACCCAATTTTCGTAGTGCTTCACCGCACGCGCGGGCATCTGGAAATTGATCTTCATGTACACCTCTCCCGTCCTTGGGCAGCCTGAACGTATCCAGGTTTTGACGATTGCGTCAACTATTCTCAGGTGCACCACCCGCGTCAGCCAGTACAGCGACTATAGAGAGCAGATGGAGGCTAGTGACGACACTGTCAAGTAGGAGGTACTCTGCGCCCATGCGTGTGCATCCTCGACATGGACCCCACCACCCCGCCAGGCACACTCCCCGGCAGTCGGCCGGCTCCCTCAGGCGTACGACCAGCATCGATCTGCTCCGGCCGGATGGCCCGAACGGCGAGGTGGTCGTGGACGGACGCGGCAGGGACAGGCTCTCGGCCCGCGACGGCACCCCCCGGGTGCTTGACGAAGCACACCTGCACGCCCGCTTGGACTACACGGGCGGCTGCACCCTGCGCGATATCGATACGGCTTCGGGCGCCGGCGACCTCCGTGCCCTGCACGGCACCGCCGTGGCCAGGGGTTTCCGGGCCAAAGTCACGGCCACGGCACCGGCGGAAGCCGCCGATCGAACTCTGCTGCACATGCTTCTGGACGACCTGCCCGGCGCGGTCTTGGTGAGCGGTTACGCGTTGTACTCCGGCTCGGGGGGCCACGCCTTGAAGGCCGATCCTGCCGCACAACAGTCCTTTTTGGCCCAGCGATCGAACCTGTGCGCCGGTTTCGCCACCACGGCCACGATGCTGGTCGAACTGGCGGAGACGGGGATCCTGCCGATGCCCACCGGGCCGGCCGCCCCGGCCTTGGAGGCACCGGACGATCCGGCTGCTTGGCATGTGCTTCCCGAACTGCCCCCCGGCGGCATTCGACGACGTCGGCGCATGGACGTGGTCGAGGACGGCGACCGGATCCGGGTCGAGGCGATGTTCCGTGATTCGCATCGGGACGAGGCCGGCCGGGAGACGGTCATCCACGAGTACGCACTGGAGGCCGTCCTTGAACGCCACGGCCTCCGCGTGCTGTCGGTCGAGGCCGAACCGCGTGTACTGCCGTGGGTGGAGTGCCCACTTGCAGCGAAGAGCGCGCGGTCACTGGTGGGGCAGAGCGCGCACGAGCTGAGCACCTCGGTGCGCCGACGGCTGACCGGCACCTCCACCTGCACCCATCTCAACGACCTGCTGCGATCACTCAGCGACGTGAGTCGCCTGGCGAGCGACCTCGAGTCCGGCCAACAGCCCGACTTCCCAGATTGAGTATAAAGATCTAACCTATTGCCGTGAGGGTCGCGTACGGCGCGCGACCAAGGGAGGCTGTCTTGAACATCGCGATGTTGCTGGACATGGCCGTGGCCGGAGATCCCGAACGGCTGGCCATCGGAGACCGGTGCACGGGCCTGAGCGTCGCGCGGCTCCACCGCATCGCAGCCGGAGCCGCATCGGCCGTGCGTGCCTCAGGAGCTCGGGAGCTGGTCTACGCGGGACTCAACCACACCCCGTTTCCGATCGCGCTCTTCGCTGCCGCCTATGCCGGGGTGCCCCTCGTACCGGTGAACTACCGGCTTTCGGCCGACGCACTCACCGAGTTGATGGGAAGGCTTGAGCGGCCGATGGTCGTCGCCGACCCGGAATTCACCGAGATCTTCGCGGACATCGCCCCCACGGTTCTCACCTCCCCTGCTTTTCTCGCCACGGGGGGCGACACGCAGCCCACCGAGGCCGCACCGGAGTCAGCGGACGAACCCGCCGTTCTGCTGTTCACCAGCGGGACGACCGCTGCTCCGAAGGCTGCGGTTCTGCGGCACAGGCACTTGACCAGCTACGTCCTGCAGACCGTCGAATTCGCGAGCGCGGCACCCACCGACGCCGCACTGATCAGCGTTCCCCCGTACCACATCGCCGGTGTCGGTTCGGTGCTCAGCAACATCTACGCCGCGCGCCGAATGGTGCATCTGGCTAGCTTCGACCCGGCCGAGTGGCTCCGGCTTGTCCGGGACGAAGGCGTCACCTCGGCCATGCTGGTGCCGACCATGCTCGCCCGGATCGTCGAGCACTTGGACGGGCGTCCAGCCGCTGTGTCGACGCTGCGGTCCCTCGCCTACGGGGGAGCCCGGATGCCGGAGGCCGTGCTGGAGGCGGCACTGCAACTGTTCCCGGATACCGGATTCGTCAACGCCTATGGGCTGACGGAGACCAGCTCCACCATCGCGTTGCTGGGACCCGACGACCACCGGAAGGCGATGGAGTCCGATGACCCGGCGATTCGGGGACGGCTGCGCTCGGCGGGCCGGATGGTGCCGGGAGTGGAGGCACAGATCCGGGCGGCGGACGGAACGGTACTGCCGACAGGCGCGACTGGCGAGCTGTGGGTGCGCGGACCGCAGGTGCCGGGCGAGTACCAGGGCGAGGACTCCCCGATCGATGAGGAGGGCTGGTTCCACACCCGCGACCTGGCGCGATTCGACGCCGAGGGCTACCTGTTCATCGAGGGACGTGCCGACGACACCATTATTCGGGGCGGCGAGAACATCGCCCCTGCGGAGATCGAGGACGTGCTGCTACGGCATCCGGCGGTCCGCGACGCCGGTGTGGTGGGCGTGCCGGACGAGGAATGGGGTGAACGGATCGCCGCCTTTGTCGTACTGCACGAGGGAGCCGAGGTGGAACCGGACGAGCTGCGTTCCTGGGCACGGGCCCGTTTGCGCGGCTCCAAGACACCGGACGTCGTCACCTTCCTGGACGCACTGCCGTACACCCCGACGGGAAAGCTGCTGCGGCGCCAGCTGCTCGGTTCGCTCAGCCCGGCCGGTTGAGCCGTGTCCTGAACAGGCCGTACGCCACCTCATAAGCCTAAGAGACAACTATTAAGCCATTCAGCCAGAGGACACGATGACGATCTGCATCAGTGACATCGGCACCTATCTGCCGCCCTGGACAGAGGCGGGGAGCCGACTGCCGGGCGACGACGAGGACGCGGTCACCATGGCCGTCGAGGCCGGTACCGCCGCCATCGGAGACCGCGACCGTTCGGCTGTGGAGCGTGTGGTCCTGGTCACGCGCGGTCTGCCATTGCTGGAAGGCGGAAACGGAGCCGCGTTGCTCGCGGGGCTCGGCCTGTCACCGACCGTGGAGACGGTGGAACGGATCGGCGGCGCCCCCGCCGCGCTCGACGCGCTGTTGTCGGCGAGCCCGGGCACCCTGGTGATCGGTGTCGATCTCGAGCCTGCGGGCGCCGCGGCCGCGCTGACCGCGGAAACCGGGCTGCAACTGGGGGCAGTGGGCCGCGCCAACCGAAGTCTCCCGGTCACCGCCCGTTCCGCTGACGGGCTCGTCCACTCCTACGAGGACCCGAGGTTGCTGCGCGAGCGCGGGTGGCTGGCGTCGCTGAGAGCCGCCGTTCCAGGCGGCCGGCCGGGCGCCGTCGTCGGGGTCGCCCCCGGACAGGCGGCCAAGCTCGGTTCCGGCGCCCCGCTCACACCGCCCACGCTCGGAGCGAGTGCTCCGATCTTCGCGCTCGCGGAGCTGACCGCACGTTCCGGTTCGGAATCCACCATCCTGGCCGCCGCGGAACAGGCCGCGCTGACCGCCGCCACCGTTACCGCCGAGAGCACGGTCGCGAGCGTGACACGGGTGGAACCCGCCGCCCGTCCCGTGCCGCCGAAACGACGGTCGCCCGGGCCCGACATCCCCGTCTCGCTGGCTGCCTATGACCGAGCCTTCGAGTCCAAGGTGCGCTGGGAGGCCGCCCGCTGCGGCGGCTGCGGCACGCTGGCGTTTCCGCCTCGGTACCGTTGCCGGCACTGCGGGTCCGAGAACTCCTGGTCGCGGGCACCGCTGCCGCGCCGTGCGGAGGTCTACACCGCCACCTCGGTCCATGTGGCGGTGCCGGGCATGGCGACCCCATACGACCTGGTCATCGTCCAGCTGGCGGATGCCGACGTACGCGTGCTGGCCAGAACCACCGCGGCCGCGCCCGGAACGGTGTCGATCGGTGATACCGGCCGGATGTGCCTCCGGCGAGTGGCGGTGCGCTCGGGGGTGCCCGACTACGGCTACGCGTTCTGGCCGGACGAGGTCAACGATCACGATGAGAAGGGGGCGAGCCGATGAGGCGCGTCGCAGTCGTCGGGGCAGGGATGACCCCGTTCGCCGAGCACTTCGACCTCGGAATCAAGGACCTGCTTCCCATGGCGGTCGGCGAATGCCAAAGGTCGGTCGACAAGGGCATCGACCGTTCGGAGATCCAGGCCGCCTGGTTCGGGGAGCTGACCACGACCGACGGTTTCCCGTCCGGCATCCTGGCCGACGCCTGCGGCCTCGATGACGTCCCGGTCACGCGCGTGGAGAACGCATGCGCCACCGGCAATGACGCCATCCGCAACGCAACGTTCGCCATCGCATCCGGTCACGTGGACGTGGCTCTGGTCGTGGGCGGCGACAAGGTGCGCGAGTCGTCCGCTCGGTCCACCTTCTGGGAATGGGCGGGCATGACCCGCGACATGGCCTGGGACTACCCGCTCGGCCTGGTCGCGCCCGCGAACTTCGCGCTGCACGTCGCTCGTTACCTGCACGAGTCGCCCGCCACCCGCGAGCACATGGCGATGGTCGCGGTCAAGAACCACCGGCACGCCGTCGCCAACCCCAAGGCCCAGTTGCGGTTCGAGATCACCGTTGAGCAGGTGCTGCGGGCGCCCATGGTGGTCGATCCGTTCGGGCTCTACGACTGCACTCCGCAGAGCGACGGCGCCGCTGCCCTCCTTCTGGTCTCCGAGGACGTCGTCGCACGCTACACCGACGCCCCGGTGTGGGTTCGCGGTGTGGGGCTCGGACTGGACCGCGTCATGCATCAGCACAAGGCCGACATGACCACGTTCCCCGCGACTCGCAAGGCCGCAAAAGCGGCGTTCGCCATGGCCGGTCTCACTCCGGCGGACGTCGACGTGGCCGAGGTGCACGACTGTTTCACCGGTGTGGAGCTGATCAGCTACGAGGACCTCGGATTCGTCGATCGGTTCGGCGCGTACAAGCTCGTCGAGACCGGCGCCACCAGTGTCGGCGGCAGGATCCCGGTGAACCCGAGCGGCGGACTGAAGGCCAAGGGCCACCCGCCCGGAGCAACCGGCGTCGCCCAGTGCGTGGAACTGTTCGAGCAGCTACGCGGCCAAGCCGCCACCCAGGTGGACGGCGCGCGTGTGGCTCTGGCGCACAATATCGGCGGCCCGACCGCGGTTTCCGCAATCACCATTCTCGGAACCGAACGTGGCTGACCACCGTACGGCGACCCTTGACTCGCTGGTCGTGCCCGGCAGCACGGTCGCAGTGTCGGACGGCGCGGGGATGCCACGCGGGGCGGTGCTCAAGGAACTGTCACTGGTCGCCTCCCGCGCCGGAGGCGTCCGGCTGCTGCTCGGCTGGTGCACGGCGGCTCCGGACGGTCTGGACTTCGGCGCGTTCGCGGAGGTCCGCACCATCATGGGCGGATACGGCCTGCGCACGCCCATCAACGCGGGCGAGGTGCGCTACGTGCCGGCACGCTTCGGTACCGTACCCGGTCTGCTGCGTGAAGTCTTCCGGCCGGACGTGCTGGTGGCCCCCGTGGCGGCCGGGCCGGACGGGTACCGCTTCACCACCGAGGTCGCCTGGATGCCCGCCGCCGTCGCGGCGGGCGCCATCGTCGCCGGGATTCGGTGCCCGGACGGATCGTCCTCCGCAGCGGGACATGCCCTGCCGCGGGAACGGGTCGTCGTGCTGGACGTCCCGTACGAAGGCCCCGCCGCGATCACCTGGCCCGAGCCCTCGGCGGAGCAGCGCGCCATTGCCGAGCGTGTCGCCCGGCTCATTCCGGCCGGTGCACGCCTCCAGGTGGCCCCGGGCGGACTTGCGAGCGCGCTGCCGGAGGCGTTGCGCACTCCCGTTCATATCGACACCGGCGTCCTCACGCCCGCGGTCATGGAGCTGGAACGACGCGGGCTTTTGCTCGGAACCCCTATGAGCCCTTACGTGGTGGGCACTCCCGAACTGTACGCGTGGGCTGCGGGACGGCCGTTGCTGCACCCGATCGAGGTCACGCACGATCCTGTCCGGCTGGCGGCCGATCCCCCACTTGTAGCCGTCAACACGGCCTTGCAGATAGATCGGGACGGGCAGGTGAACGTTGAGTCGGTGCGCGGCGCGAACGTCGCCGGCATCGGCGGCCAGCCGGACTACGCGTTCGCCGCCGCGCGGTCGATCGGCGGGCTCAGCGTGCTCGCCATTCCCACTGGGCACCGGGGAAAGCCGACCATCACCGACGCCCTCGACGCCCCGGCGGCCACACCTGCCCACGACGTCGATGTCGTGGTCACCGAGACCGGGATCGCGGATCTGCGCGGCCTGGACCGCGCAGAACGTCGTGCTGCACTGACCCGGCTCTGGGACGGCGCAACAGAGAACGGAGAAGACGAGCCATGACCAAGAACGGTGCAGGACCCGTGCACGGCGTCCTCCATTGCGACTTCAACACCGCGGACGTGGCGGCCGCACACGATTAGGAAATGTCTTGAAAAAGAGCGGATCACCGCTCTGCTGGAGCCGCCACGCTCTCGGCATCCGCATCCCGGCGAGCATGACCCGTCGTCGCTGCGGTTCACCGTCTCGTTCGCGGTGATCGTCAAATAGCGCCTCGTACACGCTCTTCGTTTCGAGCCGGGATTCGACACCGTGCTCACCGCGTCCGGTTGCGTAGATCACCGCTCATGGGCGTTTGAGCACCGTGTGGGCGTCTGAGCACACGGCCGACTACGAAGTACCGCGGCACGTCGTCCTCGTCGGGGCAACCCGCGACGCCAGCATAAAACTCCGCAGGGACGAACTACGCGGACGGTTCGGCCGTGCGGGTCACTGAACGGAGACGATAACAATGGACATCCGCTATCCGCGCGAAGCCGAGGAATTTCGAGAGCACGTGCGACGAGTGCTCGCAGAGGAGCTCCCGGAGGGGTGGACCGGGCTCGGCGCAATCGCCGACCGGGACGAGGCCCTGGCGTTCGTCGAGTCCTGGCGTGCCACGCTCTACCGGCGCGGCCTGCTCGGGCTGAGCTGGCCGAAGGAGTACGGCGGGCAAGGGCTCTCGAAGCTGCATCAGGTCGTCCTGGTGGAAGAACTGGTCCGCGCCGGACTTCCCACCGGAGGGCTGAACGACATGGTCAGCATCAAGATGATCGGAAACACCTTGCTGCGTTGGGGAACCGAAGAGCAGAAACGCCATTTCCTGCCCCGCATCCTGTCCAACGAGCACATCTGGTGCCAAGGGTTCTCCGAGCCGGATGCCGGCTCGGACCTGGCATCGCTGCGGACCCGGGCCACCCGGCACGGTGACTCCTGGATCCTCAACGGACAGAAGATCTGGACCTCGCAGGCACGCAGAGCCAACTGGATCTTCGTGCTGGCGCGCACCGATCCGGACGCACCCAAGCATCGGGGGATTTCCTTTTTGCTGGTGCCGCTCGACCAACCTGGGGTCGAGGTGCGACCGATTCGGATGATGAACGGCGACGAGGACTTCTGCGAGGTCTTCTTCACCGACGCGGTGACCGCCGCGAACAACATCGTCGGTTCCGAGAATCGGGGCTGGGAGGTGGCAACGTCACTTCTCGGCTACGAGCGGGGTGAGGAGGCCGCCACGTTGCCGATCGCCTTCCGCGAGGAGTTGGATCGACTTGTCGCACTGGCCCGTGAGCGCGGGCTGTCGGGAAATCCGGTGATCCGGCAGCGGCTGGCGGAGTGCTATTGCCGGGTGGAGAGCATGCGGCATCTCGGTATGCGAGTCCTGTCCGGCTACCTCAAGGGTGAGCCACCCGGACCCGAGTCGTCCGTGCTGAAGTTGTTCTGGAGTGAATACCATCAGGACGCCACCAGCTTGGCAATGGAGATCCTCGGTTCGGCGGGGCAGGTTGTCGAGGGACGCTGGCCGCTGCGCAGCATGCGCACCGACGATCCCGGTGCCCCTGTCAATTCACGGGCTTCATGGATCGGCACGTACCTGAACGCCAGAGCGGGGACGATTTACGCCGGCTCGTCGGAGGTTCAGCGCAACATCATCGCCGAGCGGGTCCTGGGCCTCCCCCGTGAGGCGCCGGCTCCGGCCTGAGACGACAGCGCGGTGGGCCGCCCTTCCGGGCCGCCCACCGCACCTTCGCAATCGGACCGGACTCTCAGAATCCGGCGAGCGTCGCCACCGCCTCGCGGTGCCATGTCGGCGAACCGAGGAGCACTTGCGAGCCCTTGGCCCTCTTCAGGTACAGATGCGCCGGGTGCTCCCAGGTGAAACCGATGCCGCCGTGAATCTGCACGTTGGTCTCAGCACACTTGGTGAAGGCGTCCGAGCAGTGGGCCCGGGTGGCGCTGGCGATCAGGGACACATCCGTTTCGCCGACCGCCGCCGCCCACGCCGCATACCGGGCGCTGGCCCTCGCCGACTCAACCGCGACCAGCATGTCCGCGCAGTGGTGCTTGATCGCCTGGAACGCGCCGATCGGACGCCCGAACTGATTGCGTGTGCCGGCGTATTCAACGGCCATGTCGAGTACGGCGGCCGCTCCCCCGACCTGCTCGGCGGCGAGGGCTATCGCTGCCAGGTCGAGCGTGCGCCGCAGCACCTCGTCGGCCGCCCCCGGGGCGCCCACGAGACGAGCAGGTACGTCGTGCGATCTCAGTGCCGCCAGCCTGCGCGTCAGATCGAGGGTCTCCATGGGCGTCCGGACGAGTCCCGGTGCGGTCGCGTCAACGGCGAAGAGGCTTCGGCCCGACTCGGTATCGGCGGCGAGCAGGAGGACGTCGGCCACGTGGCCGTCCAGAACCTGGTCGACGTGCCCGTGAATCCGCCAGCCGGTCTCCGTCTCGTCGAGGTTCCTTGCAGTGAGATCGGCCTCGCCCGCCTCCAGGGGCGCGAGAGTCGCAATCGTGTCACCAGCGGCGATGCCGGGCAACAGGTCCGCGCTCATCTTGGCGTCCTTTGAGGTGATCACCGCGGTGGCCGCCAACACGACCGTGGAGAGGAACGGTGCGCACAGGAGCGCACGGCCCATCTCCTCCATAACGACGCCGAGCTCGACCATGCCGTAACCCGCGCCACCGTACTCTTCTGGAAGGACAAGTCCTTGAAGGCCCAGCTGACGCGCCATCAGTCGCCAGACCTCCGCGTCGTACCCCTGCTCGTCGGCCATCCAGCGTCGTACGTCGGACTCCGCCGACCTTGTCTGCAGGAATGAGCGCAGCGTCCGGCCGAGTTCCTCTTGTTCATCGCTTAGTGCGAAGTCCATGGATCCCCTTACTTCGCGCCGTGCTCATTCGGCTGCCCGGTGATGACACGCTCAAGTCGGACCACCGGGATCTCCCGTCCGGCCTTTCGGGCGTACTCCTCGAACGCGGGCAGGGCCGCGACCTGTGCTCGCCAGACCTCTGC
>Ga0079224_100007367_pt1 | contig 14764 bp, 13 predicted proteins | sample Stecom2015_FD_80414 | JGI IMG/M metagenome (GOLD analysis project Ga0079224, IMG submission 80414) | Agricultural soil microbial communities from Utah to study Nitrogen management - Steer compost 2015 | ecosystem: Environmental > Terrestrial > Soil > Agricultural land | place: USA: Utah...
AAGCCGGCCTGGAGGGTGGCAAGGTGGATGTCCGGATCCTTGTGACCGGTGAAGCCGATGTAGCGCAGCTTGCCGGCCTGCTTGGCCTCGAACAACGCCTCCATGGCCCCCCCGGGCGCGAAGATCTGCTCAGGCTCGTCGGGGCGGATGATCTCGTGCATCTGCACCAGGTCGATGCGATCGGTCTGCAGGCGCACGAGGCTCTGCTCCAGCTGCTTTTTGGTGGGCTGCTTGGTGCGACCGTCGACCTTGGTCATCAGAAAGACCTTGTCGCGGTAACCGCCGCGCAGGGCCTTCCCCATGCGGATTTCGCTCTGGCCTTCGTTGTAGTCCCAGCAGTTGTCCATGAAGGTCACGCCGCTGTCGATGGCGTGGCGAATCAAGCGCAAGCTCTCTCGCTCATCCTCTTGGCTGCCGATGTGAAAGCCGCCGAGGCCGAGCAGCGACACCCTTTCGCCCGTGGCTCCGAGCGGGCGCGTCGGGATGCCCGTCGCCGCAGCGGCGTTCGACGGAGGACCGGGCGGCGCGACGATGGAACCGTGCGCGGCGGCCGAGGTGGGGCCGCCAGAGCTGGGCGCAGGCCCTGGATTCGAGCTCTGACAGGCGGCTGCGGCGAAGGCGCCGCCGAGGGTGGTGAGGAACGCGCGGCGATCGGGGTGATGGGACATGCTGAGGGAGCCTCGATGCACCAACGTATGTCGGTCGCTCAGGCGGTCCACCCGGCGGGACGCGTCCCCCCTCGGGGACGTAGGCCACGGTCCTGTCAGGAGGATCCCGGTCGTTCGGTCCGGCAGCCTACGAATTCTGACGGCTCGCGCGTGGCTCGAGCAACCCATCGGGGGTGCGCGCCATCGGTTCGCGATCGCTCGGATAGCAACGCGGCGCGTCTACCCATCCCGAACGGATCGAAAGCCATCATGTACGTCGAGTGCTTTGCCCATCGTCTGCTGGTTCCTCTTTGCTCGCTCGGGCTCATCATGGCCTGCGGCTCGCCGGGGCCGAACGCGGACGGGAGCGGCGGGAGCGGCGTCTCGTCCGGTGGCGGCTCGGCGGGCGGCGGCGCGACTGGTGGTGAGAGCAGCGGCGGCAGCGGCGCCGGCGGCAGCGGCGGGACGGGCGGCGCGCCGGGGAAGCGGGGGCTCGCCGAGCACGGGAGGCGCCCCCGCGACCGGTGGCGTGCCGAACACCGGCGGCGTGCCGAACACCGGCAGCGCCCCCGCGACCGGCGGCGTGCCGAACACCGGCGGCGCCCCCGCGACCGGCGGCGGCCCCGCGACCGGCGGCGTGCCGAACACCGGCGGCGCGGGCAACGTCGCCGACGCTGGCGGGGCTGGTGGTGCTGGAGGGCAGCCGCCCTTGACGGCCACAGCCATCGGCTTCGCGACGCTGAACGGTGGGACCACGGGCGGCGCCGGGGGAGAGGTCGTGACGGTGACCTCGTACAACGAGCTGAAGTCGTACGCCGAGCGCTCCGGCCGCTACGTGATCTTCGTCGAAGGCACGATCTCCAATGGATCGGGCGGCGGTCGAATCGACGTCCGCTCTGACAAGTCGATCATCGGCGTCGGGAGCAGCGCGTCGCTCGAGGGAGTCGGTCTCAACTTCGCGAGCGTCAACAACGTCATCGTTCAGAACCTACGCCTGACCTTGGTGGGCGCGAGCAACCCCTCGGGGGTGAACGGGGGCGACGTGATCTCGATCCAGGGCAGCAGCAAGAACATCTGGATCGATCACTGTGAGCTCCACTCCGAGGATCCGAGCGTCCAGACCGACATCGACAAATACGACGGCCTCATCGACATCAAAGGGCGGACCGGCTTCATCACGGTTTCCTACTGCTACTTGCACGACCACCACAAGGGCGGCCTGGTCGGCGCAGCGGACGACGACCTCTATGCCGACCGCAAGGTGACGTTCCACCACAATTACTACCAGGACGTCCGGCTGCGGATCCCGATGTACCGCGGCGCCACCGGGCACTTCTTCAACAACTGCGTCGTCGGCGCGCGGGACGCGACCGAGATCCGAGCCGGGACCTGCGTGCGCGTCGAGAAGAACTACTACGCGCCGCTCCACTACTCGATCTACACGCCGTCAGACTCCCCCGGGAGCACGCAGCGCATCGACAACATCGAGGAGGACCGAACGTCGCGCGCGTACCCCAAGAACTGCACCGCCGACATCCCGTACTCCTATGCCGAGGTGCTCATCGACGACCCCGCGGACCTGCCGCTGCTGGTCCCGCAGCTGGCCGGCGTGGGTAAGCTCTGAACCCTCGAAGGCTGGACTGCTCACGCCTTGCGAGCCGGAGATCGCTTCTGCTTGCGGGAAGCGGCCTTCTTCCGTGAACGTGGTTTGGGAACGCGACGCGGCTCGGACCGTTTCGATGGCGCGACATCGACACGTTCGGACTGGATCGAGAGACGCGCACGAGGCGGCGTGATGAGCGCTCCGACCGCGGCTTGGAAGAAGGACTTGATGGTCGCCCAGTCTTCCGGCCCCTCTCGTGGCAGGGGGGCCTCGGCGTCGGCGTCGTCGAAGTAGACCAGGGCACGCAGCAGGAGGCCTTCGTTGATGTCGGCCTGGTACACCTCGCGCAGCGCGCGCAGGCAGTCGGCCAAACCGAAGGCTCCCAGATCCATGAGGACATAGAGATCGAAGAAGTCGCGGCGCAGTCCGCGATCGAGGATCGCGTGGATCTTGGTCGCCAACAGCCCCCACGCATCGAGCGCTTGATTGTGCACGTGCGCTGTGAGCTCGGGAAGCACGAAGATGGAAACATCGATACCGTCGAACGTCAGATGCAGCGTGTCCTGCCCCCGCTCGATCAGCTCGACCTTCCCTCGCTGCCGGAGCTGCGCCAAAAGCTGCTCGGACGTTCTCGCGTCGACGACGCCGAAGTCCACGTCCCGGCTGGGTCTGTAGGGACAAAGGCACCGAACCGCTTGTCCGCCGATGACGAACCAGTACCGGGTCGCGCCCACGGCCCGTGCGACCGCTTCCGGCAGGATCTCCAGCGGGTGGTGCGGCGCCGTCATATCGACCGCACCCTCATCACCGCCTCGAGCAACGCGCGACTCTTCGGCCTGAACCCACGCCGCTCGGCGGCCCGAGCCAGGCACAACCAGGGCAACCCTGCCGCGAAGCTCAAGGCGCGTGGGCCACCATAGTTGAAGCAGTAGAAGGCCAGCTGGTCTCCGGGCAGCGTTCGTGGGTTGCCATCGCCGTCGCCGTCCCCGAAGTTGTAGAGCGCAGCGCGCACCTCCTCGGGCAGACTCGCCACCTCGAACTCGCGGACGGGCACGCGCCCGAGCGCGTTGTACACCGATGAGCGGGACGGACAAGGGACGCGGCGCTCCTGGCAGTATCGCTGCAGCTCCGTGAACACGTCGGTCATCCGCGGCCGCTCGCGGCCGTTGAGCAGCTCCGCGAGCTTCGCTTCGGCAAGGCCGTGGATCCGGGCTGTTCCCCGGTCCGCTCGCTGGCGCGAAGCCGTCGCCCCCAATCGGGCGCGCGCCCGCTCCATCGCCGCTTCGATCGAAAATGCTGACACTTGGATACAATAACCCTGACAAACTCGGCTAGCAATCCTACACGCGGCCCTCCCGAATCGGCCGGAGCGGCGCTCGATGTCTGCCGAGAACGGTCGCTCTCGGGAACGCGAACCCGGAATCCTTCAGCGAACAGGCTTGCGTCCCCAGCCTGCTCTACGGCGACGGCGCTACGGTGAACAGCAGCAACCCGCCCCCATAGTCCTCAATCGGGCCGAGGGTGCGTCCGTCGATGATCAGCTCGCCATACAGGTCGCCCGCGACGAACAACCCGTCGTTGTCCGGCAGCGCCGCGATGCCCGTCAGGCTCAGGTCTTGACCTGGCGCGTAGCTCCGCGCCCACTGCGGGGTGCCGTCGGCGTCGAAGGCGGCCAGGTAGCCGCCATAGCCCCCCGGAGGGCCCGTCAGCGGCTCGAAGGGCATGTCAGCGAAGGTCACTGTCTCCCGATAGCTGCCCGCGATCACGACGGAGTCGCCGAGCAGCGCGAGGCCGAACCCGTAGACGTGGCTCGATCCGACCTGGCGGGCCCAGATCGGCGTGCCGTCAGCGGCGAGGCGGAGCAGGAAAGCGCTCCGCGTTTCGGGCGCGGGCAGGGTCTCGCCCGCGAACGTGAAGCTGCCCTCGGCGCTCCCGACCACCAGGATGTCGCCGTTGGCGGCCAGCGCGGTGCGTTGAATGAAGATCCGCTCGGTCCCCAGGAGCGGCACGACCCACTGCAGGGCGCCGGTCGCATCGTAGGAGAGGACGGCGGAGTTCACCCGGCCTACGGGAGAGAGCTCGCCGTTGCCGGGATCGAAGGGGCCATTGAACGACACGCCCGCGATCGTGGTGCCCTGCTCATCGATCGCGAGAGCTTCGGCGGTCATGGCGCCGATGAGGGCCACGGACTGACGGGGCACGCCGTCCTCGTCCAGCCAGGCGACGAATCCGGCCATTTGAAGCTCGGAGTCGTAGACATCATCCCCAAGCGTTAGCTCTCCGGAAAACTGCCCCGCGATCACCGGAAGACCCATTGGATCCAGCGCGACGGAGTAGCCGGCGGTGGTCGAGGCCGTGCCGTAGCTCTGCGCAAACCGCATCTGGCCATCCGCCGTGTACGAGACGACGAACGCGTCGTCCTCACCCGAAGAAACGAGCTCGCGATCGTCGGACAGCTGGACGGTGCCGCGAAAGGCACCCGCAACGTACACGTTCGAGTCGGCGTCAATAGCCAAGTCCAACGCATCGTCCGGTTCGGTCGATCCGAAAACATGCGACCAGCGGTGCGATCCGTCCGGCGCAAATGACGCCACGACGGCGTCGGTCCCCCCTGCCGACACGAGCTCGTCGCCTCCCAGGTGCGCGCTGCCGCGCAAGCGGCCCGCCACGAAGACGTTGCCTGCGGCGTCGACCGCGATGCGCGGGAACCCGATGGCGCCTTCGAGCAGCTTCGGCCAGGGCCCGCCTGGCGCGCTCCCGTCCTCCTCGGGAGCGTCGGGTCCCGCGTCGCCGGCGTCCCCGCTGCCGTCGGGTCCGCCGTCTTCATCAGCCGGCACACTCCCGTCCGAAGGACCTCCCTCCCCAGCGTCCTCTGCACCAGCGTCGGGAGCGGCGCGCGGCTCCGTGTCGTCGTCACCGCACGCGGCCAGCGTCAGCGCCCCTAGCGCAGCGGGGAGGAGTACAAGGGTAATTTTGTGCATCGTCTCGCGAAAGACTACAAGAGCTCCACCGACGCGACAATCTTCGCGCATGTTCAACCTCGCGATTCTCTCGGGTCGCGCGTACGCTGACCCCGGCTGTGAGATGAGCAGCGAACCACCGTAGCCGTCAGCAGCGCCCTCTCATCAACTGCTCGTCAAAATTGCGCGACATCGACACGTTCGGACCGGATCGAGAGACGCGCACGAGGCGGCGTGATGAGTCGATCCGACCGCGGCTGGGAAGCCCCCCGAATCGGCTGGAGCGACGCTCGATGTCTGCCAAGAACGGTCGCTCTCGAGATCGCGAACCCCTGGAATCCTCCAGCGAACACTCGCCCTAGCCCGCTTTGGAATCGTCACCCAAATTGGACCACAGCCTGTGGCCCAATGGGCGCTCCCGTTGCCCCCATCCACGGAAGCGTTAGAGTTTCGAGGAGATGGCTGAGCCAGCGATCCGCCTTTTCCCGGAGGACCCGCGCATCGGTTTGGTGGGCGTGCGCTTCCCGGTCGAGCTGCGTGCGCAAGGCTTCGACCCGGCACGGCCGTCGACGTGGCCGGCGTTGGAAGGCCGTCTGGAATACGTGGGAGGAAGGCTACTCTACATGCCGCCATGCGCCGACTTTCAGCAAGACGTGGCCATGGATGTCGCCTTCTTGCTCAGGTCTTGGTCGGAGTCGCATCCAGAGTTCCTCGTCGGAGAAAACGAAGCGGGAATGAGGCTCGGCGGCGATATCCGCGCCGCCGATGTGGCCGTGTGGCAAGCCAGCGACCTGAAGCCCCGGTCGGGTCGGGTACGGAGCGTCCCGCCCGTGCTCGCCGTCGAGATCTCGGGCGAGGACGAGGAAGAACCCGTGCTGCGCGCCAAGGCGCGCTGGTACCTCGAGCACGGCGTGGGCATCGTTTGGCTGGTCTTCCCGGAATCCCGGGAAGTCATCGTCATCAAAGAAAGGGCGGAATCACGTCACCGCCCGGGCGATCGAATCCCCGGAGATGCGCGCCTGCCGGACCTCGCGCCGGAGGTCGACCGCTTCTTCACTCAGCTCGATCGTTGATGCCACGGCCGCGGGCCACCGCGCTTCCATCTCGTCCCGATCACCCCGGCACGTTTGCCGATACGGGAGTGATGCACGCGCGCCACTCGGCCAGAGCGGCTTCGACACGATTGCCCGGGTGGGCGTAGGCGGCGGCGACAATCTCCTCTGCATCGAGGACGGCGAAATGATCGGTGATGCGCTGCTCGGACCAGCCTGCCCGCTTGTAGCGCGCCGTGAGGTTGGCGATGTGAGCGCGAGCGAGGCAGTGCGCGGCGCGACCGCGGCGCTTGGGCGGAAGCTCGGCCAGGTGAGCGGCGCAGTCCTGGACGAAGGAGTACACCATGTCGAAAGGGGCGCCCTGACGGGCGTACATGTCTTTGACGAGCGCGCGATAGAGCTCAGGGTTGGGGCGGCTTGCATAATAGTCGAGCTGCTCGGCTTCGGTTTGGCCGGCTTGGCGCCGATCGGCGATGAACGCGGCCACGTCGGCGTGGAGCACGCAGGTGGTGAGGGCCGTCATCTCGCGATCGGAGTAGAGCTTCGGCGGCTCCGCGTGCTCGGGCTCGCCCTGCGCCGTCGAGTGGGCTCGCGCCCTGGAGGGTCGTGGCTCCGCGCTGGCCGGCGCCGCGCCCGCGCCCTGCCCCGAGGACCGCTGCTCGGCGGTCGCCGAAGCGGGGCTGGTTGGACTCGTCGGCTGGGCGCAGCCGACAACCATCCCGCTCGAGGCCATGAGGATCGAGGCAAGCCAGATCCGGGGGGGCCGGCTAGGGCCGAACGCGATCACGCCGCTGCGACGCTTCGTCAGCTCATCCACGCTCGTCATGGTCCTCACCGCGCGCCGTCGGCACCGGCACGCTCGTAACGTTTCTACCACGGCGCGCCGGATGCGGACGTTCCCGATCTCCCAGCATCAGGGCGCACCGAGCCGAGCACAGTGATTTCCAGCGGTTGTCCCCCTGAAGGGCCCGGATAGCCAGCCTGTTCCCCTCGCCCGCGACGCGCCCACACGGAACATCGTTCCGTCTTTGGTCACGCCTCTCAGGTGAGGCCGCAAATGGCCAAGGAGTCCCTGGAGGAGCCAATGGATATGCCGTTCGACGCAGCGAAAGCCGAAGCCTTTGCCGAGAAGGTCGTGTCATCCCTGAACGGGGGTGCCACGGCACTGATGATTTCCCTGGGGCACCGCTCCGGGCTCTTCGACTGTATGGCCGAGATGGGGCCATCCAGCAGCGACGCCATCGCGCGCCGCGCGGGGCTGACGCCCCGCTATGTTCGAGAGTGGCTTGGCGCGATGGTCGTGAGCGGCATCGTCAACAACGATCCGGTCAAGCAAACCTATGTGCTGCCGCCCGAGCACGCGGCAAACCTGACCCGCGCCGCGGGCTCGGGGAACCTGGCCACGTTCGCCCAATACATCGGCCTGCTCGGCACGGTGGAAGATCTCGTGCTCGAGTGCTTCCGCAAGGGCGGCGGGGTGCCGTACGAAAAGTTCGGCCGCTTTCAAGAGGTCATGGCCGAGGAAAGCGGCATGACCGTGCTGCCCGCGCTGATCGACTCGATCTTGCCGCTCCTGCCGGGGGGTGTCGCCGATCTGCAGCGCGGCATCGACGTGCTCGACGTCGGCTGCGGCAGCGGCCGAGCGCTGAACCTGATGGCGAAGACCTTCCCCAACTCGCGCTTCCTCGGCGTCGACATCTCGCGCGAGGGCATCGCCGCCGCGCGGCGAGAAGCCGCGAGCCTCGGTCTCTCGAACGCGCGCTTCGAGATCGGCGACGTGGCAGCCCTCGACCAGACGCAACGCTATGACCTGATCACGGCCTTCGACGCCATCCACGACCAGGCGAAACCCCGCCAGGTGCTGGCCAACATCGCCCGCGCCCTGCGCCCCGGCGGCAGCTTCCTGATGCAGGACATCGGCGCCTCCAGCCACCACCACGAGAACCAGGACCACCCGGTCGGACCCCTGCTCTACACCGTCTCCTGCATGCACTGCATGACCGTCTCGCTCGCCTCCGGAGGCGAAGGACTTGGGGCCATGTGGGGCGAACAGAAAGCGCGTGAGCTGCTCGCCGAGGCCGGCTTCCGCGACGTCACCCTGCACCGGCTGCCGCACGATATTCAGAACTGGTACTACGTTGTGCGGTCGTGATGATGAACCTCGGCCGAGCGCGGTTGCTCGGCTCGGCCGAGGAAGAGCCCTCCTTCGAGCAGCGTAGAGGGCAGAGCCCGGGACCTTCCTTTGCGCCTCCTTACCGCGACGAGCTCCGCTCTTCTTGTTCACCGGAAGGACGGAAGATCTTTTTGGGGTTTGACGCTCGAGCCCAACCCGACCTCCGCCTCCCGTGGTGAGCACCACAGGAGGCGGTCGCACCGGTCGACCTCAAAACTCCGATCGGGAACCGACGACGTCGGTCCCCCTTCTGCTCCTCCGCTCTTCCTCCGCATGCTTCGTCGCACGACGCCAAGCCCGGTGTGAAAAGCGTTTTCGCTGACTCGACGTGGACCGAAGGCCCCGATGGGCTTCCCTAAGTTTACTGCCGGCGCTCACCAGCTGCCGACGTTCGGCATCGACGACCACGGCTCCTCGGGGGGCAGCGGCGCGCCGCTCTGCAAGAGCTCCACGGAGATCTGATCCGGCGAGCGCACGAACGCCATCCGCCCGTCACGCGGCGGGCGATGGATGGTCACCCCCATGTCCTGCAGGCGCGCGCACAAGGCATAGATGTCGTCCGTGGCGAAGGCGAGGTGCCCGAAGTTGCGCCCGCCGGTGTACTCTTCGGGATCCCAGTTGTGGGTGAGCTCGATCATCGGGACGGCGGCGTCGATCCCCGCGGCCTCGGCGCGTTCGGCGCGCTTCCGATCCTCGGGGCTCGCGAGGAAAACGAGGGTGAAGCGCCCTTGCTCGTGGTCGGTTTTTCTGACGACCGACAGCCCCAGCCCGTCGCAGTAAAACCGCAGAGACGCCTCCAGATCGCTGACGCGAACCATCGTGTGCAGGTAGTGCATGTCGCTTTAAAGCGACAAACGGTTTGCAACGCAAAGCGTTTGTCGCGAGAAAAAATGAGACCGTCTAGATTCTAGAACACCGCGCCGTGAGCAACCGAGAGGGTTTCCCGAAAAATCGGGGCCCTCACCAGAGGAGGGGGCCCCGATGCTTCGGGATCTCCGGGCTGGCAAACGGCTCGGTGCTCTAGGGCAGCCGAATCCCCAGTGGACGTCAAGGCGATCGATGACGCCTGCCCTGACTTTGCCCGCGCCAGACCGCGAAACAACGGGTAGCTGCAGGGCGCGTGCCATCCAATGGCGATGGTCCGGGCGGACGGCACGCCCTGCCTCTCAGGCGCCAGAGCCGTGTCGGATCGGAACTTGCTCCGGTTACCCGAAGGCCCCGCTCCGACCGACGACGCGCGTGGAATCGCCAGTGACCCTGGTGCCACGGGCGCGTGGTGACGCGAGGCAGATCTGGGCGACTCACCCCTGAGGCGCCTGCAAGCGCCCGTTCGACGCGATAGCGAAGGAGTATTCCCATGAGCTTGCTTTACGGTGCACTTTATCGAAACATCCTTTTTCCGCTGTACGAGTCCGGCGTGCGGCGCCGATCCATCCCCGCGCACCTGCGGGAGCTGCAGCGCACGCAGTGGTGGAGCCGCTCGGACTTGAAGGCGCTGCAAGCGCAAAAGCTGCGAGCGCTGCTGGAACACGCCTACCTCAACGTGCCATTTTACCGCGAGCGCCTGCGAAGAGCGGATCTCTTGCCGAGCGACTTCCGCAGCGTCGAGGATCTTCACCACCTCCCCGTGCTGACGCGAGAGGAGGCGGCCAACCAGGCCGACGCCCGGCAAGCCACCGCAGGCGCGCGCATCGACATTCGAAAGAGCACCAGCGGCTCGACCGGAAGACCTTTGCTGTTCGGCTACGATCGGGCGTCGGAAGACCGCCGCCAGGCCATGCGTTGGCGCGGCTATGGCTGGTCCGGTCTACGGCCAGGTGACAAGGCGGTGTACTTCTGGGGATCGCTCGCCGTGCTGTATCCGCCGGGGTGGAAGAAGCAGCTCAAGACCGAGCTCGACCACCTGCTGCGCCGCGAGTACTACCTCGACTGCACGCGTCACGGCCGGGAGTCTCTTGAACGCACGGTGCAGTTCATCGCGCGCAAGCAGCCCAAGGCGCTCGTTTGCTATGCGCAGGCCGGCGTGGCGCTCGCGCGCTACGTGCTCGAGCGTGGCATTCGTGAGTGGGACGAGCTCCCCGTCCTCTGTGGGGCAGAGCGGCTGTTCCCGGCGGACCGGGCGGTGCTCGAGGCGGCGTTCGGCCCGGCCTTCGAGACCTATGGCAGCCGCGAGGTCATGCTCATGGCAGCCGAGTGCGAGGCGCACCAGGGCATGCACACGTCCATGGAGCACCTCATCGTCGAGGTGGCGGTGCAGACCGCGGACGGCAGCTACCGCCCGGCCAAACCGGGTGAGACCGGCGAGGTGCTGGTCACCGATCTGACCAACTACGGCATGCCGTTCATTCGCTACGCCAACGGCGACCTGGCCGTTCGAGAAGACGAGGGAACGTGCGACTGCGGCCGCTCGCTCACGCGCCTGCGGTCGGTCGAGGGACGCAAGAACGACGTCCTCTTCGACGCCGACGGCCAGCCGATCAATAACCTGTTCTTCAACGTGCTGTTCTCCGTGCTCGGCGACAGCGTGCGGCAGTTTCAGGTGGTGCAGCGCAGTGATCGGTCCGTCGACCTCAAGGTCGTTCCGACGGCGCGCTTCGACGCGCGGCTCGTCCAGTCGATCAACGACAACTGCCGCAAGATCTTGGGCGTACCGAGCCGCGTGCACGTGGTCGACGACATCCCCGTCTCGGCCAACGGCAAGTACCGCGTCGTGGTGACGGAACCCCCGGCCCCCGCGGCCGAGTGACGCCCGCGCGCTCGTGGATCCGGCCGGCCGCTGCCCAGCCGATCTTCGGTGGGCCCGGCCGGCCGCGCGCGTTTCACTCCGGCGTGGCCTGGCGCGACAACGCGCCCACGGTCGCGCCCGTCGCGCGCACGTAGTCGGGGGGCGACAGCACGAGCTGCACGCCGCGGGTCCCCGCCGAGACGGCGATCTGCGCCTCTCGCAGCGCCCGCTCGTCCAGAAACACCGGCAGCGGCTTCTTGGCCGCCAGCGCGGTCGTGCCGCCACGCACATAGCCGGTGATGGCAGTCAGCTGAGCGAGCGGCACCATCTCGATGCTCCGGTCGCCGCTGGCCTTTGCGAGCGCTTTGAAGTCGAGCTCCGCGTCGGCCGCGATCACCGCAAACAAGGGCCCTCGGCGGTCACCGCGCACCAGCAGCGTCTTGTACACCTGGCTTTCTGACACGCCGAGTCGGCGAGCGTACTCGGCCGCCGGCAGGTGCTCCGATTCGATCGGAAAGCTGCGAAGCTCGTAGGCGATCCCGAGCTGGTCGAGCTTACGCGCCGCGTTCGTCTTTGGGGCCATGGACGTCCGCGTTTCTTAGCCCAATCGCCGCGAATCATCAGCACCGATCTCGGCGCCGCCGCATCGGGGCGGGCCAGCGGTGACTTGACGCTCCAGGGGGTGAGGCTCAAAAAAGCCGACCATGCAGTGGTATTTCAACTACGACAATCAGCGATCCGGACCGTTCGATCAAGCGCAGGCGCAAGCGCAGGCGGCGAAGAACCCCAACGGCTACGTCTGGCGTGAGGGCTTTCCGCAGTGGCTGCCGATCCGGCAAGTGGCGGAGCTGAGCGCGGGCGCCTCGTCCGCCGGGGGCCCGCCCGCAGGGCCACCACAAATGTCCGCGCGCAGCTCCGACGAGATCGATTTCAAGATCTTCGGCGAGAGCATGCAGTTCGTCGAGGTCGAGCTCGATCCGAACGAGAGCGCGGTCGCCGAGGCAGGCGCCATGATGTACAAGGACGCGAGCATCCAGATGGAGACGGTGTTCGGGGACGCGAGCCGCGGCGGGGGTGGCGGCGGCTTCTTCGACAAGCTGGTCGGCGCCGGCAAGCGGCTGCTCACCGGGGAGAGCCTGTTCATGACCGTCTTCACCCACGCCGGTCAGGGCAAGGCGCACGTCGCCTTCGCGGCACCCTACCCCGGAACGATCATCCCGGTATCTCTGCCCACGGTCGGGGGGCGGCTCGTGTGTCAGAAGGACAGCTTCGTCTGTGCGGCGCGCGGCGTCAGCATCGGGATCTTCTTCCAGCGCAAGATCTTGACCGGCTTGTTCGGCGGTGAGGGCTTCATCATGCAGAAGCTGGAAGGAGACGGCATGGCCTTCCTACATGCCGGCGGCACCGTGGTGGAGCGCACGCTGTCGCCCGGGCAAGTGCTGCACGTCGACACGGGCTGCGTGGTCGCGATGGAGCCCACTGTGGGCTTCGACATCGAGCAGGCAGGCGGCGTGAAGACCGTGCTGTTCGGCGGCGAGGGGCTGTTCTTCGCGCGCCTGACCGGCCCCGGCCGGGTCTGGCTGCAATCCCTGCCGTTCTCGCGGCTCGCCGGACGCATGCTGAGCGCTGCGGCCCCGGGCGGCAGCCGCGACGAGGGCTCGGTGCTGGGGCCGCTCGGCAATCTACTGGGCGGCGACTGACACGCCACTGGCGCCCGCACCGAGCAACCCTTCCCGCTCGAGCGCCCGCCGCACGGCGGGTCGCTCGAGCACGCGGCCCGCCAGCGCCGAGTAGCGGCCGAGCTCGCTCACCGGCACGCCGAAGTGACGCCCCCACGAGTAGAAGGCCAACGCGTAGGTGTCGCAAAAGGAGTACCGATCGCCCAAGACGTACGGCCCCGCCAGCCTCTCATCGACGAACTGAAGCATCTGCGCGAAGCGGCTCAGGCCGTCGCGCTTCAACGCCGCCTGCGCCGCGGCGTCGTCGGTGAACCGGGCGGGCACGAAAAAGCCAAGGAAGGCGATGTGCACGCTCGAGGCGAACCAGCTCATCCACTCCGCGCTCCGCACGCGCCCTTGGACATCGTGCGGCAAGAGCTCCCGCTCCGGGATGCGGGCATCCAGGTACTGGAGGATCGCGCTGACCTCGGTCAGCACCTGCCCGTCCTCGAGACGCAGCGCAGGCACACGGCCAAGCGGGTGGATCCGTAGGTAGTCGGTCGTGCGTTGCTCCCCTTGCCGAAGGTCGATGCGCTGAAGCTCGAACGGCAGCCCGGCCTCTTCGAGCGCGATGTGGGCGACCAGCGAGACCGCCGCCGGCGAATAGTACAGCTGAAACGTCATGTCGTGACCTCCGCAGCGCAACCTAGCGGAAGAGTGAACATGTGATAATCGCATTGTTTTCATCATGTCCATGCAAGATACTCATGTGATGCTCCCCGCCACCCGTCTGGAGACGCGCGACCTCGCGCTCGTTCGCGCCATCGCCGAGAGCGGCGGCGTGACCCGCGCCGCCAAGCTGCTGCACCTGAGCCAGTCCGCGGTCAGCCACCAGCTGCGTGGCTTGGAGGACAAGCTCGGCGTCCAGCTCTTCGAACGCCGGGGCCGAACGCTGCGGATCACCGCTGCCGGCGAACGCATGCTGGCCGTGTCGCGCCAGGTGCTGGAGCCGATCGCCCTGCTCGAAGCCGAGCTGCGCTCGGCAGGCAGGGTCGAACGCGAGCTGCGCGTCGCCGCGCAGTGCTACACGGCCTTTCACTGGCTCCCGAAGGCGCTGCCCGAGCTGTCGCTGTCGTACCCGGAGGTCCGCCTCTCGATCCAAGCCATCCCGACGCCGGCCGTTCCGGAAGCCCTCGAAGCTGGGGAGCTCGATTTGGGCTTGTGCCTGAACCCCCCGAAGGGCCGGCGCCTCAGCGCCGAGCGCTTGTTCTCCGATGAGCTCTGGCTCATCGTCTCGAGGGCTCATCCGCTCGCGACCCGCGCCTGGGTGGACGCCGCCCAGCTGGCGGACGAGGTGCTGCTTTTGTTCGACACGCCGGTGATCGAGCGGGAGCGCGTGGCCAAACAGCTCTTCCCGAACGGCGGCGGCTTCAAGCAGATCCTGCGACTGCCGCTGGTCGAGACCATCCTCGAGCTCGTGCAGGTGAACATGGGCGTCGCCATCTTGCCGGGCTGGAGCGTGGCGCATCGCATCCAGCGAGGGGAGCTCGCCCAGGTGCGCCTGACGCGGCGGGGGGTGAAGCGCGGCTGGCTGGGTGTCTACCCCAGCAAGACCGAGCTGTTGGGCCCCATCCGAGCGCTGCTCGCCACCGTCAAACGCCTCGGGCCCGCGGCGCGCCTCTGAACAAGACCGCCGCCGCTCACCAGCTCACCAGCTCACCAGCTCACCAGCTCACCAGCTCACCGGCGCGCCGGCGCCGCGGGCGGCGCAGGCAGCGCGCCCCGGTACTGCAACAGGACGGGGAAGCGATCGATGGCCGCCTCGATCGTTGCGTCCGGCGCGGGTGGTTCCGGTGGGACATGGGGAGTGTAATAGTTTCGGAACGTGAGCAAGCCCTGCCAGCCGCCCCCTCCGCGCCGAAACACGGCGTGCAGCGGCTGCCGCT
>Ga0079224_100007368_pt1 | contig 14763 bp, 13 predicted proteins | sample Stecom2015_FD_80414 | JGI IMG/M metagenome (GOLD analysis project Ga0079224, IMG submission 80414) | Agricultural soil microbial communities from Utah to study Nitrogen management - Steer compost 2015 | ecosystem: Environmental > Terrestrial > Soil > Agricultural land | place: USA: Utah...
CATATTTCGACAAGTTTTTTGTGAAAGTCGAAAAAAATTCCTTCTATTACGTAAATCTCTTAGAAGGATATAGAAGTAATCATAATTATCAATATTGCTGCTAAAACAATCCTTGCATATTTGGACTAACTAAATATTATTAAATAAAAATTAGTCTAATAATACTATTCTACAAAAAAATGCAGATTCCTTCTTTTAGATGAATGTTTTATTTTTCTGAATATCCAATAAACTATATCGATATTATTTTATACAATATCATCTATTTTTACACAAAAAATAATTATAATACATTTTACAGAAAAATACTATTAATAAATTCAAAATATGCTCGATTTACTAAAAATATTCCCTTAAAGCGGTATTAAAGGAGCATACCAAATGGTCATGCTCCTTAAAAAAAATCATTTTATCATTTGTAGAATGACATTGGCAGTTTCTTCTACTGCTTTATTGGATACATCTACTACCCTACATCCAATTCTATCCACAATTTTATTAAAATAATCTATTTCCTGATGAATTCGCTTAATATTGGCATATGTTGCTTGATCTCCAAGTCCTAATGCCTTCAAACGTTCTTTTCGGATATCATTTAATTTCTCAGGTTTTATTCTTAGGCCAATGCACTTTGAAGGATCCACTTCAAATAACTCTTCTGGTGGTTCCACTTCCGGAACAATAGGTATATTGGCAACCTTTAAACGTTTATGTGCAAGAAATTGAGATAAAGGTGTTTTGGATGTCCTTGATACACCAAGCAAAATTATATCCGCCCGCGCAATTCCTCTTGGATCACGCCCATCATCATACTTAACCGCAAATTCAATTGCTTCCACTTTTTTAAAATAATCTTCGTCTAGTTTGTGTACTAAACCTGGCTCTAATCTTGGTTTTTTATTAAAGACACGTTCCATAGCATCCAACATTGGCCCCATAATATCAATTGCTTCAATATTTAATTCTGCTGCTTTTTCATTAAGATAATTACGAAGAACTGGCGCAACAAGAGTAAAACCGATGATTCCATTCTCTTCCTTTGCTCTGTTTAATGCCTCATCAATTGTCTTTTTATCCTCGACATACGGAACACGTTGAATGATATAATCCATACTAAATTGACTTAATCCTGCCTTCACAGCTAATTCAGCTGTTTCCCCAACAGAATCTGATAATATAAAAACTGGCTTCTTCGTACTCATTTCTATCATCATCCCCCTAAGGTTAGATATGATTATCTGTTATTAACTCCACAAAAACTTTTGTGATTGTTGTTTTAGTCACTCTGCCTATTACTTCTAATCCTTTAGGTGTATCTTTAACTACTGGTAATCCATCAATTTGTTTGTTAATTAAGTGCTTGGCTACATCAATCAACAAGTCCTCTTTACGACATACCGTAATATTAGGCATTCTCGTCATAATAATATGAACTGCTAGAGCATTTAAGTCTTGTTTTCCAATTGCAGCTCGCAATAAGTCCTTCCGTGAAACAACTCCTGTTAAACATGAATTGTCATCCACAATAAATAGCGTACCAACATCTTCTAAGAACATAGTAGATATTGCATCATATACAGATGATTTCTCTTGTACGACAATTGGAATAGACTGATACTCATACACCTTATATTTCTTAATTTTCTCTGTTAACAGTTCAGATCCTGTTTTACCTGTATAAAAATATCCTACACGTGGCCTAGCATCCAGAAATCCCGCCATTGTTAAAATAGCCAAATCAGGTCTTAAAGTTGCACGTGTTAAATGTAACTGGTCGGCTATATGTTCGCCAGTTATCGGACCATTATTTTTTACAATTTCTATTATTTTTTCTTGTCGATTGGATAATTCCACATTTTCACCACCCAACGGTCTAAAAGAGACATACTATTCATTAATATTATAGCCCATATAACTAAAAAGAGGAATTAGCAGATTCATTTCTAATTATGTTGCTTCCACTCGATTGCATTTAAATTAGCAAAACTATTTATTAGGATTGCAATTTGTTTTAATAATGCTAGTCTGTTGGTTCTAAGATTTTCATTATCAGTCATTACCATGTTATTTTCAAAGAAGGAATGGATAGGATTTGCAAGTTTTTCTAATTCTGCAAATGCTTCTTCTAGATTATTTTGATTTACAAACTCCTGGTATACCGAACTTACAGTTAGATAAGAAGAAAATAATTCTTTTTCGGTTTCTGTTTCAAAATAATCAGGATTTATTTCATTCTTCTCTGTCTTTTCAGCTAAATTTAAAACACGAACTAAAGCTTCTTGTATCGGTTTAAAAGAAGCATCATTTCTTTTAGTAGATAGAATACTTGCCTTTTTCATCATATCAGACATCTTTCCAATAGAACGGCTTGTAATTGCTTGAATAATATCCTGTTCAATTCCTTGCTCTCTTAAAAGAAAAGCAACTCTTTGTTGTATAAAGGTGTGCAGTTCTTGTTTCACAATATCAGAATCAAAATGCTCAATTGCTTGAGACTGATATAGTTCAATTGTCATATTGAAAAGTTGCGCTACTGGAATCTCCCATTCTTTTTCATTGGCAATACGAAGAATACCTGTTGCTTGTCTACGTAAACCATATGGATCCTGAGAACCAGTAGGTTTTAATCCAACACCAATACAGCCCACAATCGTATCTAATTTATCTGCTACACTCACAATGGCACCAACCAATGTCTTTGGTAGATCTCCGCTAGCGCTTGTTGGTAGGTAATGTTCGCGGATTGCCACTGCTACAGTCTCATCTTCACCAAAAATACGAGCATATCTTTCCCCCATAATTCCTTGAAGTTCAGTAAATTCATTAACCATATTTGTTACTAAATCGAATTTACTTATCTGGGCTGCTCGAATAGCTTGCTCTTTTATTTCTGTATCAACTTTTAAAGCCTCTGCTAGTTGTTCAGATAGAGTAACAACACGATTAACTTTTTCTCCAATGGTACCTAGTTTCACTTGAAAAACAACGTTATTAAGTTTTTCCAAATAAAATGCAATTGAATTTTTTTGGTCTTCTTCATAGAAAAACTCACCGTCAGATAAACGCGCTCTTAATACTTTTTCATTACCTCTGACAACTGTCTCCAGTGCATTTGCATCACCATTGCGTACTGCTACGAAGTATGGGAGTAACATACCACTCTCTGATTTGACCGGGAAGTAACGTTGGTGCTCTTTCATTGAAGTAATTAATACCTCGTCAGGTAGTTCCAAGAAACTCTCTTCAAAAGTTCCAACAAATACAGTTGGATACTCCACTAGATTTCGAACTTCATCCAGTAAATCTCGATCAATTGGTACAATGAAGTTTCTTTCTTTTTCTAACTTTTTAATTCCTTCTTCAATCATTGATTCACGTAATTTTGGGTCAACGATAACATGGTTTTTCTCTAGTTGTTCCTTGTATTGTAAAGGGTTAGTTAGAACAACTTCCCTACCAAGAAAGCGATGCCCAAAGGTACTATTACTAGTTTGAACACCTGCTAATTCAAATGGAATAACTTCTTCATCATAAAGAGCAATTAACCAACGAATTGGTCTTGCATATCGCATGGTTTTCGTACCCCATCGCATATTCTTACCGAACTGAATCGATTCAATAATTTGTTTGAATTCTGGCAGAATAGATTCTGTTGGTTTTCCTTCAATTACTTTATTAACATATATATAAGTAGTACCTTTCACTTCTTTTGTGTAGATATCATCCACGGTTTTTCCTTGCCCTCTTGTAAAACCTTCTGCAGCTTTTGTCCAGTTTCCTTCATTGTCTTGTGCGATTTTTATCGCTGGACCTTTTGCTTCTTCTTCTACGGTAGCTTGTTTTTCCGCAATATTATGAATTAATACGGCTAATCTTCTTGGTGTTGAGAATGATTCAACTTTAGTAAAGGATATACGTGATTCATTTAGCCATTTTATTGTCTTTTCTTTTAATTGTTGTTCTGCTTGGTCGATAAAACGAGCAGGTAATTCCTCTAAACCTATTTCAAATAATACATTCTTAGTCATTATTTCTCCTCCTTTAGCATTGGATAACCTAAACGCTCACGCTCTTCCACATAAGCCTTGGCAATATTACGAGCTAAATTCCGGATTCGACCTATATAACCGGTACGTTCTGTAACAGAAATGACCCCTCTTGCGTCTAATAAGTTAAACGTATGTGAACACTTCAATACATAATCATAAGCTGGAAAAATTAAACCTTTTTCCATTGTCTTCCTTGCTTCTTCTTCATACATCGAAAATAGTTCAAATAACATATCCACATTAGATTCTTCAAATGTATATTTGGAGTGTTCGTATTCAGGTTGTTTAAAGATATCCTTTACAGTAAACCCTTCCGTCCATTCTAAATCAAATACATTTTCTTTATCTTGTATATAGGATGCAAGTCGCTCAATTCCATACGTTAGTTCAACTGTTACTGGATTAGCTTCTAATCCACCAATTTGTTGAAAATAAGTAAACTGCGTAATTTCCATTCCATCAAGCCATACTTCCCAACCAAGTCCTGCAGCTCCAAGTGTAGGGTTTTCCCAGTTATCCTCTACAAATCGAATATCATGTTCTAATGGATTAATACCAAGAGCTTGAAGCGATTCCAGATAAAGCTCTTGAATATTATCTGGTGATGGTTTAATAATTACTTGGAATTGATGATGTTGATATAAACGATTTGGGTTTTCCCCGTAACGACCATCTGCAGGTCTACGTGACGGCTCAACATAGGCAACTCTCCATGGTTCTGGACCAAGACTTCTTAATAACGTCATCGGCGACATGGTTCCAGCACCTTTTTCAACATCATATGCTTGTACAAGAATACAATTTTGTTCTGACCAAAACTTCTGTAATGTTAATATCATATTTTGGATATTCATACATAAACCTCCGTTAATTTTTATAAGATTCCATTCTTGTATTCAAATCAAGAACTTGTTTCTTCTCCCTCTCGGGTATTCATCATTCACTAAACAATCTTGAAAGCAGAATAAAAACCCGTCCCTATGCCTATAAAAAGATTATAGACATAGGGACGGGTTTTAGTCCGCGGTTCCACCCTATTTGCTTTACCACCCTGTGATAAAGCCGCTTTATTAAATATGCTCCAGAGTGCCATTCCTATCTGGCCATTTGTTCAGCTTTCACTATCCTGAACTCGCTTTTAGAAATGGTTGCAGAAAGTACTCTTCTCTCTCATCACATTATCTTTTAAATATATAATAAATATGTATCATCTTACTTTATAAAGAAAGGAGTTGTCAACTTTTATATATCATTAAATTTTGCTATCTGATTAAGAAACTTCTTTGACTTCAAAAAATATCCACCATAACGATCATAATAAGCATCAAATAGGTTTCTTAATAACTGTCTATTTTCCTCTTTAACCGTCACATTACCAACTCGTTCCAAACCAACGGTTGAAAAAATAAATAATAGCTTCGTTACTGAATTTGGTAATAGAATGGCTTCTGGGTCTAAATACTTACACCTTGAACATAAAAGTCCCCCTTCTACCATTGAGAAGGAATAGGGTGCATTCTTTTCACCACAATTAGTACACTGGTGTACAGTCGGAGCAAATCCACCGGCTCTATAAAGCTTCATTTCATACATCATGATAGGAATGGAGACATCATCATGTTCAGAGATCCATTCAAAGGTTTTAATCAATTGTTCAAATATCTCAGGACTTGGAACTTTTTCATCTAACAACTTATCTGTTAGCTCAACCAAGTAAGCAGCATAAGCTGTCTTCATAATATCTTCACGTATTACGCGATTAGATTCAATAATTTCTCCTTGCTGAATAGAACTTAATCCCTTCGAGAGATATACAAAAAATTGACCATAAATGAATGGCTGCGCAGCAGCAGCCATTCTACTTTTGGGCTTCTTAGCACCACGTGCAATAGCAGAAAACTTACCAATTCTTTTGCTAAATATTGTAACTATTTTATGTGTTTCGCCATAATCTTTAGTTTTAATAATAATACCGTCTATTTTTTCTAGCATACGTATTCCCCTTTTTTACTGCATGCTACATATTGGAATCCACCGGTAGGTTCTCCAGACTAGTTGTAGAGCTTCCATCTAAGTCTAGCTCACTTGGATCACTTTCTAACTCTTTCATCAGTAAATAGGTCTCAATATTTCCTGTTTGACTAAATAGCTTCCATACTAAGTCTATCACAAGAAAACACACCTTTCTTTATACTTTTCTAGAAGTATCTTTTTGTAAGTTAGAACACTGATTGAAATCTTTCTTTAATCTGGATACACGTATTGCTCACTCGTAGCAACCAATGTTCCGGATACTATTATCGTTTCCACTATGCCGGAAAACAATTAGTTAAAAAATTTTCCAACTCTAATACTCATCTTCACGGAAGCCGTACTCAAGTAATTGACTTTGCTTGTTTCTCCAGTCTTTTTGGACCTTTACCCAAAGTTCTAAATATACTTTTGATCCAAGTAGTGCTTCTATATCTTTTCTTGCATCTTTACCAATATTTTTAAGCATGCTTCCTTGTTTTCCAATCAATATCCCTTTTTGAGATTTTCTTTCCGCAATAATGGCTGCTTGTATAAATATCGCATTAGATTCTCTTTTTTCAATGTTTTCGATTACAACAGCAATGGAGTGCGGAACCTCTTCTCGAGTCAAATGTAATACTTTTTCACGTATTAATTCACTAATAATAAATCGCTCTGGGTGGTCAGTTACTTGATCTGCTGGATAGAACTGCGGCCCTTCTGGTAAGTGACTTTTTAATACATCTAATAAATGATTTACGTTATTTCCTTGTAATGCAGATATAGGAATGATTTCTTCAAAATCATACTTTTCATTGTAAAATTCTATTAAAGGCAATAGTTCATCTGGATGCACTTTATCTATCTTATTCACAACAAGAAAGACTGGACCCTTTACACGTTCTAGGCGATCAATAATAAATTGGTCACCTCGGCCATAACCTTCTTCTGCATTTATCATAAAAAGTATTGCATCTACTTCATTTAAAGTATTTTCGGCAATTTTAACCATAAAATCGCCTAAACGGTGTTTCGGTTTATGTATACCTGGTGTATCTATAAAAATGAATTGAGCATCATCTTGGGTTAGTACACCCTGAATTTTGTTTCTTGTAGTTTGTGGCTTATCACTCATGATGGCAATTTTTTGTCCGATTACTTTATTCATAAATGTTGATTTACCAACATTTGGTCTTCCAATAATGGTGATAAATCCGGATTTAAAGTTTGTGTCCATGTAGTTGTTCCTCCAGGAAGTTTAGATAGATTCTTTCTATGTTTGGTCTATTATACTACAAAATCTTTGTAGTTTCATGTTATCGACAAAAGCTTTAAAAAGATTGTATGGTTCGATAATTCTCTCCATATTGCATGAAGTACTTTTACGTAGTATTTTTTACCAAGCCTATTTACTAATGATTTATTGTTCTTACCAGGCGTTTGATAGAACTGTGCGGTAACTAATATCAATTATTGGGGAAAGTGGTACGATACCGCTCCGGCAGAATACTCCGCTTTCCGCGGGCGGCTGGTGAGCCTCCTCGCGCTATCGCACTGCGGGGTCTCACCGATGCCTATTCTCCCGCAGGAGTCTCCGTATTCTGCCTACGCTAGTGATAAATTCTATCTAAGTGATTTTTATTAGATAATGTAACGTATTAAACTAATTGCGCAATTTAGCGGAGAAAATACACGGAGACTCCTGCGGGAATAGCACGTGTCCGAAGACCCCGCAGAGGTGAACTTTCCTCGAGGAGGCTGAGGCCGGGCCCGCGGAAAGCGAAGTGTATTTCCGTAGCGGGTATGTTGCTCAAACCAAAATACATAGTTACCGCACAGTGTAAATAAAAACATTGGAAACAAATACTAAGATTCTATACTTTAGTTTGCCCCTATCTGCAATTATCAATGTTTTTTAGTAAACTTTGCAAAGAGATAGTGGGTGATTTTAAGGTTTTAAAAACAAAAAAGTATAAGGAAAGTTCCTTATACATAACTGAGTTCTTTATTAAAAAACTTTTGGAAGAAAAATTATGATCCCTACAATTAATGCAGTTATAGCTGTCATAAACACTCCTGCAGCAGCTAGGTCTTTGATTTTTTTTGCTGCTGGGTGAATATCTGGTTGGACATAATTGATAATTTCCTCTATAGCTGTATTGAGAATTTCAGCTGTGATTACCATCCCAACAACGATAACCACAGCAATCCATTCTAGGTAGCTAATTTTATAGAGAAGCCCCATAATAGTGACTAATATAGTTGAAAGTAGATGTAATCGGAAATTCCTTTCAGATTTCACTACCTCTTTTAAGCCATTTATGGCATATGAAAATCCAATCGATTTCTTTTTACCTTCCAAGGTTAAATTCCCCTAATATTTCTTCTTGTTTTTGGAACATTTCTTTTTCATCTTGTTCTGTCATATGGTCATAACCAAGCAAATGAAGCAAACCATGCACTGCTAAAAAGCCTAATTCCCTTTCAAAAGAATGGTTATACTCTTCTGCTTGTTCTTTTGCTTTTTCAACAGAGATAATGATGTCTCCTAGAATAACTGGTATATCATCACCAACAATTTCAACTTCCCCTTCAGTTGTTTCTTCCAATGCAAATGAAATTACATCAGTTGGTTTATCTAAATTGCGATAGTCTCGATTTATTTCCTGAATCTCATTATTATCCACAAACGTAATGGACACTTCTGTATTTTCTGAGATATTTTCTTTTAGTGCAGTCAAATTAAGTAATCCCTCGATAAGTTCAAAATGGTTTTCTGGGACCGAATTTGTGTTATCTTGAAAATCTATTTCCACTATTTTGCCTCCTTATTTGGGTATTGAATTCTGGAGTGAAAGATTCCTTTTAATGCTTCACATATTGTTTTGTGGACAATTTTTACCTCTTTAATCGTAAGTGGACATTCATCTAACTGCCCATCCATTAATCGATCATTTACAATACTAGAAACAATTTCTTCTATTTTTTGTTCAGTTGGTTCCTTTAATGATCGAACGGCCGCTTCAACAGAATCACAAATTGAGATAATTGCTGCCTCTTTCGTTTGAGGTTTTGGACCTGGGTAACGGAAGTCCTCCTCTTGTACTGCATTATTATTTTCCTTTTCTTTATAATAAAAGTACTTTAATAAAGTTGTACCGTGATGTTGCATGGCAACATCTATTATTTCTTTTGGCATTTTATGCTTTCTTAACAGTTCTGCCCCATCATATGGATGTCTAATAATTATCTCAGCACTTTGTTCTGGCGAAATTACATCATGTGGGTTTTTTATTGATAATTGATTTTCAATAAAATAATGCGGTCTCACCGTCTTTCCAATGTCATGATAATAAGCTGCAACCCTAGCTAGTAGACCATTTGCACCAATCGCATCACAAGCTGTTTCACTTAAGTTTGCGACCATGATCGAATGATGGTAGGTTCCTGGTGCTTCTGTAAGGATTTTTTTTAGTAATGGCTGATTCGGGCTGGAAAGTTGTAATAACTTTATATCAGATAGTATACCTAGCCCAGTTTCAAAGAATGGTAGCAATCCAATTGTTAACACCGCTGATAAGAATGCTGATGCTACACCAAAGCCTGATAGAATAAGTACATCCCCAATTGAATATTTTTCAAAGGACAAGAATACAAATAATAGTATAGAAATAATATTAACGATAGACATCCCAATACCGGAACGAACGATAGATAAGCGATCTTTTACATTGACAAGAAATACAATAGCAGCAAATTGTGAGAAGAAGAAATAGACAATTGCTTCGACATTTAATGCACCTGGAATTTCCCCATTAAAGATAATTCCACCTAAAATAGCGTATAAGATAGCTAATACTATTGATAATCGTTCATTGATTAACTGTTTAACTAATAATACACCAGTAGCGACTGGTACGATGAAAAAGAATTGGTTGCTCTGAGTGGTGTAAATACTAATTATTTTCATTAGTGATACCACAAGAAAACTGATTAATAGAATGGACGCAATGGTACCTTTATCCAGCCCTTTTCTATTGTCGATTCGATTCATTTCATAAACAATAACAGAACCAACTAATAGTATAAATAACCCTAAACCAATGACAGGAAATACATTACGATCTTTATTAAGTAGTCCTACTAGTTGTAATTTTTCATAGATCTCGTTTGTTATTGTCTCCCCTTCTCGAACAATTATTTCTCCACCATTAATCATAACTGGTTCAACATTGCTCGCAGCAACCTTCCGAGCTTCTGCAGTTTTTTCGGAGTCATAAAAAGAATTTTCGACAAGCGCAAATTCCGTTAGCTCTTGAAACGCTTCAATTAACTTCTGTTCTATATTAGAATAGCGAATGTTTTCATGAACTCTCTCTACGGCACTATTCATGTTTTCTGTTCTTACACCGCGTTTAAACTCATCTTGTAAATACGAAATAAAGACTTCTTTACCTTTTTCTCTCTCTTCTTTCGGAACATCTATAATTCTTAAAAAGACACTGTCTTCTACTTTCTCTGTAATACTATTGGATAATAATTCTTTCAATCTTTGAACCTTTTCTCGGTTCGTTAATTGTACTGGCACCCCTTCATTTTCATCCTCGATAAGTGATTCAGCCTCTAATTTATCAACCGCTGTAAAAATCTCGTTTATGTATCCAATTTGTTCTTCCGCAATATTGGTTGATATATCGAATCGATCTTCTACTGCTTGAACCGCTTCTCTTGTTTTACGGTCAGTTTCCTGCTCATTTTCTATTGTAATAGGAGATCGAATGGTCTCCCTTGAGGTTGTTAATGGTTCAATATCATATGTTTCCGTATATACATTATTAAATGTCAATATAAAGAAATACAGCCCTAACGCTATAACTGGAACCAGTATTCTAACCCATTTAGTTCGTAACTTTATCAAATAAGCAATCAAGTTTTTAAACGAGCTCATATTCTCCCCCCTTTAAGAATAGAACTAATATGTTATTACTCACAAAAATAAAGAAATAAGACCCAATAATATCCGGGTCTTCTATACCTATCAGGTCATGTTGCTTTTTTCATACGCATCAATAATTTTTTGAACAAGTGGATGTCTTACAACATCTGTCTGTGTTAGATAAATAAAGGAGATATCCTTTATAGATGTCAATAGTTTGTCGGCAATCTGTAACCCTGATTTAATTCCTTTTGGTAAGTCAATCTGTGTGATATCACCAGTAATAACCATTTTAGACCCAAAACCAAGACGCGTTAAGAACATTTTCATTTGCTCTGGCGTTGTATTTTGAGCTTCATCTAATATCACAAAAGCATCATCTAACGTTCTACCACGCATATATGCTAACGGAGCTATTTCAATGGTTTCTCTCTCTATCAACCTTAAAGTATGTTCAGCTCCTAAGACATCATTTAGTGCATCATAAAGTGGTCTTAAATATGGATCTACCTTCTCCTTTAAATCCCCAGGTAAGAACCCTAAACTTTCTCCCGCTTCAACAGCTGGTCTTGTTAAAATTATTCGTTTAACATGACCATTCTTTAGGGCTTGAACAGCCATCACTACTGCAAGATAGGTTTTTCCCGTTCCTGCAGGCCCTATACCAAAAACTAGATCATTCTTTTTAATAGCGGAAACATAGCTTTTTTGTCCGAGAGTTTTAATTCGTATTTCTTTTCCTTTAACATTCTTAGCAATTACATCTTCAAATAAAGTTTCAAATTGATTGATTTTACCATCTTTCGCCAGTTCAATTGCATAAACAATATCACGTTCAGCAATTGTAATTCCCTTCCGCACTACATGCAATAAGGTTAGTAACACATCTTGAACAATAGCTATATCACTATCTGTTCCAGAGACACTAACTCTTTCACCACGAGTAACAATAGAAACATTCAGCTTATCCTCTATATGTTTTAGGTATCTATCATTGTTTCCAAAAAGTGCAAGAGCCTCTTCTGGATTTGTTAATTCAATATCAATAGCGTTTAAATTTTCGGGCATATTCAATCTCCTTGACTTATTGGTTGTGCCTTAGCAATATTTTCTTCTACTGTTAAATATAAGTATAATTTAACTTTACCATTCTCTATGGATTCATGCAAAACTTTTTCCGAAGTGATTTTAGCATCCGGACCTAGCTGTAGCTGAAGTTCCTCCTTAGCTTGTTTAATACCTGCTTGTACCGCTTCTTCTTTACTACGTTCAAATTTTTGTATTTGTTTTTCACTTAGTGTGGTCTCAATAATATCAATTGGTAAATTCCATTTTAGGAATTTTATTGCTGATGTAGTACTATCTCGGTGAACGTCTTGATAATCTGGTGAACCAAATCCCCAAATTGGAAATTTAAAATCTTTGATACCTATGTAATATTTCTTTTCTTGTTGTCCTGTCAAAAGCTCATAATTTTGTTTAAGTGGTATGGTTACATCTATTTCATACCAAGTACTTGCAATAATCTCTCCTTCTGCAGGTACGACAATTTCTTTTCTTTTTTCTTTCTTATCATCATCTTCATTTTCTGTTACCTCATTTAGCGTTCCAGAAACCAGTATTTTCCCCGGTTCAACATAGTCATTTATTTCGACTTGAGGTACACCTTTTGATACATACATACGTTTTATAATACCCTTTTTAGTTGCTACAAGATTTCGTGGTCCTTCCACCTTATCCTCCTGAACAACAATCTTTTCAACACCTTCAAGTTGATAGGTTGTCCCTTTTTGACGGACACCAACCCAGAGTAACTCAGGTATATCATCTGTGAGCTTCTGTTGAATCTTAGCAGGAGGATCTATAGTAAAGATCCACGCACCTGCATGTATACCGTAAGCATTAAGCTGTGCTTCAATTTTCTCTTCAATTTCCTTTGGTAGTTCTCCTGTAATCTCGACCTTCCAAATAATATTGGACATAAATAGAATTAATAAAATACTCATGATAAATGAAAAAACAAATTCTTTTCTGCGAAAAAAACGACTAAACAAAAAGGGGTATCCCCGCCGTTGTTCAAATGTTATTTTATAGTTTTGCTCTCTCCTTATCGTTCTAATTTTTGGGATATCTGGTAGCTTAACATTACCACTACATGTTTTTCTACCTTCCCTTTTAATATTCCATACCGTTACTCCCCTATCCGTACACTCCTGAAAAAACATCTCAGGTCTAATTCCAGTTACAACTATTCGCACATACCCTTTAATAAACGACCCCTGTATCTGTTTCATTTCGACCTCCTGGTAAAATCATTATCCTGATATAAATTTGACTTCTGCAATTTTCCCTTCCAGCAAAATCTCTTCGGGTAACATCATCTTTAAAACAAATGATGATCCCTTTATTTGAATATATCCTTTTGTTGTCTTAAGTCTTAATTCTTTATCAGTAAAAACTGCTAGCCCTTTATGATTTTCAATGTATACATGTAGCTGACCAATTATTGTAATTCTCGGTAATTCCATTACAACATCAGAAGGCAATGCAAGATACTTTACTAGCCATGGTCGTAATCGTTGTTGTAGATTCTTCACTAGATAAAGCCCCCTCTCACATACATATTTATGAGAAAATGAAACAGATAAGAACTAAAAAACCCAAAAGCATCAAAGCGACACTTTTGGGTTTTAATTATGTTCTATTAATGGGTATGCCTACTTCTTTCGGCAATTACACTTCGGAAAGGTTTTCTAGCTCTAGGAGGACCAAGAACTTCCGACATAATAATGCCATTGACCAATCCTTTATGATTTAAACTTGTTTTTACATCTTTCTTAAACTTCTCTTTGTTTACATTCTTACTTTGTAGAGTGTGGTGCTTAATCGCATCTTGAATAGATGGTCCAATAGACAAATCTTGTTGCGATAAAGAATCAATCGAATCACTGGTCCCAGTATTCATCCGTTGCTTTAATTTCTCCATTTGTTGTTTCTGCTGTTCTTCCACACTTACATTTGTAGCAGACGATGTATACACGGTCTGTTTTTGCTTATGTCTAGTTTCTTCTGAACCTGAAGTGTTATAGACAGTTCGCTTAGGATTTTGTTGACCTCCTGAAGGGGTTGCAGTTGGTCTCGGCACATTAGGCCTATTTGGTTTTTGTTTTTGTTGTTCATTTTCTCGAGCCCCGCCCATTGCACGGATAATTCCATATACAATGAAAGCGATTATTGGCAAGAATTCAAATAACCCATCCATTTAAATCCCCCCTTCTATCTTCTTAGAACCTTGTTTATTAATTATCATCATCATTATTATCTTTAGAAAGTTTACCAATAGAATCACGCATGTCTGTATCAGCGTTAATATTTTCATAATTTAAGTAATCCATAACACCTAATTTACCAGTACGTAATGCCTCTGCAAGTGCTAATGGAACATCAGCTTCTGCTTCCACAACTTTTGCACGCATTTCTTGAACACGGGCAACCATTTCTTGTTCTTGAGCAACTGCCATCGCACGACGTTCTTCTGCTTTCGCTTGAGCAATTTTCTTATCTGCTTCCGCTTTGTCTGTTTGTAGCATCGCACCAATGTTCTTGCCGATATCCACATCAGCAATATCAATCGACAGAATTTCAAAAGCAGTACCAGCATCTAGCCCTGTAGCTAATACAGTGTGAGAAATCATATCTGGATTTTCTAATACTTTTGCATGAGTATCTGAACTACCAATCGTACTTACAACACCTACACCAACA
>Ga0079224_100007369_pt1 | contig 14763 bp, 13 predicted proteins | sample Stecom2015_FD_80414 | JGI IMG/M metagenome (GOLD analysis project Ga0079224, IMG submission 80414) | Agricultural soil microbial communities from Utah to study Nitrogen management - Steer compost 2015 | ecosystem: Environmental > Terrestrial > Soil > Agricultural land | place: USA: Utah...
CCCCACCGACCCCGTCCGGGTACGGGCTTCATCCAGGCGCGAGAAGGGCCGCAGGGCTTCGCTGCGGCGTTCTTCCGAGATGCCCGGCCCGTGATCGCGCACTCGCAGCACGACATGTTCGTCTTCGCGGGTCACGGCAATTTCGACCGGAGGCTCGCCGTGAGTGTGGGCGTTGGTAATCAGGTTGTCGATCAGGCGTCCCAGTGCGAGCTCGTCGGCCTGCAGCGTGATTTCGCCTTCGGGTACGGTGCTGAGCCGTACGTCGCTGCCGGCATGCTGCCAGGCACCCACGCGCTCCTGCAGCCAGGCCTGCAGCGGCAGCGGTGCATAACGGTACGATTCCTGGTCGGAACCCCGTACGTAGCTGATGAACTGGTCGATCATGCGCTGCATGTCCTGCACGTCCTGGCGCATGCCCTCGCGCAGTGCCGGGTCGTCGGTCATTTCGATGCGCAGCCACATGCGGGAAAGCGGGCCCTTGAGGTCGTGCGGCAGGCCGGCCAGCAATGTGCGCTGTACCGCCGCCGATTCGGCCAACGTGTCGAGCATCGCGTTGAAGCGTTCGCCCAGACTGCGGGTTTCGGAAGGTCCCGATGGCTCGACGCGTTCGGGATTGCCGGCCGCAAGCTGATCGGCCGCCTTCGCCAGGCGCGTAAGCGGGCGGGTAATGTGCCACGCGAATGCGGCCGACAGCAGCAGCAGGGCGATCATGCCGGTGATCCACACGATGATCATCGGTGTGGCGACGGGCCGGGCAATGCGGTCAAGCGGAATGACCAGCCATTCGCGTACACCGCGTGCCGCCGCGTCGGTGTCTTCGATGAGCGAAATGTACAGCCGTGGCGCGGGCCCGCGCGATAGCGCGACCCGTGTGTCGTCGTCGAGCCGGGTGTTCAGAGCCTCGACGAAGCTGCGCAGATCGCGGCGCACGTCGTTGGGAGGCGGGTCGCGCCGCGCCTGTTCGCTGTGCTGCTGGCGGCGGCGCCGTTCGAGGCTGGCATCGGCGGGCAGCGAACGCGACCACAGCCGCCACTGGTTCTGCGAGGCGTCGCGCACGAAATCGGCGCGCTCTTCGCCGGGGATCTCGGCCAGGGCCGCGCGCAGCGTACGGATGGTCGTGGCGGTAAGCTCAACCGAAACCTCTTCGGTGAACTGCTTGCGATAATGGCTGACCGTGGCAAAGGTGGCGGCCTGCACGAGAATGATGGTGCCCAGGGTGAGCAGCATCATGCGGGTGCTCAGCGAGCGGGGCAGCAGGTATCGCCAGGCACGCACGGCATTTGCTCTCAAGGCGCGAACCGGTAGCCGACGCCCCACACGGTCTGGATCCAGCGAGGCTGTTTGGGGTCGTCTTCGATGGCGCGTCGCAGACGCAGCACGGCGATGTCGATGGCGCGGTCGTTGCGTTCGCCTTCTTCGTCGTCCCGTGCCAGGGCCAGCAGGCGTTCGCGCGACAGGGGTTTGCCGGGATTGCTGATCAGTGCTTCCAGCAGGTTCACTTCGCCCCCCGTAAGCTTGATGAGCGTGTCGCCACGATGCAACTGACGGGTGACCGGGTCGAACACGAACGGCCCGAACGCCACCGGCTGATCCTTCGTGAGGGCCGAGGCGCCCTTTTTGCGGCGTAATACCGCCTCGATGCGGGCCAGCAACTCGCGGGGATCAAAGGGCTTGCCCAGGTAATCGTCGGCGCCGGCTTCCAGGCCGATCACGCGGTCGACGGTTTCATCTTTCGCCGTCAGCAGGATAATGGGAATATCTTCACCCTGCTGACGCAGCCGGCGGCAGGCTTCGGCGCCGTCGCCGTCGGGCATCATGCGGTCGAGCACGATCAGATCGGGGCTGTAGCGCTGGATGCGGGCCTCGAGGTCGCGGGCGTCGGGTGCGAGCAGCGTGTCGTACTGGTGCCGGTTCAGGTAATCGGCAAGCAGCTGGCGCAGCGCGGGGTCGTCGTCGACGACCAGTATTTTTACAAGTGGGTGACTCATGGCAGCCAAGTGTACTCTTGCAGAATTCAGGATCGATGATACGGAAACGCATTGAAATCATCAGTTGCCTGTGCGTGAGTCTGGCGGCGGTCTTTCCGGTGCAAGGGGCGCAGCCGCCTGCCGGGGGGCAGGGCATTCCTCACAGTTACCTGTGGCGCGCGCAAGACGGGCTGGGGTTGCGTGCGGCGGCGTATGCGCGCCGCGCGTTAGTTTCACGCAATTCACCGGGGCTGTTGGGCGGCTTCGACCTGCCCAGAGTGGAAACACCGGCCACGCGCTGGCTGCCTGCTGTGGCGCCCCCACCGCCTTCACGCATCACCGGCAACTGGTCTTTTGGTGCGAGCAACTGGCAGACCCGCTTCGACGAGGGCCTGCAGGTGTCTCTGGGCGCCAGCGAGATTGCCGTGCCGGCCTGGAACGAGGGCGTGCGCATCGGGGGCATCAGCCTGAGCCAGAGTTTCGTCGCCTCGGCCGAAGACGCCACCAACTGGAGCTATTCGGTCGCGTTCGGGGCCGTCGATGAATCCGCTTCCGGGCAAGCGGGCGATCTGGCCTTCGGCCCCAAGGCGGGCAGCATGAGTCTCACATACGAATACAGCCCGGCATTGCGCATCATTTCGCATACCGAGGCCGCCGATGAACTGCTGCTGACGGGCATCGGCGGTCAGTACGACCTGGGCGGGCTGGGTCGCTGGCGCTCCGGAGTGGCGCACTCGAATCAGGGCCTGGGTGGCGGCTGGCGCTATCGTGCAGGCGCGGATGTCGACGTGGCCGATGATGTCCGCCTGGGCTGGACGGGTGAGCGCCACACGGCAGGCTTCATGGACATCCGGCGTTATGCCGCCGGTTCTGCGCCCACCGCGGGCAGCCGCCAGCGCTGGTCGGCGTCATGGGACACGGGCCGCTGGGGCGAGTGGTCGGGCAGCTTCGAGAGCGTGCACGATGCGGGTGGAGCATTGCAGCGTCGTTTCCAGGTGACGCAACAGTTCTGGTATGGGCCGCGCCTGCGCATCGGTATTCACGCAGAGCGGGAGGTGATCGCCGACGACTATGATATAGGGCTACGTGTTTCCTTCCCCCTGTACTGACTGATGTCCTCCCCCCTGGAAATCCTGCAGCGCGTCTTTGGTTACGAAGCCTTTCGCGGCGAGCAGCAAGCCATCATCGAAACGCTTCTGGCCGGTCGCGACGCCCTGGTGCTCATGCCCACGGGCGGCGGCAAGTCGCTGTGCTACCAGATTCCGGCACTGCTGCGCCCGGGTACCGGCGTCGTCGTTTCGCCGCTCATAGCGCTCATGCAGGATCAGGTCGATGCCCTGCGCGAACTGGGCGTGCGCGCCGCGTATCTGAATTCGTCGCAGGAATGGCGCGAGGCGCGCGAAGTCGAGCGCCAGATGCTCAACGGCGAACTCGATCTGCTGTACGTGGCCCCCGAGCGCCTGCTCACCGATCGCTGCATGGAACTTCTGCAGCGTTCGCGCATTGCGCTGTTTGCCATCGACGAAGCGCATTGCGTGTCACAGTGGGGGCACGATTTCCGCCCGGAATACCTGGGTCTGTCGGCGCTGCACGAATACTGGCCCGACGTGCCGCGCATTGCGCTCACGGCCACCGCCACTGCCGCCACGCGCGAAGAAATCGCGCGCCGTCTCGGGCTGGAAGAGGCCGCGCATTTCGTCTCCAGCTTCGACCGCCCCAACATTCTTTATCGCATCGTCGAGAAAAACGAGGTCAAGCGCCAGCTGTTGTCCTTCATCCGCGAAGAGCACCCCGGCGAGAGCGGCATCGTGTACTGCCTGTCGCGTTCCCGGGTCGAAGACATGGCGGCGTTCCTGTCGCAGAACGGCGTGCCGGCGCTGCCCTACCATGCGGGCATGGATGCCTCGGTGCGGGCGCATCACCAGGCGCGCTTCCTGCGTGAGGAAGGGCTGGTCATGACCGCCACCATCGCCTTCGGCATGGGCGTCAACAAGCCCGACGTGCGCTTCGTGGCGCACGTCGACCTGCCCAAATCGGTGGAAGGCTATTACCAGGAAACGGGTCGCGCCGGACGCGACGGTGAGCCGGCTTCGGCGTGGATGGCCTATGGCCTGCAGGATGTCGTGCAGCAGCGGCGCATGATCGACGAATCCATGGGCGACGAGCAGTTCAAGCGGCGTTCGGGGCGTCAGCTCGATGCCATGCTGGGCCTGTGCGAAACGGTCGACTGCCGCCGTCAGCAGCTGTTGGCGTACTTCGGCCAGCACATCGAGCCTTGCGGCAATTGCGACACCTGTCTCGAGCCCCCCGAATCGTGGGACGGCACGGTGGCCGCACAGAAACTGCTGTCGGCCATCTTCCGGTTGTGGCGTGAGCGCGGCCAGCGTTACGGCGCGGGGCACATCATCGACATTCTGCGGGGCAAATCCACCCCGCGCGTTCGCGAACAGGGGCATGACACGCTCAGCGTCTTCGGGGTGGGTGCCGATCAATCCGAGCAGAGCTGGCGCAGCGTATTGCGCCAGCTTCTTGCCAAGGGGCTGGTCGCGGTCGATACCGAAGGGCATGGCACGCTCATGCTTACCGAACAGAGCCGCGCGGTGCTGAAAGGCGAGATCACGCTCATGCTGCGCCGCGAAGCGCCGGGGGCGGGGCGCGCCACGCGTGTGCGGCGGCCTGCGCCGGCGGATGCCGGGCTCGACGCCGCAAGCCAGACCCGCTTCGAAGCACTGCGCGCCTGGCGTGCCGCAGTGGCCCGTGAACACGGCGTGCCGGCGTACGTCATCTTCCACGACGCCACGCTGCGCGAAATCGCCCGCACCGATCCGCGTACGCTGGAAGAACTATCGCACGTGCACGGGGTCGGGGTGCGCAAGCTCGAAGCCTACGGCGAGGCGCTGCTCGATTGCGTGGCCGCCGTGTAAGGTACCGCGCATGGGCGCGGCGCGGCACAGCACAGGGGAACAGGCGGTACTAGAACAGCTCGCCGCTGCCCGCCGGGCCGGCAGGCGGTTTCAGCCCCAGGTGTCGCCAGGTGGTCTGGGTGGCAATGCGCCCGCGCGGGGTGCGTTGCAGAAACCCCGTTTGAATCAGAAACGGTTCAATCACGTCTTCAATGGTGTCGCGCTCTTCGCCAATGGCTGCGGCCAGGCTGTCGACCCCCACCGGGCCACCGTCGAACTTGTGCACGATGGCTTCGAGCAGCTTGCGGTCCATGAGGTCGAGCCCCATGGGGTCAACCTCGAGCATGGTAAGCGCTGCCGATGCCGTTTCGCGGTCGATGCGGCCGCCCGCCTTCACCTGCGCATAGTCGCGCACGCGGCGCAGCAGGCGGTTGGCGATGCGCGGCGTGCCGCGCGAGCGGCGGGCGATTTCGCTGGCGCCTTCTTCCGTGGCGTCGGCATTCAGCAGCCGGGCGCTGCGTGTCACGATGTGCGCCAGGTCGTCGGCGGAATAGAACTCGAGCCGCGACACGATGCCGAAACGGTCGCGCAGCGGGTTCGTGAGCATGCCGGCCCGGGTGGTGGCACCCACCAGCGTGAAGGGCTGCAGGTCGATTTTGACGCTGCGCGCTGCAGGGCCTTCGCCGATCATGATGTCGATCTGAAAGTCTTCCAGCGCCGGGTAAAGAATCTCTTCCACGACCGGTGACAGGCGGTGGATTTCGTCGATAAAGAGAACGTCGTTCTTTTCGAGGTTTGTAAGCAGCGCCGCAAGATCGCCGGGCCGCTCGAGCACGGGGCCCGAGGTCTGGCGCAGCTGCACGCCCATTTCATGCGCGATGATGTGCGCCAGCGTGGTCTTGCCCAGCCCCGGAGGGCCGAACAGCAGCACGTGATCGAGCGCCTCGTGACGTGCGCGCGCGGCCTGGATGAAGATTTCGAGCTGTTCGCGCACGCGGTGCTGGCCGATGTATTCGGCCAGCGCCCGCGGGCGCAGGGCGCGCTCGATCGAATCTTCGTTGGGTGAGGTGCTTTGCGGCGCAACGATGCGCTCGGCTTGGGTCGTACGCACCAGGGCGTCGGAATGAATGGCCATGGGCTCGAAAGTCGTGAGGGTTGCGAGGCAGTCGTCAGTATAGAGCTTCCATTATCATTGCATTACCTTACAGATGGAGCAGGCATGAGTCTTTCATTACCGAACTATCACGATGTGCAGCAGGCGGCCCAAACGCTGCGCGGCGTCGTGCACCGTACACCCGTACTGACCTCGCAGACGCTCAACGGCCGGCTCGACGCCGAAGTCTATTTCAAGTGCGAGAACCTGCAGCGGGTCGGTGCTTTCAAGTACCGGGGGGCGTATAACGCCATTGCCCGATTGAGCGAGGCCGAACGCAAGGCCGGTGTGGTGACCTACTCTTCGGGCAACCACGGTCAGGCCATCGCGCGCGCCGCGCGCGCGCTGGGCGTGACCGCCACCATCGTGATGCCGCTCGATGCGCCGCGCGCCAAACGCAACGCTGCGGCCAGCTACGGCGCACGCATCATTCCCTACGACCGCAACACCGAAGACCGGGTTCAGGTCGCGCAGGGGCTGGCCGATGCTGAAGGGCTCACGCTCATTCCCCCGTTCGATCACCCCGACGTGATCGCCGGGCAGGGCACCGCCGCGCTCGAGCTGTTCGAGGACGTGGGCGGGCTCGATGCCCTGTTCGTACCACTGGGTGGTGGCGGCCTGCTGGCCGGTTCATTGCTGGCCGCTCATGCGATTGCGCCGGAATGCCTGGTGTACGGTGTCGAGCCGCTGGCGGGCAACGACGGGCAGCAATCGTTTCGCAAGGGCGAACGCGTGCACATCGATCCGCCCAGTTCGATCGCCGACGGTGCGCTCACGCAATGCCTGGGAGAATACACGTTCCCCATCATCAAGCAGTATGCACACGATATTCTTGCCGTTGAAGACGGCAAGCTCATTCACGCCATGCAGTTTTTTGCCGAACGCATGAAGATCGTCGTCGAACCCACCGGCTGCCTGGGCGCCGCTGCGGTGATTCGCGAGGTCGTGCCCGTGCGCGGCATGCGTATCGGGGTGATTCTGAGCGGCGGCAACGTCGATCTGGCCAGCTATGCGGCGTGCCTGGCGCACGAGCCCTGAGGTTCAGCGTGCCATCGACTTGAGGGCGAGCCGGATGCCTTCGGCCACATCGACGCCGTCCGGCAGTGCCTTGAGAGCCTTCTGTGTTTCGGCGCTCGAATAACCCAGCGAAAGCAGCGCATTCAGGATATCGGCCTGGCCGCCCTGCGCTGGCGCGGCCACGGCGTCGATGTCGGCACCCAGTTTGCCGCGCAGTTCCAGCAGCAGCCGCTCGGCGGTTTTCTTGCCGATGCCGGGCACCCGGGTGAGCCGGCCGGTTTCCTGCAGGGTAATGGCGCTGGACAGTTCTTCGACGCTCATGCCCGAGAGCACGGCCAGTGCGATGCGTGCCCCCACGCCCGTAACCTTGATCAGCGCGCGAAAGGCGCTGCGTTCTGCCTGGGTGGCAAAGCCGTACAGCACGTGAGCGTCGTCGCGCACCTGCAGATGGGTATGCAGAATGACCTCGGCGCCGACATCGGGCAGCTTGTACAGCGTGCTCATGGGTACGTCGATTTCGTAGCCGACGCCACCGACGTCGACGTTGATGGTGGGCGGCGTCTTGTCGAGCAGGATGCCGCGGATGCGTCCGATCATGATCCGGTTTTCCAGTGCGAAGCCCGCCCCAGCAGCCGGCCGTTGCGCATGCCGCGCGCGCCGGCTGTGGCGAGCGGGCCGCGTTCGAGGGCGGCGGCCAGCGGCAGCATGTGGGCGTGACAGATGGCGCAGGCCAGGGCATCGGCGGAGTCGGCAGCGGGAAGACCGCTGAGCGACAGCAGCTGCTGCACCATGTGCTGCACCTGCACCTTGGCGGCGCGGCCCGTGCCGACCACCGACTTCTTGATCTGCAGGGCGGTGTATTCGTGAACCTCGAGCCCGGAATCGGCCAGCCCGCACAGTGCGGCGCCGCGCGCCTGCCCGAGCGCGAGGGTGGATGAAGGGTTGGTGTTGAGGAAGACCTTCTCGATGGCCGCGACGTCGGGGCGGGTTTCGGCCGCCACCTGGCGGATATGATCGAGAAGGGTCTTGAGGCGGGCGGCCATGCCGAGCTTATCGGGTACGACGATGGTGCCACTGGCCACGTACAGCAGGCGCGGGCCCTCGACGTCGATGACGCCGAAGCCCGTACGCCGCAGGCCGGGGTCGATGCCCAGTATGCGCATCAGTGGCGGAAGTGGCGTGTACCCGTGAAGATCATCGGGATGCCACGCTCGTCGGCCGCGGCGATGACTTCGTCGTCGCGGATGCTGCCGCCGGGCTGAATCACGCAGCTTGCGCCGGCATCCACCACCACGTCGAGGCCGTCGCGGAAGGGAAAGAAGGCGTCGGAGGCCACGGCGGAGCCGGCCAGGGTGAGCCCGGCATTTTGCGCCTTGATGGATGCGATGCGCGCCGAATCGACGCGGCTCATTTGACCGGCACCTACACCCAGGGTCATGCCGTCGCCGGCAAACACGATGGCGTTGGATTTCACGTACTTGGCGACCTTCCAGGCAAAGCGCAAATCTTCAATTTGGGCGTCGGTGGGCTGCACTTTGGTGACGACGCGGAAGTCGGCGTCGGCCACCAGGAAGTCGTCGGGGTTCTGCACCAGCCAGCCGCCGCCCACGCGCTTCACGTCGAACGCGTTGCGGCCGTCGCCCAGTGGCACCTGTAGCAGTCGCACGTTCTTCTTGGCGGCGAATACGGCCATGGCCTGCGAGGAGTATTCGGGCGCAAGCACCACTTCGACGAACTGCTGGCTGACCGCTTCGGCGGTGGCGACGTCGACGGGGCGGTTGAAGGCAATGATGCCGCCGAACGCCGAGGTGGGGTCGGTTTTGAAGGCCTTCTGATAGGCTTCGAGCGGTGTGCTGCCCACGGCGACCCCGCAAGGGTTCGCGTGTTTGATGATGACGCAGGCGGCCGATTCGAAGCCGCGCACACATTCCCACGCCGCGTCGGCATCGGCAATGTTGTTGTAGGAAAGTTCCTTGCCCTGCAGCTGGGTGTAGCTGCCCAGCAGGCCCGGTGCCACGGCCGGATCGGCGTAGAAGGCGGCCTGCTGATGCGGGTTCTCGCCATAGCGCAGTACCTGGTTTTGCTTGAGCTGCAGTGTGAGCACCCGGGGCCACGGGTTGCGTTCGGCCGGTTCATTTTGTGCGGGCTCGGCCTTGGCGAGGCTGCTGAGGTAGGCTGCGATGGCGCCGTCGTAGGCGGCCGTGTGCGCGTACACCTTGGCAGCCAGTTCGAGGCGCAAGGCGTAAGACGGCGAGCCGTGAGGGCCGTCGATATCGGCCAGCACACGGGCATAGTCGGCCGGGTCGATCACGACCGTTACGCCGCCCACGGGCGTACCGTGGTTCTTGGCGGCGGCACGCAACATGGCCGGGCCGCCGATGTCGATGTTCTCGATCGCGTCGGCAAACGTGCAGCCGGGGCGGGCGATGGTTTCACGAAAGGGGTACAGATTCACCACGAGCAGATCGATGCGTTCGATGCCGTGCTCTTCCAGAGCCTGCATGTGTTCCGTGCTGTCGCGTCGCGCGAGAAGGCCACCGTGGATTTTGGGGTGCAGGGTCTTGACGCGGCCGTCGAGGATCTCGGGCGAGCCCGTGTGCTGGGCAACTTCGGTGACCTTGACACCGGCCTCGGCCAGCATTTTCGCCGTGCCGCCGGTGGAAAGAATGCGCACCCCGCGCGTAGCGAGTGCCTGCGCGAAGTCGACGATGCCCGTCTTGTCGGACACGGAAATGAGAGCGGTCTGGATTTTCATTGGAAAGGTCGGATAGGGATGGATAAATCAGGGTTGCAGGTCATGAGCGAGCAGCTTCTTGCGCAGCGTGCTGCGGGTGATGCCCAGCATGGCCGCTGCCTTTGACTGATTGCCGTTGGCCTTCTCGAGAGCGACTTGCAGCACGGGACGTTCGACGCAGGTGACGACCATGGCCAGCATGTCGCGCGGCTCGGAGTCGCCCAGATCCGTGAAATACCGTTCCAGCCGTTCGCGCACGGATTGTTCCAGGGGATTGAGATTGCTCATGATAGTGGATGATGTTCTTGGTTATGGTTCACGCGGCAATGGCGTGAATCTCGATGGTTTCATTGGTGGAAAACTGCTCGAACCAGGTCTCCAGGGCGGAAATCTGGGCCGCGGTGGTTTCAGCGCAGTTGATCTGCTGACGCAGAGCCTGCGCGTCAGGGAGCCCTTCCAGGTACCACCCGATGTGCTTGCGGGCGGTGCGCACGCCTGTGTACTCACCATAGAACTGGTAGTGATCTTCGAGGTGATCGAGCAGACAACGCCTGAGTTCGCCCCAGGTGGGGGGCTCGAGGTGTTCGCCGGTAGCCAGGTAATGGCTGATTTCGCGAAAGATCCAGGGCCGCCCTTGTGCGGCGCGCCCGATCATCACGGCATCGGCGCCCGTATACTCTAATACCTGGCGCGCCTTTTCGGGAGTATCGATATCCCCATTGGCAACCACCGGAATCTCGAGTGCCTGCTTGACCTCGCGTATGGTGTCGTATTCGGCTTCACCTTGGTACAGGTCGCAACGCGTGCGGCCATGCAAGGTGAGCGCAGCGATACCAATATCTTGCGCCATCAGGCCGATGCGTACGGCGTTGCGTGAGGCGGCGTCCCAGCCCGTGCGGGTTTTCAGTGTAACGGGTACGTCGTAGGGCTTGCACGCCTGCACCACGCTTTGCAGAATCTGTGCGACCAGCGGTTCGTTGCGCAGCAGCGCCGACCCCGAGGCGACGTTGCAGACCTTTTTAACCGGGCATCCCATATTGATATCGATGATCTGGGCGCCCCGTTCGATGTTGAAACGGGCCGCCTCGGCCATCATGTCGGGGTCGGAGCCGGCGATCTGCACGGCAACCGGGCTGGCCTCGCCTTCATGATTCAGGCGGCGCGACGTCTTGACGCTGTTCCACAGCCGCGGGTTGCTGGCCGCCATTTCCGATACCGCGTACGCAGCCCCCAGCGCTTTGCACAGGCGCCGGTAGGGGCGATCGGTGACGCCCGCCATGGGCGCCACGAAAACCGGATGGGGAAGGGACCAGAAGCCGATGCGCATTCGGGGCATTTTAACCCCTTGGGGGGCGCCGGTTGCAGCGCCCCGAACTCAGATGCGCAGGCCGTGCAGAAGCTGGCGCGCAAGCTGGTTGCGCAGGGGTGGGACGAGATCCATGGCAAGCAGCGCGGCGCCGCCGGCGTGTTCAAGCAGCCGGTTGCCGGTGGAGAACACCCGCGGCAGGAAGTCGGTGATTGCCATCGTGAGCCAGCGGTCGCCCTGGCGCCGTTGAACGAACTCCGCGCACCAGGGCTGCGGGTCGGTATCGGGCCGCAGCAGCCAGGGGCTGAGGCTTTGAACGAGCTGAGCGACGTCGCGCAGCCCCAGGTTGAGGCCCTGACCGGCCACCGGGTGCAGGGTTTGTGCCGCATTGCCCACGGCAAGGCAGCGTTTGTTGATGAGTGTGGCGCCCGCATGCAGCGCCAGGGGGAACACGGCACGGCGCCCGACGCTCTGGAACCGGCCCAGGCGCCCGCCGAAGTGATCGTACAGCCGGCTGTCGAATTCGCTGGCCGGCATGCCGCGCAGGGCTTCAGCCTGTTGCGGGCTGCAGCACCAGACAATGCTGTAGAGGTCGGGCGCCTGCGGATGTGGCAGGGCAGCCAGGGGGCCGCTGCGGGTGAAGCGTTCGTAGGCCCAGCCGTCGCGTGGCCGTTCGGCGCGCACGTTCGCCAGGACGGCATGCTGCCCGTAATGCCGCTCTATTCCGCGGGGCCGCATGCCGTCGGACTGCACGGCAAGGCGTGTGGTGACCGCCCCGGTTTCATGCCGGCATTCCACGTGCTGCCCCACCAGGTGGGGCAGGGCGCGCCCCTCGATGCGTGTGACGCCGCTGTGCTGCAAAGCCGCCTCGAGGGTGTCGACCACGTCGTCGTAGCGCACGACGTCGCCCAGGCGGGGTACGCCCAGATCGTCGCGGTCGATGACCACGCGGCCCAGCCGGCGTGCCTGTGAAACGTGTACGTGCAGGATTTCAGCCGAGCGTTCTGGCCAGGCCTGAAGGGTTTCGAGGTAGGCACGACTGCCGTGGTTGAGCGCAAGGCAGCGCGGGTCGACGCCAGCCGATGCACCCATGCCGGTTCCGGGCGGCGGAGCGGCCGGGCGTGGCGGGCTGATGAGGGCAATGCGCGCTGGGTCGGGCGCCTTGCGCGCCAGGGCGAGGGCAAGCGCGCCACCCACCGGGCCGGCGCCCAGGATCGCGACGTCGAAATCGGGCGTTTTCATACGACGCATTCTACCGCCAAAAGCCTGTAAGACATTGTCTGACAAGCCGTTTTCAGCTAGAATGGCGAATGTTGAAACTTCATGGAGCTGTGTGGTGAGTACCGACCCCGGCGAATGTTGCAGTCGACAGCCCGTCGACGCTTTTTTCACCAGGCACTAGAGCCCCTGCACCGCTCTTTCCGTGCCCTGGTCATTGTCATACTAGGGCGCGGAGCATCTTCTCAGCATGCTTGCATGCAGACTCCCGCCTTTTCAAGAACACTGCCCCTCGGGGCATAACCCCCGGCGTGTGCGCCGGGGCAGGAGTCGTCATGCGTTTGTTTCATCTGTTCCTGCGTCGTGCAGGCGTACAGCCGTCGGCTGCGCGTCCGGCACGCAGCACTTCCCGTCTTACCGTGGTCTTCCCGCGCGAGCATCTGGCCGACGTGCGCCGGCGCATTTATCGCGACCTGCACGCCGACGGCATCCAGATTGCGCAACTGAGCATCGATTACGGCGAATCCGCCGGAATGGTGCGTGCCAGCGTCACCGTCGACTGTCCGCCTCCGCTGCGCTCCGAACTGATGTCCCGTGCCCGCCGTCTGCAATCGCATCCCGGCATTCACGAAATCCACTGGGGAACGCAACGCCGGCATGCTTTAAACTAGGCCATTGCTGCCTGAATCGGACACCGCATGCCTGTGCTTGACTGGCTGATTCCCTGGGAATTCTCGCCGCTGTTCCTCGTTTGCTTCTTTGCGGGCGCGTGGGTGTTCGCGCGCGGCACGCGGGTGCACCGTGTCAGCGGCTGGCGCCAGGCCCTGTTCTGGTCGGGCATGGTCATTCTGTACCTCAGCATGCACACGCGGCTCGACTACTACGCCGAGCGCATGTTCTTCATTCACCGGCTCCAGCACCTGGTCCTGCACCATCTGGGGCCGTTGCTGATCATGGGTGCGTACCCCGGTCAGGTGTTGCGTGCGGGCCTGCCGCTACGCTGGCGCGTGCGCCTGCGTGATTTCCTGCGCAGCGGGCCGGGTCGCGCCATCGAAGCCGTGCTCACGAATCGCATCCTGGTGCCGGTGCTGTTCGTGCTGCTGGTGGTGGGTTTCCTCATCCCCACCGTGCAGTTCTACTCCATGCTCGACTGGCGCCTGTACCGGCTCATGAACTGGTCGGTGGTGATCAGCGGCTTCATGTACTGGAACCTGATTCTCGACCGGCGCCCGAGCCCGCCGGCCGTGCTCTCGCCGGGGGGGCGCGTGTTCTGCCCCATCATCACCATGGTGCCGCAGATCATCGTCGGTGCGGTCATTACGTTCACCGAGCGCGACCTCTACCCCATTTTCGACCTCTGCGGCCGGGCCATACCCGGCATGTCGGCCATCACCGATCAGGCGATCGGGGGGCTCACGATGTGGGTGCTGGCGGGCTTCGTCGAGGTCTTTGGCGTGCTGTACGCCCTGTCGACCGTCATGCGGCTTTCCGCTCGCAATCGCCTGCCTCAGAAGCGGGCCCGGCAAAGCGAGTCCGCCGAAGGCATGCCGGTGGCGTCCTGAACCGGGTGCCATGAAACGTAGCGCCCTCACGTTGCCTGAATCGCTGCGCGTCATTGCCGGTGCCGGATGTCTGGCCGTGGCGCTGCTGGGCGTGGCTCCCGGGCTTCACGCGCAGCCCGTGGGCATTCCCAGCATGGGCGTGGCTTCGGCAGCCGAGCTCTCTCCGGGGCTGGAGCGCACGCTGGGCGACGCCATCATGGAGCAAGGCCGGCGCGACCCGACCTACATCGCCGATCCCGACGTTCTGCAATATCTCACCGACATGGGGCGCAAGCTGGCCAGCCACGCCAGCTCTCCCATCGAACGCGTCAATGTCTTCGCGTTGCGCGACCCCCAAATCAACGCCTTTGCGCTGCCCGGCGGCTACATTGGCATCAACAGCGGCCTGGTGGTGGCGGCCGGCTCCGAATCCGAACTCGCCTCGGTGGTTGCACACGAAATCGGTCACGTGCTGCAGCGGCATATTGCCCGTGGCATGACTCAAAGTGCACAAAGCAGCCACGCCATGATCGCCGCGCTCGCCGGGGCGTTGCTGGCAGCCCTGTCGGGCAGCCCCGACCTGGCCATGGGTGTTGCGGCGTTCGGTCAGGCGGCGGCGGTCGATCGTTACTTGGGTTTTTCGCGGCAGGCGGAACAGGAAGCGGACCGCAGCGGGCTCGACATGATGATTCGCGCCGGCTACGACCCGGCTGGCATGGTGCGCATGTTCGAGCGGCTCGAGAATGCGTCGCGGCTCAATCAGGGTGCGGGCGGCAATCCGTACACCAGCACGCACCCGATGTCGGTGCAGCGCATGTCCGACGCGCAAAACCGCATTCGGGGTGCGGCGGCCCGACCCGACTCCGGCAGCGACGCCTTCTGGTACGTGCGTGCCAAGCTGCGGGTCGAGCAGGCGCGTGCGGG
>Ga0079224_100007371_pt1 | contig 14758 bp, 11 predicted proteins | sample Stecom2015_FD_80414 | JGI IMG/M metagenome (GOLD analysis project Ga0079224, IMG submission 80414) | Agricultural soil microbial communities from Utah to study Nitrogen management - Steer compost 2015 | ecosystem: Environmental > Terrestrial > Soil > Agricultural land | place: USA: Utah...
ACAGGAGTCTCCACCCGGAAGAGCGATTCCAACCTTTTGTCAAAACTCCTCACCATGGCGTCCGCACTGCCGACGTAAGTCCGGGATTCCCCATTGTTATGGAAATGGTATATTCTGGAATGCTCCAAAAAATCCCCTACAATAGAGATTACCTCAATGTTTTCGCTAAGTCCTTTTCTCCCCGGTCTTAAACAACAGATACCCCTGACGATAAGCTTGATAGGCACGCCTGCCTGGGAGGCCTTATATAATGCGCGGATGAAGGTGGAATCCTCCAATGAGTTTATTTTTATGAATATCCCGGAGGGCAGGCCCTGCTGGGCATGTTCTGCCTCATCCTCAATAAATTCGATCAACCTGTTCCTCATGTCTCTGGGCGCTGTCAACAGGTTTTTGTAGGTGGAGGGCATGGAATGGCCGGTGATGACATTAAAAAATTCTGACACATCATTGGCCAGTACCTCGTTGGTAGTCAGTAAGCCGATATCCGTATAAAGCCGGGAGGTATCTTCGTTATAGTTGCCGGATCCCAGATGCACGTACCGGGTAATCCTGTTTTCGTCCTTTTTGACAATCAGCAGAAGTTTTGTATGCGTTTTGAAGTTACTGACACCATAAATTACAAAACAGCCCGCTTTCTGAAGCTTCTTGGCTTCCCGCATGTTGTTTTCTTCATCAAATCGGGCCTTGACTTCGAACAACACGGACACGTGTTTCCCGTTTTCAGCCGCTCTCAGCAGGGAGGAAGTTATTCTTGAGTCTTTCGCCAGGCGATAAATTGTCATTTTAATGGCCATGACGTTGGGATCGTCCGCTGCGTTTGCCAACAGTTCCAAAATCGGCTCTATGTTGTTGTACGGGTGGTGCAGCAGGATGTCCTTGTGTTTCAGTACCCTGAAAATATCCTCGGCCGCAGCATCTGGATAGGACAGCGGAGGCACGGCGTCGGGAATGGCCGGCATCTTGTCCTTAAACTGCCTGCTGCCGATAATCTGCCAAAAGCAGGTAAAATCCATCATGCTGCTGCGGCTGATTCTGAAAATACTGTCTTCACTGAGCATCCACCGCTCCTTGAGCAGGTTGATCATCCATTGGCTGCATTCTTCCTCAAGTTCTATCCGGACCACCCTGCCGGTTTTCCTTTCGTTCAGCTTCCTTTTTACCTCCTCCAGAAAATTGGTGTCCATATCCTCACTTTCTTCCAGGGTAAAATCACCGTTCCTGGTAATACGGAAGAGGTTGACTGATTCTATATCCACGTTTCTGAAGAGGGCGACAATGTGCTGCCGGATGATTTCTTCAATGGGCACATAGACCATTAGGCCATTCCGTCTTATTTCAAAAAACCTGGGGATATTGGCGGGAATCTGGACAAAGGAAAGTTTTCTGTTGTCTTTTTTATCACGGGGGCTGATGGTGACCACGCCGAAAATCAAAAGCTGGTTCATCAATATAGGAAAGGTATGGTATCCGTCAAATACCATGGGGGTCAGCATGGGATATACCGCCTTTTCGAAATACTCCCGGGTCAACACCTGCTCTTCCTTTTCAAGATCATTGACGTTACTTAGGATGAATCCTGACTCGGGCATCTTGGGTAAAAGCTCCCCCAGGAAATGCCGGTGTATTCTCTTATGGAACTGCTGGGATTCCATCATCAGTTTGATTTTGAAGGGTTCCTCCGTCAAACCTGAATAGTCAATCCTTTCCTTGTCATAGTCCAGGTAATTGTACAGCGAGCCCACCCTGATCATGAAAAACTCATCGAGATTGGAAGCGGCAATCGCTATGAACTTCAATTTTTCAAAAATTGTCCTCGTCTCCTTTTTTGCCTGATCAAGTACCCGGTGGTTGAATTTCAACCAGCTAAGATCCCTGCTGATCAGGTCGCTGTGCTCGATTACCTGATCAAATTTTCCAACTTCCATAACTTTCATAAGCAGATGACATTATGATAAAAAAAAGGGCCTAGGGCCCCTTCTTCTTATCCAAAGTTTCCCTATTTATTTTAAGTGTCTATTTTCGCATATCTCGCATTTTTTTCAATAAAATCCCTCCTTGGCGCGACCTCATCACCCATCAGCATGCTGAACAGGTGGTCGGCTTCCGCAGCCGATTCTATTGAAACCTGTTTAATTGACCGGGTGTCGGGGTTCATGGTGGTCTCCCAAAGCTGCTCGGGATTCATTTCTCCCAACCCTTTGTATCTCTGGATGGAGACAGACTCCGGTTTTCCGTCTTTTGCCAACTCCAGCGTCAGTTCTTGTCTTTCCTCTTCCGTCCAGCAATACCTCTCTTCCTTACCTCTTATGAGCAGGTACAATGGCGGCAACGCAATATAAACATATCCATTGGTGATTAGTGACCTCATATACCTAAAAAACAAGGTAAGTATCAGCGTCCGGATATGTGATCCATCGATGTCGGCATCCGTCATGATGATGATCTTATGATACCGGAGATTGGACAAGTCCAGCTCCTTTTCATCGTTCATGGTGCCGATTCTCACACCCAGCGCCGTCATGATGTTTTTTATTTCATCGTTATCATAAATTTTATGCTCCTGGGCCTTTTCCACGTTCAAAATCTTACCTTTTAAGGGCAGGATAGCCTGAAAATCCCGGTCCCTCGCCTGCTTGGCCGACCCTCCGGCAGAGTCCCCTTCCACCAGATAAGGCTCGCAGACGGCGGGATCCGTATTCGCGCAATCGGCCAGTTTTCCAGGAAGGCCTCCCCCGCCGAGTACATTTTTCCGCTGCACCATTTCCCTGGCCTTTTTTGCCGCATGTCTTGCCTGGGCGGCAAGGATCACCTTGCCCACAATGATTTTCGCTTCTTTGGGGTTTTCTTCCAGCCAGGTTTGCAACACTTCCGATACGGAACTGTCCACGGCACCCACCACATCGGAATTTCCAAGTTTGGATTTGGTCTGGCCCTCAAACTGCGGCTCCGCTACCTTGATGGATATTACCGCAGTAAGCCCTTCCCGAAAGTCATCCCCTGCCACTTCCAGCTTGAGTTTATCCAGCATGCCGGACTTGTCCGCATAGCTTTTCAGCGTCCGGGTAAGCGCCCTCCTAAAGCCGGAAACGTGGGTACCGCCTTCATAAGTGTTGATCGTGTTCACATAAGACACGACATTTTCCGAATAGGAGGTATTGTAGCTCATGGCTACCTGCACGGGAATCCCGTTCTTTTCCGTATCAATCAAGATGGGCGTTTCAATGATTTTCTGCCTGGTCCCGTCAAGGTAATCCACAAATTCTACCAGCCCCCCTTCTGAATAAAATTCATCAAATCTTGGGTTTCCGGATTCGTCCACATCCCGAAGGTCCGTCAGGTTGATTCTTATTCCCGCGTTCAGAAAAGACATCTCCCTTAAGCGGGTGGCGATGGTATCGTATTTATATTCCAGAACGGCAAATATCTCCTCATCCGGTTTAAAATGGATGATCGTCCCCCGCTTGCCGGTGGTGCCGATTTCTTTTACCGGATATTGAGGAATTCCCCGGGAATATTCCTGTTCGTGAATTTTGCCGTTTCGGTGCACGGTGGCCAACATATAAGAGGACAAGGCGTTCACACAGGAGACCCCCACGCCGTGAAGCCCGCCGGAAACTTTATACGTGTCCTTGTCAAATTTACCCCCTGCGTGGAGAACGGTCATTACCACTTCCAACGCCGACCGGTTTTCTTTTTCGTGAAAGTCAGTGGGAATTCCCCTTCCGTTGTCTTCTACGGTGATGGAATTGTCTTCGTGAATGGTTAGATTAATGGTATCGCAGTGCCCTGCAAGTGCTTCGTCAACGGAATTGTCGACCACTTCCCAGATCAGGTGGTGCAATCCCCTTACCCCTATGTCGCCAATATACATGGCGGGTCTTTTTCTTACCGCTTCTAAACCCTCTAAAACCTGAATATTCAGCGCCGAATAATCATCCAGCTTCGGTTCTTGTTCCTTACTCATATTATTTTAAAACAAACAAAGAGGAGTTGTCCCTCTATCTTTCGTGAAATTTTCAATCTTTAAAAATACGACTTTTTTGCCGATTTTCCTTATTTAAAAGTGAATTAGGGCATATAATATATGTCTGGGTTAATATTGGTTGGTTCTCAACATGACCAGCGTACATCCCGTCACGGTATCAATGTTGTGGGCTTTCGCCATTTCCAGAAATTTTTTGTTTTCGGTGCCGGGATTAAAAATTATCCGTTTTGGATTCAGGGAGAGCAGGTACTCATACCAGCCTTCCTGATTTTTCGGTGAAACATACAAGGTGATGGTATCCACATCCTGAATGTCGGGTTTATCCCGTATATCCAAAATAGGCTCTTCAAACACTTCACCTTCATGGACACCCAGGGGAACGATAGGATGTTGATATTCCTTCAGCATTCCGGCCGCTATTTGGGCATACCTTCCCGGGTTAGTGGAAGCCCCTACAATCACCGTTTTCTTCATTTGCTATTTCTTGTTTTATTTACGGGTCTACATGCCGTACCCGGCCATACATTTGAATCAGCTTTTCCGCGCACCGTTCGCCGTCCATGGCCGCGGACACAATTCCTCCAGCATACCCCGCACCCTCCCCGCAGGGAAAAAGCCTTTTCGTAATCGGATGCTCCAGCGTGTCGGCGTTTCTCGGTATCCTCACGGGAGAGGAGGTCCTACTTTCAACACCAATCACCTGCGCTTGGTTCGTCAGATATCCTCTCATCTTTCTACCGAAGGCTTTAAACCCGTCCCGCAAGCTGGCGGCAATGAACGGAGGCAGCAGTTCATCCATGTTTGCGGAATTCAAGCCCGGTTGATAAGAGGTTTCCAGCAAGCCGTTGCTGGTTTTGTGATTCACAAAGTCAAGCAACCTTTGGGCCGGTGCCGCCTGTGTTTTACCTCCGGCCAGCCAGGCCTTCTGTTCAATGGCTGCCTGAAATTCCATGGCGGCCAAAGGACCAACGGCACCGCTTGCGGCAATGTCTTCGAGATCCACCGCCACTACAATGCCTGAATTCGCAAATTTACCGTCCCTGCGGCTGGGACTCATCCCGTTGACCACCACCTCACCCGGCGCGGTGGCGGACGGAACGACAAATCCTCCCGGACACATGCAAAAAGAAAATACACCCCGTTGTTTTCCCCCCTGAACGGATTGATGCACTAAAGAATAGGCCGAAGCAGGCAAAAATGGCCCCCGATCATCATGACAATGGTACTGGATGCGGTCAATCAATTTCTGCGAATGCTCTACCCTAACCCCCAGGGCAAAGGGTTTGGGTTCGATATGAATGTTGCGGTCATGTAGTAAACGAAAAATGTCCCGGGCGGAATGTCCCGTAGCCAGTATTACGCCAATGCCCGTAAATTGTCTTCCATCTTGGGTCACTGCCCCCTTTATCTCGCCATCCTCCAGCACAAGATCATCCACCCTCGATTCAAAATGATACTCTCCTCCCGCATCTTGTATTCTTTCCCGGAGACGGCTGATGATCAGCGGAAGTTTATTTGTCCCGATATGGGGATGGGCTTCCACGAGAATCTCCTCGGTCGCCCCGTGGGCGACGAAGATCTCCAAAATTCTGCGTATATCGCCCCGCTTTTTGGACCGGGTATATAATTTTCCGTCTGAAAAAGTACCTGCTCCCCCTTCACCGAAACAATAATTGGAATCAGGATTAACCATATGTTCCCGGTTCAGGGCAGCCAAATCTCTTCTCCGGTGCCTTACCTCCTTCCCTCTCTCCAAAATTATAGGCTTGAAACCGAGTTCTATCGCCCTGAGCGCTGCAAACAGTCCCGCCGGCCCGGCTCCTACGATGATAATCGCCCGCTGATCCGCCACATTTTTATAGCTTATGTTTTGTGTGAGCAGCGGGGGAGGCTCTTCATCGACAAAGATATCCACGGTGACATTGACCCTGACCGATTTGCCCCGTGCATCAATCGACCGCTTTACGGGCCTGATAAAGACTTCCGTACGATTCCCCGTGAATTTAAGGGTGTCTATTACCAGTTTTTCCAATATTTCCCGGTCATATGCCTCCGCGGGACTCAACTGCAGGGTGACTGTCTTCCTCATTCGGTAAGGTAATTAACCTTAAACATTTAAAAAATCATCACTGGGCAGGAGGCTTTGCCCGGGCTTATGTCAAAACACATTGTGACTAAACGACCTCTACTTTAAACACTTCTTTTTCTACCCAGGATTTCCCCCAATCCTCCATTTCTTCCTCAGTCCACAACTCCGGATAAAAGATGACCTTCTGAAACCGGGGAGGCAGGTATTTTTGCCAGTTCGTGCCACCGGTTGCCGCTATTTCTATAGCGTCCTTTTGCAGGTATTTTACCGCCGACTTATAGTGCGCAAGGGGCCAATGAACATTAGCCTTTAAGTCAAGAGACCGCAAAAGGCCCGCCAGTTCCGCATCCTTATCCGCACAGTTTTGGTATTGCTTCCAGAGGTTTTTGTGCCGAAAATCCGCGATAAGGGCTTTCAGTTCATTACCGTATTTCCGCTCAAAATTTTTAAGGGTAAGGGTTTTTTCTCCTGTCGCAAGTTCCGTTGCTCCAAACTGCCAGTACAACAAGCCAAACAAACTGTCAATGCTCGTCAGGTTGATGTCCCGGTAATCATCCCTTTCCATAATATTAACCAGATTCTGAATTTCCGTGCACATGATTTCAATCATGCGGTATTGGGCACTTTGAAACCCGCTCGAAGGCAGGAGAGACATCCGGAATTTTAGAAATTGCTCCCTTTCCATACCCTTCCACATCACGGCAAAGGAGGAAATAAGCTGGTCGAAATACATGTTTACCCGTTCCAGCCGGTTCTTAAAAAACGCAAGCTGGATGTTCTTTTCCGCCGCGATCTGCTCAAGCTCCCAAATGATAAGCTTGAAATAAAGCTCGGTGATCTGGTGATAAATGATAAAAATTTTCTCGTCCTTAAACGAAGTTTTCGGCTTCTGAAGGGAAAGCAGGGTGTCCAGGTTTATGTAATCCCAGTAGGTAAGGTAGTCCGCGTAAAGCAAGCCTTCCAGATAAGAAGACAGGTCCTGTCCTGAGGATCTGAATTTTTCCTGCAGTAAATTGATTTTATCTATGATTTCCTGTTTGGGATGCTCCTTATCCATGGCAAAATTTTCAACACGCATTCAAAATTTATTTCTTTATTAACAAAGAAAACAGGGAAAACGGTTCTTTTCCCGTAAAATTCGATTTTTCTTACCAAATTACCAAAAAAACCTCCCCGATCCCAGGGTTTACAGTTCCTCTTTGAGGTTCTTCTCAATAGCAGAACCCCCTTCCAGCCAGTTCGGAAATACTTCCCCCAAACCCTCCACCATAAACTGTACCGCAATCGCGGCCACAATCAAGCCGAAGATCCTGGTGAACCCAACGAAAAACAAATTGTCCACCCGCTTTTCGATCCGGTATGCATTGGCCAAAACCAGGAAGAGCAGCAAATAACTGAACAACAGGATGAGCGAATACCCGAAATAATCAATAATACTGTCCGCCCTGAAACTGTAAAGCAACACTGTGGTCAATGCCCCAGGTCCGGCAAGCATGGGAATGGTTAGTGGAACCAGTACTTTTTCGAACCGCTGCGTGGCCAGTTGAAGGTCCGTCTCCCCTTTCTCCTGCCTCTCTTCCAGTTTGGTGGCCTTGCCTTCAATCATGGACACCGCCGTAAGCAACAACAAAAAACCACCAGCAATTTTGAATACTTCAATATTGATGCGGAAAAAATTCAGGATTGGATCTCCCAGGTTCAAAAACAACAGCAGAATGACAAATGCCGATCCGGTAACCATCAGGGCTATTTTTTGTCTCACACCGGGTTGGGCATCACCCGTCATTTCATACCAGATGGGAATCAATCCAATCGGGTTCACAATAGCCAGAATAGCCGCCAGGAAATTAAGCATTGAATTCCAGTCCATATCGTATATTTTTAGTTGGGCAGACGGGGCTCAGTATCCGACATGAACAGCTTATTTGCTTTCTTGCTTAGCTTCTTCTGAGATTTGCTTAAGGTTGGTGTCTATGGGATTTGCTTTCAACAGCCGGGCAAGGAACAGGGTGTCGGCCACCAGGCTCCTGACGTTATTGTTGGTGAAGAAATGCCGCTCTCCTTCAGCCTCCACATAGCTTGGTCCCGGACCGGCGGTGCCGACCCAATAGGCCATGGCGTTGGGAGGTATGCTACATCCGGAATGGTTAAGGCTAAAGAGCACATCTGCGCAGACCTTTTTTGCACCGTCTTCATTTCCTGTCACCAACACCCCTCCTACCTTGTTGTACAGGGGATATTGGCCGTTATCAGGATCCGCCTCCGAGGTGCTTCCGTCGATCCTCTCAATCACCATTTTGCAGATCGCCGACTTGTCACCCAACCAAATGGGGCTGGCAAGGATTAAAATGTCAGCATCTTTGATTTCTTCAAGAATCATGGGCCAGTCATCACCCTCCCCCTCATCAGAACTGTTTCCAAAAGCCACCTTGAAATCCGCTATGCGAATCACCTTGCACTTTACCCCTGCCTGTTCATACAATTCCACCGCCTTCTGGACCAACACGCCGGTGTTGGAAAGTCCGGGAGATGGCTTAAGGGTACAGTTAAGGAATATCGCCTTGATTGACATAATGATTTGGTTTTAAAATAAAATTGCCGCGAAAACGGGAGTTTCCCGTTTTCGCAGCCACTTTACGGGTTTCAGACCAACGCTCTCCGTCAGTGCCTCAGATCATTGTGCTGCATTCGCCATTGCTTAGAACCTCTCTGTCAAATGTCGGTTAACCCAGGCATTTTAATAGGTGCCGCCCGAAAACTCGTCCCTTTTTGCCGCCTCGGAGGGAGGCATATTGTCAGGAATCGCAGTATCTGATTCTCCCAGGGCCCCACCTTCCATCAGGATCTTGAAGTCGTGCAACTCCTCCTTCAGCATTTTTTCAAACGCGGGATTAAGGAACCTGGCAATGCCGGTGCCCAAACCGCCCGCTACCGGATGATAGCTGAAAACCACCCTTATCAAAGTGCCGGATCCGTTTACATCATCATAAAATTCGACTTTTCCGGAATTTTCGATGATGGCCCCTTCTTTTGAGGTCCATCCAATTAATTTTCCGGGAATGTCCTTCACAATCCGGGCTTCCCAGGAAAGGGTTCCGCTGTTTCCCGGAAGAACGGCTTCCCATCGCGACTCCGTTTCACTCAACTGCTCAACACTCTTCAGGTGCTTCATAAACAGGGGCAGGTTTTCAAGCTTTCTCCAAAAATCGAAAACCTCCTGCCGGGGCTTATCCACAACATATTCCGCCTTTAAGTTGATGGCCGGCGTCTTAGTGCTGTCTTTCCCAAGTTTGGTGTAAATGGGGCAGTTTCCGGATATTCCCCTGTAAAGAAGGTAAATGGAAGACAGGTATTTTAACGGGTTCCTAAAAGGCCTTCTAAAGCTAACTGTCCATAAAATAATTCCTGATGCCACGGACAGTGCCCTTTCCACTTCATTTACATTGTGATAATTTTCCTGATTTTTCATATAATGTTGAATTTAGGTCTATAAGGGTTCAATAGAAACCAACAAAATCAATTCCTTAAATACTGCTGCATGCCTGAGGGTGAAAAAAATCCCGGTTATTGAGGTTATCCCGCTGATACCTCCCCTAAAGCCTCAGTTTCCCCTCAAAGAATATTCTGATTTACCTGGATATCGAAGAGACAAACTGTGGGAAAAATACCACACAAAATAGATCAGTGCTCCATTCTTGCCAAAGCCTCCTCCATATCAATACCCGCACGGAGGACTTCGGTAAACAGTCCGGGCTTTTTTCTGATCCTTTCCCTCATGGTAAATATATTGAAATCATGCATGTCGAGACCGGATTTTACCTCCTTCCATTCCAGCGGTGCGGAAACTGTGGCTCCCGGCTTTGGACGGACACAATACGGGGCAGCCAGGGTTTGTCCCTGGCGGTTTTGGAGAAAATCCAGGTAGATTTTAGTTTTTCTTTTTTCCGGCTTCCTTTCCATGCTGGTCAAATCAGGCAGCTCTGCCCGTATCATATAACACAGTAATTTTGTAAAGTCCCTGGCTTCCTCGTAGGAATACTGCGCGCCCAGTGGTAAATAGATATGCAGCCCGCTGGATCCGGACGTCTTGCAATACGACGGTATTTCAGCCGCTTCTAAAATGCTATGTGCCACCTGGGCCACTTCTATAACTTCTTCAAAAGTATTATTGTCGGAGGGATCGAGATCAATCACCGCATAGTCAGGACGGTCCAGGCTGTCCTTCCTGGAGTTCCAGGGATTAATTTCAATACAGCCCAGGTTGGCCATGTACAAAAGCGTAGCTTCGTGCTGGCAGAGCATGTATTCGATATACTTGTCGTTGGACTTGGAGTAAACCTTTACCGTCTCTATCCAATGGGGAAAAATACCGGCTGTGTCCTTCTGGTAAAAGCCTTCTTTTTGAATTCCTTCGGGGTGACGGTGAAGGTTTTGGGGCCTGTCGGACAGAAATGGCAGGATAGCGTCTGATATGTTCAGGTAGTAATCGATAAGCTGATACTTGGTGATTCCTTCCTCCGGCCAATATACCTTGTCCAGGTTGGAAATTGGTACCGCAAAGCCGTTTACCTCCAGCGTATCTGTGGTGGTGGCCTTGGACTGTTTTTCTTTAACAGGAGCTTCGCTTTCCTCCTCCTGTTGGATTTCAACGGGTAATTTGTCCCCACGCATCCCTTTAAATACCGGATGCCGCATAGAACCGCTTTTTGTCCACTCGCTAAACTTCACTTCACATACCAGGACAGGCTCAAGCCAGATGGCCTTTCTTCCCTTTAGGTTGATTTTTTTATCAAAGGGGCTGGTTTCCCGCCTGTAGGGTTTGAAAAGGGAGAGCAGTTCTTTCAGCATGGCGTCATTAAATCCCGATCCGCAATTTCCTGCATAGGTCAGGAACCCATCTTTATACAGCCCAAGGATCAAGGAACCGAATGCCTGACCCTCTGATTCGGTATATCCGCAAATTAGAACCTCCTGACTTTCCACTGCCTTTATCTTTAGCCAGTTTTCAGTCCGCGTTCCCGGCAGATAGGGGGAATCTGCTTTTTTGGCGATGATTCCTTCCATACCAGCTTCAATGGCCTTTTCGTAAAAAGCGTTGCCCATGGAGGACCTATGGTCACAATAATGCACATGGGGAATCCCTCCAATAATATCAGGAAGCAGGCTCTTGCGCTCCAACAATGGCAACGAGGTGATATCATGACCGTTGAGGTACAGGACATCAAACACATAGTAACGCAACTCTCCCTCGGTAGCCTCACCGTAATTTTGAAGTTTCTGAAATTCCGGTATCCCCTCTTCATTCATGACTACCGCCTCCCCATCCAAAATCACATCGTATGGTATCGATTTGAGGTTGTCATACAAGGTCGGGAATTTGTTGTTATACACTATCCCGTTACGTGAGTATAAATTGACGTTGTGGTTTATTATATTAGACAGTAACCTGTACCCGTCCCATTTCAGCTCATAGATCCAGTCAGGCTTACTGAATACGGAAGCGGCTTTGGTGGCCAGCATCGGCCTCACCATGTGTGTAGGATTAATTTCGGAATCCTCCGGGGGCACCTCCCCGGCTTCCTCATCAAGTAAATCCTCCGCATCATACGAAAGACTGGTGGCATACTCGTCGTCTTTCTTAATGAGCAACCACTGATCATCCTTGTCGCCGCGATTCGTGCGTACCAGGGCAAAAACGCCTCTAAGTTTTTTGCCGGAAAAAGCCAACTTCAGGTTACCTTTTTTGTACTGTTTCACCAGGCTTTCGTAATCTCCCTCAGCACCCTGATAGGTTCCGTGGTCCCAGATGGTCATCCTGCCCGCACCATAATTTCCTTTGGGAATGGTTCCGTGAAAAGTGAGATATTCCATGGGATGATCCTCCGTATGGATGGCGAGCCGCTTGTCCTTCGGACTCATGGAAGGACCTTTGGGCACTGCCCAGCTTTTCAGTACCCCTTCCATTTCCAGCCTTAGGTCGTAATGGAGCCTCCGGGCCTCATGCCTCTGAACGACAAATTTAAGTGCACCCTTGTTCTTATTGATTTTGCCCTTAGGTTCAGGGGTTTGGGAAAAATCCCGCTTGCTGATGTAGTCATCAAGTCCCATCAGGAAGCTTTTTTCCTACTTTCCAAGCTAGCCTTCAACTGGGCCATGAGATCTTTGGCGGGGGTTGCTTTGGCTTCAAACTTCTTCACCTTTGATTTTTTACCACCGGCCTTGGCATGGATGATTTTTAAGAGCTGATCATTATAGACGTCCTTGTATTTCTGAAAGTCAAATTTTTCCGTGTACTGGTCAATCAGCGACAGCGCCATATCCACCTCTTTTTTGGAAACTTTTGTCTTAGGCAGATTAAGGTCTTCACCGGTACGGATCTCATCCGAAAACCGGATGATATGAGCAACAAGGATATCATTGTACACCCCGATGAGGCAGAGATTTTCCTTTTGCCGCATTACAAAGGTAGCCAGGCCTAGCTTCTTTGTCTTCTTCAATGCGTCCCTCAGCAGGTTGTAGGATTTTCCACCCTCTTTTTGGGGCTCCAGAAAGTAGGGCTTCTTGTAAAGCACTTCGGCTACTTCTTCCTCTTTAATAAATGCTTCTATCTCCAGGGTCTTGCTTTTCTTTACGTTTGCCTGTTCAAAATCCTCATCTTCCAGAATAACATAAGCATCGTCGATCTTGTAACCCTTCACAATGTCCTTCCAGGCCACCTCCTCCCCGGTGTTTTCGTTGACACGTTTGTACCTGATCCGCGAATGATCCTGGCTGTCCAGCATGTCCAGATCCAGCTTCCTGTCCTCCGAGGCAGAATACATCTTTACGGGTATGGTCACCAGCCCAAAACTTATAGAACCATTCCAGATTGATCTCATCGTCTATGTACTTTTAATGTAGTTTAAACGATGAACCATCCAAATTTGTACCACAAAGGCCGGTCAGCGGTTTTTTTCCCATACATCCTTCCTGATCCGGTAGATATACACGTCCAAACCGGACCAGTTGGTACGCTTCTCCCGGGTGAGGCCGTTTTTGTCTGCCACGCGCTGCGATTTAACATTTCCCGTGGCAATGATGGAGATTACGGAATCGGACAAATCATTTTGGAAGGCATAGTCCAAAAATAGCCTGGCGGCTTCAGGGGCATAGCCTCTCCCCCAATATTTTTTAAAGATATGATAACCAACTTCCAATTCTTCCTGTCCGTCGACAATCTGTCTTAATAAGCCGCACTGGCCAATAAATTCATGGGTATGCTTCTCCAGCAGCGCCTGAAGGCCTATCCCGTCTTCCGCATAGCGTTTAAGTTGTCTGTCAATCCAGAATTTTCCCTGCGCCGCATTGGAAGTCAGCCCGTGGTCAGGAAAGAACTGTATGGCATCTTTATCGGCGAAAAAATCCGACCAAATGTCTACATCGTGTTCGGTTAATTTTCGGGTCACCAGTCGTTTGGATTCTAGTTTTTCCGGATAAGGATAAATTTTGCTCATTTTTTTGGGCTTAGTTGGACTACCGATTGTCGATATGATTGGCAATTGATTGTTCCAAATTAATTAATATTGCTTCAGGCAGCAAATACCGGGGAGAATATTTCCGGCGCTTCGGTATAATCGCCAAATGTTCATTATATTGCGCAAAAAAGAGCGCTCACCAGAAGGAACCACATTAATTTCTGCCACAAAAGTTTTAAAACATGGATCTCCCGACAAGCATTAAGTCCTTTTTGATAGTTTTCTTGTTTCTTGGCGTCTATCAGGTAGCCCAGGCCCAGGATCCGACCAGGTTCCAGCAGTCGGTGGACCAGATTACCACAGACAACGCCGGTCTGCAACCCTCGGAGAATTTGATAATCTTCACGGGTAGCTCAAGTATCAGAGGATGGAAGGACATCGCTTCCTATCTTCCGGACAAGAATATCCTCAACCATGGATTTGGGGGCTCGCAAACCAGCGATCTTATTCATTATGCAGATGAACTCATCCTAGACTACAAGCCCAAAAAGGTATTTATATACGAAGGTGACAACGACATCTCGGCAGGAAAATCAACGGAGATCATCATGAAGGACATCAATACCCTGGTGGGAATGATAAACGAGGCGTCGCCCCGAACTGAAATTTTTTTAATCAGTGCCAAACCCAGTATCTCCAGGTGGCATTTGCAGGAAAAGTACCTGGACCTGAACCAAAAGATGAAGGAATACAGTCAGGCCCGTGACAAGGTGGAATATGTGGATATATGGACCACCATGCTGGACGAAACCGGAAAACCCAAAGCGAACATTTTTTTGGAGGATAAGCTGCACATGAATAAAGCAGGTTATGACCTATGGGCGGAAGTCATCAAAGATTATGTAGATTAAGATAAATTCGCCACTTGAACCGATGAACGAAGTAATATATTTATAACAAAAATTTGGATTTTTAACCAGCCGAAGTTTTCTTTGCGCAACAATTAATTGATTTATAAAGAAGAGGCGAGAGACCAGGCTCCCCGACCCTCTGGCAACCATCCCCCAAGGAAAGGTGCCAAGACCTGCCCAACAAAGGGACCTATAAATTGCAAGATATGATCCTGTCTTTTTTAAGTGTATGCAGTAAAAGTAGGGGTTTACCTTTTCTTTTTAATTTTTACAATTGCCAAATCAGTCCCAGCCGCCGGGTTTTAATGCAGAGCCT
>Ga0079224_100007372_pt1 | contig 14758 bp, 15 predicted proteins | sample Stecom2015_FD_80414 | JGI IMG/M metagenome (GOLD analysis project Ga0079224, IMG submission 80414) | Agricultural soil microbial communities from Utah to study Nitrogen management - Steer compost 2015 | ecosystem: Environmental > Terrestrial > Soil > Agricultural land | place: USA: Utah...
GAGCACATCGCCTCCGTCCTCGCGATCGACTCCTACGAGGACGCCGAGTACCTGGTGCTCGCCACCGAGTCGGGCCTGGTCAAGAAGACGGCGATGACCGCCTTCGACTCCAACCGCACCGGCGGCATCATCGCGATCAACCTGCGCGACGTCGACGGCATCGACGGCACCCGCCCCGACCGCGTCATCTCCGCGCGTGCCGTGAACAGCGACGACCAGATCCTGCTGGTCTCCCGCAACGGGCAGTCCGTGCGGATGCCGGCCGACGACGGCACCCTGCGCCCCACCGGCCGCGCCACCAGCGGCGTCACCGGTATGAAGTTCCGCCACGACGACCAGCTGCTGGCGATGGACGTGGTGCGCCCCGGCACCTTCGTGGTCACCGTGACCGACGGCGGCTTCGCCAAGCGCACCAGCGTCGACGAGTACCGCCTGCAGGGCCGCGGCGGCCTGGGCATCCGGGTCGCGAAGCTGCCCGACGACCGCGGCCACCTCGCCGGCGCCGCCGTCGTCGAGGAGACCGACGAGCTGCTGGTCGTGATGGAGCGCGGCCGCGTGGTCCGCTCGAAGGTCTCCGAGGTGCCGCCGAAGGGCCGCACCACCATGGGCGTCACCTTCGCCAAGCCCGACAAGGGCGACCGCATCCTGCTGGTCACCACCGGCCCGGAGAGCGAGCTCGACGAGGACGAGGCCGAGAAGCCGGTCCTCGAGGACGCCGGCGACGGCGGCGCGGAGCCGGCGGAGTCCGCGGACAGCGCGGTGAGCCCCGCCTCGCCCGACGAGGCCGGAGGCGAGGAGGATGTGGAGATCTCCGACACCGCCGCCTCCGCGACCGAGGGCGGGCCGGGCGATGCTCTAGGCTCTGACGAGTCCGAGACCTCGCCCGACGATGCAGACCAGAACGAGGAGTGACCCGTGAGCACCAGTGACTCCAGGACCGGCACCGGGAAGACCGACGCCGCCGAGTCCACCTCGAAGCTCCCGGCCTTCGACAGCGCCTCCTCGCCGTCGGAGCAGGGACTCGGCTCCGGCAAGGGCTCCGCGGCCCGCGGCGCGAGCCGCAGCCCGAAGAAATCGGCACCGGCCGGCGGGGCGGAGAAGGAGCGCCGCGGCCCGCGCCGGGTGCGCCTGACCCTGGCCCGCCTGGACCCGTTCTCTGTGATGAAGCTGTCCTTCCTCGTCGCGATCGCCGTCGGCATCGCGACCGTGATCGCGGTCGTGCTGCTGTGGAACCTCGTCGAGGCGATCGGCCTGTGGGGCAAGGTCGACCAGCTGGGCCGCGACCTGAACGGCGGCAACCCGCTGCCCTTCATGGAGTTCTTCAGCTTCTCGAAGATGACCAGCTACGGCACCATCGTCGCGGTGGTGAACGTCGTGATCATCACCGCGCTCGGCACCCTGGGCGCCTTCCTCTACAACCTCGTCGCCGCGCTGCTGGGCGGGCTGAAGATGACCTTCACCGACGAGTGAAACCCGGGGCGGGCGGGGACGGGTCACGTGCTGCCCGCGCGCCGGGCACGGACCCGTCCGCCCGCCGGGGACCGATGACCTCACCGACGCCGCCGCGCCTCCCCGAGGCCGGCGGCGTCGTCGTGTCCGGGACGATTCCGGCGGCGACGTGGCGTCGGCGTGCGCCTGGACCCGCCCCGGCTCCGCCGCACACCCTCGGCGGGCCCACGTCGTCGTCCCTCCCCGTGTTCCGTCTCGCCGGCCGGCGAGACGTGGCTTTGTGGCGGAATGGGCCCTCATTCCGACACAAAGCCACGTCTCGGGTCGGCGCGGCCCCTTGCGAGCAACTTCTGCGGCCCCAGGACCGATGCGGGGCCGACATGAGTCGTCAGGGGCGCAGAACCTCTCCGTCAGCCCGGGGTCAGGGCTGCTGGAGCTCGGTGACGTCGGCGATCCGGGCGTCGAGGCGGGCGAACGTCTCCTCGGCGGGGACGGTCGCGGCGACGCCGTGCGCGCCGGCTCCCATCGAGATGCGTCGCTCGGGATCACCGGCCAGGGACGCGTCGGCCACCACCGGCCAGGCCGTCGTTGCGCCGAAGGGCGTGATCGTGCCGCGCTCGTAGCCGGTGACCGCCTTGGCGACCTCCTTGTCCGGCATCGACAGGCGGTTCACGCCCAGCAGCGCGCGCAGCTTCGGCCAGGAGATCTCCCGGTCCCCGGGCACCAGCACGAAGAGGAAGTCGCCCTCGCCGCGTCGCACCACGAGGGTCTTGACGATATCGCGGGGCTCGACGCCGCGGGCCGCGGCGGCCTCGGCGAGGGAGCCGACCCTCCCGTGCCGGGTGATCTCGTGGGGCAGGCCCAGGGCCTCCAGGGCGTCGGTCGCACGCTGCTCGCTCATGGAGCCAGCGTAGGCCCCGACCCCGGGCGCGCAGTCACCGGGAGCGCAGTCACCGGGAGCGCAGCTCCATCCAGTCGTCGGGGCCCTCGAGCGGCGTCCAGCCCGCCCGCTCGTACAGCGGTCTGCCCGCCTCGGACGCCTTCAGCACGATCCGCTTCAGCCCCATCGGGTCCAGGTCCTCGAGGATGCGGTCGACCAGGGCGGCGCCCAGTCGTCGTCCCCGGTGCGCGGGATCCACGATCACGTCGGCGAGCCAGGCGAAGGTGACGCCGTCGGTGACGACCCGGGCGTAGGCGACCTGCTCACCGCGGCCGCTCTCCTCACGGGATCGTGCGTAGAGGCCGTAGTTCCGGGAACCGGCGACGATCGCCCGCTGCGCCTCGAGGGTCCGACCCTCGGCCCAGGGAGTGTGCTCTGCCAGCAGACGGTGCACGCGGCCGGTGTCGATCCGTGCGGTGTCGGCGGAGAACTCGTAGCCGTCGGGGAGCGGGGAGGGGCGCGTCATGTCTGTCATTGTGGATCCGGACGTCGCGCGCCGGTGGCGTGGTCCGTGTCCCGTCGCCGCCGAGGGCCGTGTCCCGTCGGGCCCGAGGGCGGTGTCCTGACGGCCACGAGGGCGGGCGGGGTCGTCGGCGCGCGGTCGGGTGCCGGCGGCGGACGTGAGCGCGGTCGCGCAGACCTGGGGGGCTCGCGGGCGCCGCGCTACGGTCGAGGGATGTCCGTCGCGCGTCCCGATTCCCTGCCGAGCACCGTCGCCCCCGAGGAGTACCCGTGGCTCGGGCCGTCGGCGACCTCGGCGCTGCTGCTGGCCGACGGGGTGGTGGACCTCGAGCCCGGCGCGGACGGGGGCGCCGACGACGCCGGCTCGCACCAGTACTCCGCTGTCCCCGCGCAGCCGGCGGAGGACCAGGTCACCCCGCTCGTGGACCGCGCCGCGATCGAGCAGGTCCTCGCCGCCGCAGGCGCCGCGCCGCTGGCCGAGCGGACCCTCGTCCTCGCCGTCGGCTCCAACCAGACCCCCTGGACCATCGCCCGAAAGTACCGCCGTTCGGGGCGCGACATCGACGTGACCACGCCCTTCGTGCGCTGCACCGTGCACGGCCTCGCCGTCGGCCATGTCCCGAGCAGCGCCGCGCCCGGATACCTGCCCGCCGCTCCGTACCGCGCCGACGGGGAGCGGATGGAGCTGGTCGCGACCTGGTTCGACGAGGAGCAGCTGGCCGTCGTCGACCGGACTGAGCCGAACTACGACCGTCTGCGGCTGGAGGCCGCGGACGTCCCGCTCGCGCTCGCGACGGGCGAGCGGCCGGCGCACGTGGACGTCTACGCCTCACGGTGGGGCGTGCTGGCCCGCGACGGCGTGCCGATCCCGCTGCGGCACCGGCAGCAGGAGCTGTTCGACGAGCTCCACGCCCTCACCGGCGACGAGCGGCTCATCGGCGCGGCGGCGGAGATCTGCGCCCGTCTCGCTGCGGACCCCGAGGTGGTGCGGGGCCTCGCCCGCGAGCACGGCCTCGTCGCCGACGACGGGCTGCCGCGGCCCTGAGCTTCGGCGGACCGCCCCTCGGCGCCCCGACGATCAGGAAGCGTGGAGCCGGCCACGATACTGTGACCTCGCGAACAACCGCCCCGGTCGGTTGGACGAGGCGACCAGGCTCGGGGTAACGTTGTGCGTCGGCGGAGATCCCCGGGAACTTTTCGGAGATCACCCTGCACGGGCCTATAGCTCAGTCGGTTAGAGCGCTGTCCTGATAAGACAGAGGTCGCTGGTTCAAGTCCAGCTAGGCCCACTTCGAGGATCGGAGGAACTCATGAAGAAGTTCATCGCGACCACCGCTGTCGTGCTCACCACGGCCGTCGCCGGGATCCTCACCTGGCGGAAGGTCGAGTCCGACCGGATCCGCAACGATCTGTGGAACGAGGCGGAGCGCGTCTCCGTCGAGCAGGACACGGCGGCGCGGAAGCAGGCGCAGCACTCCTGATCCGCACCGGTGCCGCAGCGGGTACGATCGGCACCACCCACGGGGACTTAGCTCAGTTGGTAGAGCGGTAGCTTTGCAAGCTTCAGGTCAGGGGTTCGATCCCCCTAGTCTCCACCAGGCAGGACAGACGAAGGCCCCTCCTCCGGGAGGGGCCTTCTGCGTGTCCAGTCGTGTCCGCACCGCCGTCGACTCGGGCCGGCCTACTCCCGCGCCGTCGTCTCCGCGACCGTCCCGTCGGCGCCCACGAGCGTGACGACGTCGTCGTCGCCGAGACGGGCCCCGGGCGGGACCTGCGCGTCGTCCTGCACGAGACAGCCGCGCAGACGGGCTCCGGCGCCCACGTGCGCACCGTCGAGGACGACGCACTCCACCAGCTCGGCACCGGCCTCGACGACCGCGCCGGGACTGATCACGCTGCGGGTCACGCTGCCGGCCACGTCGCTGCCCTGGGCGAGCAGGGAGGTGCTCACCGCGGCGCCGTCCCGGACGCGGGCGGGCAGCCGCTGAGGCTGGGCGGAGAAGATCGGCCAGTCGGGATCGTCGAGGGTCACGCCGTCGCCGTCGAGCAGGTGCATGTGCGCCGCCCAGTACGAGGCGAGGGTGCCGATGTCCCTCCAGTACCCCTCGAGGCGGTGCTCGACGGTCCGTTGCCGCCCGACGAAGTGAGGGATGAGGTCGTCGCCCCAGTCCTGCAGCTCGCCGACCTGCTCCGGCAGGGTCTGCAGGGCCTCGAGCAGCGCGGGGGCGTCGAAGCAGAAGATCTCGGTGGCGACGAGATCTGTGGGCGGGTCCTCCGGCTTGTACCAGAACTCCTCGACGATGCCGCCCTCCCCGGTGCGCACCACGCCGTGGCGGGAGGCGTCCTGCGGGAGGCGGGTGGTGACCATGGTGAGCTCGGCGTCGGCGGCCGCGTGCGTGTCCAACACGTCCAGCAGATCGATCGTGTAGAGGTGATCGGCGCTGAGCACCAGCACGATCTCCGGGGCGAACTCGGCGATGAGCTCCTTCTGCCTCCACAGGGTGTCGCTGTTGCCGGTGGCGAAGCCTTCACCCTCGGCGCCCTCGAAGGGGGTGAGGGTGCGCAGCCCGTCGTGGGTGCGGTCGAGGTCCCAGGGCCGGCCGGCCGACAGGTGCTCGTTCAGCGAGTGCGGGAGATACTGCTCGACCACCCAGACCGCCCTGAGGTGACTGTTGGCGAGATTGGACAGGGCGATGTCGATCAGCCGGTAGGAGCCGCCCACGCGGAGGGCGGGCTTGGCCTGCTCGTCGGTGAGCGCTCCCATCCGGGAGCCCTGTCCGCCGGCGAGCACGATCGCGAGGGTGCGGGGGATGCGCATATGGGCCAGAGTACGGGCGCGACGCGCGAGGGGGGAGTGTACCGACCGGCGGGTCCAGCCCGTCGGCTGCCCCGCGGAGACGCCGCCGGACCGCGATCCCGTCGCGCGGAGTCCCTGTCCGCGCCCCCTCCCGTTCCGGAGGACGGTCGGCTAGATTCTCCGTTCATGAGACTCGACCCCGTCATCCGCCTGCGACTCTCGACGATGATGTTCCTGGAGTTCTTCGTGTGGGGCGCCTGGTTCGTCACGCTCGGCACGTACCTCGCCGCGGATCTCGGTGCGAGCGGCAGCCAGATCGCCCTGGCCTTCCTCACCCAGTCCCTCGGCGCGATCCTCGCCCCCTTCATCGTGGGCCTGATCGCGGACCGCTGGTTCGCCGCGCAGCGCATCCTCGGCGTGCTGCACCTGTTCAGCGCCGTGATGCTCTTCCTCGCCGGCAGACAGGGCGAGTTCGGGGCGTTCTTCGTGTTCGCGCTGCTGGCGATGATCTCCTTCATGCCGACGCTGGCTCTGGCGAACTCGATCTCCTTCCGCCGCCTGACCAGTCCGGAGCGGCAGTTCCCGGCGATCCGCGTGTTCGGCACCATCGGCTGGATCGTCGCAGGGCTGCTCATCGGCTGGCTCGGCTGGGAGGCCGGGGGAGCGCTCGAGAACACCTTCGTCATGGCCGCGATCGGCTCGGCGCTGCTGGGCGTCTACGCTTTCACCCTCCCGCACACCCCGCCGGAGACGACGGGGGACCGCGCCACCGTCCGCGACGTGCTGGGCCTGGACGCCCTCGCGCTGCTGAAGTCCCGCTCCTACCTCGTCTTCTTCCTCGCCTCGATCCTGATCTGCATCCCGCTGGCGTTCTACTACAACTTCACCAACCTCTACCTCAACGAGATCGGGGTGCAGTCGGCCGCGGCCGTGCAGTCCCTCGGCCAGGTCTCCGAGGCGCTGTTCCTGCTGGTCATGCCGCTGATGCTGAGGAAGCTCGGCGTGAAGTGGACGCTGCTGATCGGCATGCTCGCCTGGGCGCTGCGCTATGCCCTGTTCGCGTTCGGGGACGCCGGCTCCCTGCTGTGCCTGGTGATCATCGGCCTCGTGCTGCACGGGGTCTGCTACGACTTCTTCTTCGTCGCAGGGCAGATCTACACCGACCGCTTCGCCCCGAAGCATGTGCGCAGCGCCGCCCAGGGCCTGATCTCGCTGGCGACCTACGGCGTGGGCCTGCTGATCGGCTCCCTGATCTCCGGCCCCATCGTCGACGCCTTCCTCGCGGCCGACGGCACCCACGACTGGCGCACCGTCTGGCTCATCCCGGCCGCGCTCGCCGTCGGCGTAGCGCTGTTCTTCGCCGCGCTCTTCCGGGAGCGGGAGACGGCCGAGGCGGCAGAGGTGCCGCAGGGGGCCTGAGGCGGGCCGGAGCCCGGAGAAAGCCCTGCGTCACACCGTCCGCAGCGAGCTGAACAGCAGGTTGGTCTGCGTGGTGCGCACGCCCGGGATCGCCCGGACCCGCTCCAGCACGAGGTCGAACTCGGCGAGGTTCCGTGCCCGGATCTGCAGCACGAGGTCCCAGGTGCCGGTGGTGGAGTGGAACTGCTCGAGCTCGGGATAGCCGCGCGGCTCGCGCACGATCTCGGGGCTGCGGCTGTTCTCGGTCGCGACGAGCATCACGCCCTGGACCGAGTCGTGCTCGAGGTCGCCGCTGACCCGGATCGTGAACCCCTCGATCACGCCGTTGTCCACGAGGCGGTCGATCCGCGAGGTCACGGTGGAGCGGTTGACCCCGAGCTCGCGGGCGAGGACCGCCACGGGGGTGCGGCTGTTCGCGCGGAGGAGGGCGATGAGGCGGTAGTCGAGATCGTCGAGCACGCAGACAGCCTAATACCGCCCAGCAGACTGCTCGACCTCCCGCCGTTCTGCCCGGCATCTCGATCATTGCGGCGCCGCATCGCCGCCTCCTAGAGTCACTGTCGGCCCAGGTGAGGGCGTGATTCCGGGAGCTCCTCCCGCAGTGAGATCAAGGTGGTGAGAAGTGCTCGACGTGTCCGTCCTGCCCGCTTTCCTGCTGGCCGTCACGGTCATCCTCGTGACTCCCGGACCGGACATGGCGTTCATGGTCGCCACCGGCATCAACCAGGGCAGGCGCGCTGCCGTCCAGGGAGCCTTCGGCGTCACCTCGGCGATGATGATCTGGGTGCTCGTCGCGGCGACGGGGCTCGGCGTCGCCCTGACCCAGCTGCCGGCCGCGCTGGACGCGATCCGGCTGGCCGGCGCCGGCTACCTGGCCTTCCTCGCGATCACCACCTGGCGACGGGCCGGCGCCCCGCTCGAGGAGGCCGCCGTCGTGCCGAACGTCTTCCGCCGCGGCTTCGTCGTCAACATCACCAACCCCAAGATCGCGCTGTTCTTCGTCGCCTTCCTGCCCCAGTTCCTGGGCACGACGGGCGGCTCCGGGGAGAACCCCTTCGCGCAGATCCTCATGCTGGGCCTGCTGCTGCAGCTGACCGGCCTGCTCACCGACCTCGCGATCGGCAGCGCCGCGGGGCTCTTCCGCGACGCGGTGCTCAGCCGCCCGCGCGTGCGCTGCCTGCTCGACGGCGCGGCCGGCACCGTCTACGGCGCGCTCGCGGTGCTGCTGGTGATGGGGGTCGTGCACGGCTAGACCCGCGCCGCCGGTCGGCAGCAGACTGGACGCATGACCACCGCCGACCAGCACAGCACCACCCCTCGCACGGCTCTCGTCACCGGCGCGACCGGCGGGATCGGCCGCGAGGTCGCCCTGCAGCTCGCCGAGCTCGGCTGGCGGGTGATCGCCGTCGGCCGAGACCGGGAGGGCCTCGCGCAGCTCGAGGAGGCCTCCGCGCTGATCACCCCGCGCGCCGCGGACCTGCTCACCGGCGACCTCGCCGCGCTCGTGCCCGACCGCGTGGACGCCCTGGTCCACGCCGCCGGGATCTCTCCCTCCACCCGGGTCGAGGACACGGCCGATGCGGACTGGGAGCGGGTCTTCGCCCTCAACGTCACCGCCGGTGCGGCGCTCGTCCGGCACGCCCTGCCCGCCCTGCGGGACGCGCGCGGCACCGTGGTGCTCGTGAACTCGGGCGCCGGCACCGCCGCCCGTCCCCGCAACGCCCCGTACGCCGCGAGCAAGCACGCGCTGAGAGCGCTCGCCAACGGTCTTCGGGCCGAGGAGGAGGATAACGGAGTGCGGGTCTCGACCGTGTATCCCGGACCCACCGACACCCCCATGTTCGGCGGCGACGTGGACCGCGGCGACCTGATCCGTCCCTCCTCCGTCGCGCGGGCGATCGTCATGGCGATCACCGCGAGCCCGGACGTGCAGCTCACCGACATCCACGTGCGGCCCCGACGCGAGCTGACCTGGTGATCCGGCGGCCGAGGACTCGCGGGCGGAGCTGACCCGATCGCCCGTCGGCTCCGAGCCCCTCCCTCGGAGGCGCCGGGGCGGGAGGGCTCAGACCTCGTCGGCGCGCGTCGTCTCCTCGAGCGCGGCGGCGCGCAGCAGGTCCAGCCGGATCCCGCGCGCGGTCTCGAAATGGCTGCGGGCCGCCGCCCGTGCCGCCTCCTCGTCCCGCTGCGAGATCGCCTCGACCAGACGGGCATGCTCGCCGAGCGCCTCGTCCCAGCGCCCGTCCACGGAGAGCGTCGAGTGGGGTGCGTGCACGAGGTGCCGCGAGAGCTGGGCGAGCAGGTCCTGCAGGACGGGGTTCCGGCTCGCCTCCCACACCGCGCCGTGGAACTCGAGGTTCGCGCGGATCAGGGTCGCGTCGTCCCGCTCGGCCAGGCTCCGGTCGCGCTCCAGCAGCGCCTCGAGCCGCAGCACGTCCTTCATGGTGCGGTTCAGGGCCGCGTCCCCGGCGATCTGCTCCTCGAGCAGGACCCGCGCGTCGTAGACCTGCATGATCGTCTGCGGATCCACGCTCTGCACCTCGAGGCCGCGCTGGGCGCGGGTGAGGAGACCGGCCTGCTCGAGCCGCGAGAGGGCGTCGCGCACCGGGGTGCGGGAGACCTCGAAGCGCTCGGCGAGGGCGACCTCGCGCAGGGGCGTGCCCGGGCCGAGCGTGCCGTCGAGGATCTCCGCGTGGAGCGTGCGGTAGATGCTCTCGCGGTCATGGCGCGTGCTCATGCGATGCCTCCTCGTCCTTGCGATGTTCCTGCGGCGGTGCTGCGGTGGTCGCCCTGCGCAGGGAGCCTAGACCCTGCGCAGGGCGTGGATCAGGCGATCGAGCCGGCGCGACGGCCGAACACGGCGCCCGCCGCGAGGCCGGAGCCGCCGGGGTAGTTCGATGAGAACAGCCCGCCGAGCATCTCGCCGCACACGAGCAGGCCCGGGATCGCCGTGCCGTCCTCGTCGAGCACACGGCCCTCCACATCGCCCTTCAGCCCGCCGAAGGTGAAGGTGATCCCGCAGGTCACGGGGTAGGCGTAGAAGGGCCCCTCGGCGATCGGGCTCGCCCAGTTCGACTTCGGCGGGGTGACCGCGGAGGCCTTGCCGTCCTTGACCGTGGGGTCCAGCTCAGCATCGTTCGTCGCGGCGTTGAACTCCTCGACGGTCCGCACGAACTCCTCGACCGGGATCTCCATCAGCGCGGCGAGCTCCTCGAGGGAGTCGGCCTTCAGCTCGGAGACGCCGGGCATCTCGTACTCCTCGGCGCGCAGCAGCGGCCGGGTCGCGGCGTCGAACACCTGGAAGGCGAGGGAGCCGGGCTGCTCGAGGATGACCTTGCCGTACTTGGCGTAGGTGTAGTTGCGGAAGTCGGCGCCCTCGTCGAGGAAGCGGCGGCCCTCGCGGTTCACCAGGATCCCCAGCGGATAGGACTGGCGGGTGAGGCGGGTGGTCAGCTCGAGGTTCCCCTCGTTCTCGGGGTGGAAGGCGTCCCACTGCACGCTGTGGCAGGAGCTCCAGTCCCCGCCCTTCGCCGCGCCGACGTCGAGGCCCGCGCGGATCATGTCGCCGACGTTGAAGGCCGTGCCGCGCACCTTCGCCGCGGCCCAGCGCTCGCCGAGGTGCTCGGCGCGCAGTGCCGCGTCGGACTCGAAGCCGCCCGCGGCCAGGACCACGGACTCGGCCCGCAGGGTCACGCGCTGCCCGTCGTGCTCGGCGACGACGCCGACGACGCGGCCGTCCTCGACCACGAGCTCGCGGGCGCGGTGGCCGTAGCGGACGTCCTCGCCGAGCCTCTCGGCGACCGCGGTGTGGTCGGCGATCAGGCCCTCGCCGCCGCCGACGTTCCCGACGTGCAGGCCGCCCCAGAAGAGGAAGCTGCCGTCGGGCCGGGAGTAGGCCTGCCGCTCGTACATCAGGCGGTACTTCAGCCCCAGCCCCGCCAGCCAGCGCAGGGTGGGCTGCGCCTCGGCGACCAGGACGGCGCTGAGCTCGGGGTCGTTGCGTCCCTCGGTGACGCGCTCGAGGTCGTCGAGATAGTCCTGCGGGGAGTAGGGCGGGACGGTCGAGGCACCGTGGCGCTCGTCGACCTCGACGAACTCCTGGAGCTGCTCGAGGCCCTCGTGGGCGATGCGGGTGGCGCCGGCGGTGAAGAAGCTGTTGCCGCCGGCCGTCGGCCCCTCGCCGCGCTCGAGCACGATCACCGAGCGTCCCCGCTCCGCCGCGGCATGGGCCGCGCTGAACCCGGCGTTGCCGCCTCCGACCACGATGACGTCCGCGTCATTGTGCATGTCCGACTCCTCCGCTGCTGCGTCGTGTCCGGCCGGCCCGCGTGTTGGCCCGACCATGTCGCCAAGACTGTATCCCAATGTATCCCACAGAGTGCAGAGCGGTACCGACGGTATGCATGGCGGACATGTTGCGCGAGTCACTCCCCCTGTGCATACACTCCCGGGACCCTCCGCCGACCGGTGGGACAACGACGTTTCAGGAGAGTGGAGCATGCAGCGAAGGACGGTCCTGCAGGGCGCGTTCGGCGCCGTCGTGGCCGCGACCACGGGAGCCGCCCTCGTCGGCGCCGCCCGGTCCAGCGGCCGCGCGGAGGCGCGGAGCACCCTGACCCTCATCGCCCCCGCCGCGCCGGGCGGCGGCTGGGACGGGTTCGCGCGCGAGGCCCAGCAGGTGCTGCGCAGCGCCTCGATCGTCAACAACGCCCAGGTCGTCAACATCCCCGGCGCCGGCGGCACGATCGGCCTGAGCCAGTTCGTGGGGATGACCGGCGCGGAGGACACCCTGATGGTCACCGGCGGCGTGATGGTCGGCGCGATCGCGCTCGGCGAGGGGGACGCGAGCTTCGAGGACGTCACCCCCGTCGCCCGGCTTGCCGACGACTTCGCCGCTCTCGTGGTCCCCGCCGGCTCCGAGATCCAGGACCTCGACGGCTTCCTCGAGGTCTGGCGCGCCGACCCCCGCGGCACCTCGATCGGCGGCGGCTCGCTCGGCTCGATCGACCACCTCCTCAGCGGCCGCCTCGCGCAGCTCTCGGGGATCGACCCGACGGACCTCAACTACATCGCCTACTCCGGCGGCGGCGAGGCCCTGAACTCGCTGCTCTCGCACACCACGACCGCCGGCTGCTCCGGATACAACGAGGTCAGTGACCAGATCGAGGCCGGCACCCTGCGGGCGCTGGCGATCTCGTCGGAGGAGCGCCTGCCGGGCGTGGACGTGCCCACCTTCAGGGAGCTCGGCGTGGACGTGGCGATGTCCAACTGGCGCGGATTCCTCGCCGCTCCCGGCGTCAGCGAGGAGGCGCTCGCCGAGTTCGTCGCGATCGTCACCGAGATGCGCGACAGCGCGGAGTGGCAGGAGACCCTCACGCGCAACGACTGGACCGACTCCTTCCTCACCGGCGAGGAGTTCGAGCAGTACATCGCCGACGAGAGCGCCGTGGCCGAGGACATCGTCGAGGACCTGGGACTGTGAGGAGCACCGTGAGCACATCCACCACCACCCCCTCGCCCGTGCGGCGCGCGCTGCGGCGCCGCAAAGAGCTGATCATGGTGGCGATCCTCGCGATCGTCGGCCTGACCCTCCTGATCGGGGCGCAGACCATGACCGTGCTGGGCGACTCCGTCCCCGGGCCGCAGTTCGTGCCGGTCATCGTCGGCGTGCTCCTGCTCGTCACCGCCGTGGCCGTCGGCCAGGACGTGATCCGCCACCCGGAGGACGAGCGGGCCGAGCCGGGCACGCGCCACGACGTCTCCCGCGACCTGCTCCAGGACCTCTCCGACACCGATACCGCGGAGTTCAAGGCGGTGGGGACCGTGGATCTCGAGTCCGACGGGCCGACGGGCGGGGCGGCCGACGGAAAAGCCGGACCGGCCGACACCGAGGCCGCGCCGTCGGCCCCGGTCGCGAGCGACCTGCGGACCACCGGGTTCGTGCTCGCCACCCTGATCGGCTTCGTCCTGGTCCTGCCCTGGGCCGGGTGGGTGCTCTCCGGCGCCGCCCTGTTCTGGTGCATCGCGCGCGCCCTCGGCTCGCGCAGCACCTGGATGGACGTCGGCGTCGCGCTGCTCATCTCCTCGGTCATCCAGCTGATCTTCGGCGGGCTGCTCGGCCTGTCCCTCCCGGTCCTCGGCGGAGGTGCCCTCTGATGGAACAGATCTCCCTCCTCCTCGACGGCTTCGGGGCGGCGCTGACGCCGTACAACCTGCTGTTCGTGCTGATCGGCGCGGTGCTCGGCACCGCCGTCGGCGTGCTGCCCGGGCTCGGCAGCTCGATGGCCGTCGCGCTGCTGCTGCCGATCACCTTCGCGCTCGACCCCACCGCCGCGTTCATCATGTTCGCGGGCGTGTACTTCGGCGGTCTGTTCGGCGATTCCACCGCCGGGATCCTGCTGAACACCCCGGGCCAGTCCTCCGCGATCGCGTCCACCTTCGAGGGTCACCGCATGGCCCGCAACGGCCGCGCCGCCGTGGCGCTCGCGACCGCGGCGATCGGCGCCTTTATCGGCGGGCTCATCTCCACCACCATCGTCGTGTTCTTCTCGCCGGTGCTGGTGCGGATGGCGACCCAGTTCGGGCCCGCGGAGTACTTCGCGCTCGCCGTCTTCGCGTTCCTCGCGATCTCCTCGGTGGTCTCCGAGTCCGTGCTGCGCGGCATCGGCGCGCTGCTGCTCGGCGTGGCGCTCGCGCTGGTCGGGATCGACGGTCCCAGCGGCACCGAGCGCTACTCCTTCGGGATCCCGAACCTCTTCGACGGGATCGACATCGTCGTGGTCACGGTGGGCCTGCTGGCCCTCGGCGAGGTGCTCCACGCCGCCTCCCGCATCCACCGCGACCCCACCTCGATCTCCCTGCCCACCGGCGGGATCGCGAAGATCGGGAAGGCGGACTTCCGCAAGGCGCTGCCCTCCTGGCTGCGCGGTGCAGGCTTCGGCGCCCCCTTCGGCATGATCCCCGCCGGCGGCGCTGAGGTCCCCACCTTCCTCGCCTACGGCACAGAGAAGCGCCTGGCCGACCGGCGCAAGGACCCCGAGTTCGGCACGAGCGGCTCGATCAAGGGCCTCGCCGCCCCGGAGGCCGCCGCGAACGCGACCGCCGGCACGGCGCTCGGCACGCTGCTGGCCCTGGGCCTGCCCACCTCGGCGACCGCCGCGATCCTGCTGGCCGCCTTCCAGCAGTACGGCATGCAGCCCGGCCCGCTGCTCTTCCAGCGCTCGGGCGAGCTGGTGTGGACGCTGCTGGCCTCGCTGTTCATCGGCCTGGTGGTGCTGCTCGCGCTGAACATGCTGCTGGCGCCGGTGTGGGCGCGGCTGCTGTACATCCCCCAGCACTACCTCTACGCGGGGATCACCGTGCTCGCCATGCTCGGCGTGTACGCGGTCTCCTCCTCCTACGTGGACCTGTACCTGCTGATCGGGCTCGGCGTGCTCGGCTTCCTGATGCGCCGCTTCAACATGCCGCTCGCGCCCCTGATGATCGGCGTGATCCTCGGCCCGCTCGCGGAGACCGAGCTGCGCCGCGCCCTCGCGGTCTCCGAGGGGGATCCCTCGATCCTCGTCTCGAGCCCGATCACGATCGGCGTGTACGTGGTGCTGATCGGCATCGTGGTCGTCTCCGTGATCCAGCACGTGCGCCACGCCCGCGCGGACCGCAGGGAGGCCGCGGCGGCGGCCTGAGCCGCGGGC
>Ga0079224_100007373_pt1 | contig 14757 bp, 14 predicted proteins | sample Stecom2015_FD_80414 | JGI IMG/M metagenome (GOLD analysis project Ga0079224, IMG submission 80414) | Agricultural soil microbial communities from Utah to study Nitrogen management - Steer compost 2015 | ecosystem: Environmental > Terrestrial > Soil > Agricultural land | place: USA: Utah...
CCCGATGCCGGAGCACGACGTGCTGATCGAGGTCGAGGGGCCGCAGGGCGTCGAGAAGTTGACGAGCTGGCAGACACCGCAGGGGATCATCGGCCGGCAGGAGCCGCGCGACGTGAACTTCACGATCGAAGCGGTGCGCTACGACCGCACGTTCCGCGTCGCGGTCGCCGAGTTGCGCAACCGCGTGCTGGTGCCGATGCCCCCGCAGGACATCGTGCGGATCGAGATCGACCCGGGGCAGGGGCAAGGGGAGCGCATCCAGCTCCGCCGTGCCGCTGGCGACGCGATGCGCATGTTCTGGCCGGTCGACGTCGACACCGATGCCGCCGCGGTCAACGATCTCCTGGTCGCCACCGAGCGCCTGCGCGTCGTCGATTTCGTCGACGGCGAGCCGGGCGAGCTGGGACGGTTCGGGCTCGACCGCGGGTTCCTGACCGTGTCGCTGCATCCGCGCCTGCACGAGACCGCCGCGACCGTCCTGCACTTCGGCCGCGACGAGGGCGAACACACCTACGTCAAGCGCGACGACGAGCCGTTCGTCGCCAAGGTCGAGCGGAGCGCGGTCGACGTGCTGCGCCGCTCATGGCAGAACTACGCGACGCGGTCGGCGGCGACCAACCTGCCGAGCGACGCGGCGACGATCCGCTACCGCGTGCAGGGCGAGGAGCGCGCCGTGCTCACCCGCGATCAGGGCACGTGGCGCAACGCGGGCGGCGCCGACGTGACCGACCAGGCCGCCGACCTGCTGGAGATCCTGGCGGGCCTGCGCGGCCGTCGCGTGTTCGACGGCCAGGATCCGGCGGTCGCCAACGAGCTGGCCGCGGCGCGCCAGGTGGAGATCGAGGTCCGCGGTGCGAGCGGCGCCAGCGCGACCCTCGTGCTGCACGACCGCGGCAAGGAGGGCGGCGAACGTCGCCAGGCGTGGGTCGTCCACCGGCGGGTGCCGCGCATCGTCATCGAGCTGGGCCCGAGCGACACCACGGCGCTGCTCGCCCCGCTGGGCGAGCGGTAGCGACCGCGCGCGCGGGGCGGACGCGGAGCATCGCGCCGGCCGCGGAAGTCCGGTTGCGCCGAGCATCCGTGCGGCGCGCGCCGCAGCCCGTCCCGGTCCCGGCCGGCAGGGGACTCGGTCCTGCAGGTCCGCGCGTCGCATTCCGCGGAGGCACCCACGGCGCGCGCGGCGGCGGGCCGGGGCAGCGCCGTTCGTCGAGGCCGGACCAGCCTGCGTGACCGGCGAAGGAATCGTCGTTTGCCTGCGCACCGCGCGCCGTGAAGATGCGCGCATGCCTCGCCTCGCGTGCCTCTCGCTCCTGCCGGCCGCACTCGCGGCCTGCAACACCCCGCCGCGCATGGATCTGCGGCACAACGAGAACCTCTATCGTCCGACCGGCTACGTCGCCGCCGCGCCGGCCGACCGCGCGGCGTTCGTCGCGCCGGTGGTCGACGAGCGCACGCCGCCGCCGGACAGCCGCGAGTTCCCGACCACCTACCTGGCCGACCGCGACTGGGAACGCCCCGTGCCGGTGATGGTGCACGAGATCCTGTGCGACGAGCTGCGCGCCTCCGGCGTGTTCGGCGAGGTCCTCGACGCACCGCGGCCCGACGCGCTGGTCGTGAAGCCGATCCTGCGCGCCTTCGAGGGCGGCCTGCAGGAGCAGCTCTACGGGCGGCGCTCGCTGACCCACCTCGCCCTGCACGTCCAGGTGCTCGGGCCGGAGGTCGACGGGCAGCGCAAGGTCCTGTTCGAGCGGCCGTTCGTCGAGCAGGCGCTCAGCTCGCCGGACTTCCGGCCGCCGAGCCCGCGCGCGCTGCTGGGCGCCGCCCTGCACGCGACGATGGTCAAGCTGATCGGCGCGGTCGATGCGTCCAACATCGGGCGCTCGGCGATCGTCACCGACGCGGACCTGCGCAAGCAGTAGCGGGCGGGCTCAGAAGTCGAGCCACACCGCGCCCGCGTTGCTCGCGGCGATGCCCGAGGCGGCGGGCTGCAGCCACTGGGCGAACACGATGCCGCCGGCCAGCGTCGGCGAGGCGGGCACGCCGAGCGGCACCGTCGCCGTCCCGAACGGATCGGTGGTCGTCGCCAGCACGACGTCGGGGCTCACCTGCAGCCGGCACCCGCCCGGCAGCGGCGCCGGCAGGGGCAGCGTGAACGCCTGCCGGTCGCTCGCGCCCACGACGAGGAGCGCCGCGCTCGCGCCCGCGCCGTGCTGCAGGCGCAGCGCGAACCCCGGGTTGCCGATCCGCGGCGGACCGCCCGCGGGGTCGGGGTCGAGGAACATCGAGTCGCACGGATCGGCGAAGCGCACGACCTTGGCCGCGGCCGCCGGCCGGAACGCGAAGTCGACCGGGTCGCCGGGCAGCGGGCCCGCGAGCATCGTCCACTGCGTGCCGGACGGCCACGCGAACGACTTGAGGTAGGGGTGCGCGGCACCGCCGAGCGCCACGCCATCGAAGCCGCGCATGCGCATGGCCACCGTGGCGCCCGGCGGCAGCGACGGCTGCAGTGCGAGCGGCACCGGATTGGTGAAGTTCACGCTCAGCGCCACGGTGCCGTCGTCCTGGCTCAGGATCTGGCGCGACAGCCCGGTGGGCAGGTCGCCGACCCCGGTGAGCCCGAGCGGCCGATGGCCGGCGAAGACGTACGGGCCGCCGATCGTCTGTCCGGTCGCGAGGTCGATCCAGCGCAGGCGCGGGTCGAATCCTGGCGCGCCGGACTGCACGACGAGCACCTGCGTGCCGTGGATCGAGTACGGCTCCAGCGCGCTCGCGAACGGCAGCGCGGCGACCTGCACGGCGGCGCCGCCGTTGCGCTCGGTGACGAACACGCCGGCAGCGGTGGTCGTCACGAGGCGCCCGTTCCACGCCTGCGCGAGCGAGGTCACGATGCCGGGAACGGGGCCCAGGACCGTGGTCTGCGCGACCGTGGTGCCGACCAGACGCAAGCGCGCGAGCGTCGACGCCCCCGTGGGGTCGGCGAGCGCGACGATGACGTCGCGGTTCACCGCGTCGATCTCGACCGCGAGCGGCGGAAGGTGGTCGAGCGGGAACCGGCCGATCGGGGCGATGCTGCCGGACGCGAGGTCGACGTCGAACAGCGCGGTCGCGGCCGGGCCAATCGTGTGCGTCGCGACGACCACCCGGTCGGCCTGCGCTGCCAGCGACGAGAGGAAGAAGACGACGAGGGTGAGGAGGCGCATGGCAGATCCGCGGGCGATGCTACCGCTGGTCGCGCCGGGCGGGCTGGTGTGCGCTGCGGCACGCCGCGGCGGATCGACCGTCGGCTCGCGGTGCGCCGACGCCGGGGACCACGCCGGAGCGTACCCGCGCGGAGCGACCTTGCTTCGCGGCGCCCGTCCCACGACGGTCGCGCGGACCACATGCCCGCGCCGCCCGACCCCCGAACCCTTGCCGTGCTGTTCGCCCTCGCGTTCGTCGCGACCGACTGGGCTCTCCTGTTCGCTCCGGTCGGCTACGTCTGGCACGCGGGGGCGGTCGCGGCCCTGCTGCTCGTCGAACGCCGCGTGAGGGTCACGGCGCCTTCGCCGTTCGGGTGGGGCGCGTGGCGCGCGTCGCTGCGGCACTTCGCACGGGTCGCCGCGGTGTGCGCGGCCGTGGTGGTGGTCGTGCTCGTGCTCGCGGTCGCCGTCATCCGCATCGGCGGGTTCCGGTTCGAGCTGCAGCCGCGGAACGTGCACGACGTCGCGGACTTCGGCGATTGGTTCTGGCTCGCGGTGGTGTGGGCGCCGCTCGCGGAGGAGTGGATCTACCGCGGCGTGGTGCAGCCGCGCCTGCGCGAGGCGTTCGGCGCGCGCGCGGCGATCGTCCTCTCCGGCGTGCTGTTCTGGCTCTACCACTGGATCGCGCACGGCGGCGTGACCGCGCCGAACCACCTGCTCGCCGGCTGGCTGTTCGCCTGGTCGTGGCAGCGCACCGGATCGCTCGTCGCCCCCACGCTGCTCCATGCGGCCGGCAACCTGAGCCTCGGTCTCGCCGACGCGCTCTGGTTGACCCGGCCGGAGTTGGTCAGGGGGCTTCTGGGCTGGTGACGCGCCGCGCGCGCGGCGCGCCGCGGTCCTTCTGCGGCCGGCCCCGGTCGGCGCCGGGTGCCGGGCGCGCCGGCGTCCGCTCGCGGCCGTCGGGACGTTGCGGCGTGCGCACGCGTCCCGGCGCCGCGGCCGCGATGCCGAGTGCAGCGAGCGCGCGCCGCACCGCGCGGTGTCCCCGCTCGGTCTGGCGCACCGCGAGGATCCCGCCCTGCGCGGAGATCGACACGCGATCGCCTTCCCAGTTCGCGTCCGTCGCGTGTTCGCGCACCAATGCGACGAGCTGGTCCGCGGTGAAGCCGCTGACCGTCGTGCGAGGCTCTTCCTCTCCGGTCGTCACATCCGTCTCCTCGCCCGGCGCCGGCAGGCGCAGCACCGGTCCCGGGAAGTCGCGCAGGGGCATGGTCTCGGCGCGCACGTCGTAGACCTGCAGCCACGTCGCTTCCTCGACCTCGTCCTCGGGCACCAGGCACACCATCCCGGCGCGCCACACCGGTTGGAGCTTCCAGTGGTCGCGGACCAGCGCGAGCACCTGCATCGGAGTCGCGCGCACGAGGTCGATCTCCAGCGGGGGGACGTCCGCGGCCTTCGTCACGCGCCCGACGAACACGAAGTTCAGCCGGCCGCCGCACGCCTGCGCCAGCACGCGGCCGAGGTCGCGCACGGTGAGCGGACCGCGCACGGTGATCGTGGTTGCTCCGAGCAGGTCCCGCGCGGCGTTGCGCGCCGCGATGTCCTCGCGTCGCTCGACGACGACGACATCCTCGATCGCCTGCGCGAGGCCGGGAGGCGTGAGCAGCGCGATGAGGCACGGCGGCAGGGAGGTCAGGGTGCGCATGACGGGAGAAGACGACGCGCGCGGGCGGCGGGCGACAAGGGCTGCGCCTTCGCGCGGAACGCGGCCCGGGAAGGAAGGCGGCAAGGTGCAGGAGCGCGGTCGGTGCGCAGGTCCTGCAGCGCGATCTGCCCGGGGAACGGACGGATCCCCTGACGAACCACGGACTCGCGGCGCAGGCAGTCCGCAGGCCGCACCGGCAACCGCCGCGCTCCGCAACGGCGGCTACGGCTTGCCCTTCGCGTCACGGTCGCCCCGGTCGCCGTGCCCGGGTTCGCTCGGGTACTCGGCTTCGCGGCGCCGGTCTTGCGACAGCGACCTGCCCTGGTCCTCGACCTCGTCGAACCGGCCCTGCTCGTCGCGGCGCACGTAGCGCTTGTCCGTGCCGGTGTCGATCAGCTCACGTTTGCGTCTGGACTTCATACCGGAGGGCGTGCACGCGCCATGCCGGGGCACGGACCCGCGCGCCCGCTGCCATGGCTCCTTGCGCGGCGGCGTGGACCGGTGGGAGGCGGCGCGCCGATCTCCGCCGCATGCGAGTACTGCTCGTCACCGCCGTCCTCCTGGTGCTGGGCCTGGTCGGCGTCGTCGTGGTCCATGAGCAGGGGAAGACGTCGCGCGGGCGCAGTACCGAGGCCGGCACCACTGCCGTCGTCGCGACGATCTCGACCGGCGGGAAGGTCGACATCGACGCGCACGTCGCGCCGCGCGGGCTGACGATCGTCGAGTTCACCGCCGGCTTTTGAGGGGCGTGCCAGGTGGTGGGGCCTCAGTTGGAGGCCCTCGCGCGCAAGCACCCGAACGTGACCTTGAGGATCGTGGACATCGGGTCCTGGCACTCGGATGTCGCGGGGCAGTACGGGATCAGGCGGCTGCCCACGGTCTGGCTGTACGAGGACGGCGTGCTGTGGAGCAAGGACCGCGACCGCGTGTTCGGGCGGTTGGCGTCGCTGCAGTGACGTAGTCGGGCGCGGACGCGGCGCCGGCGCTCCGCGCACGCTGCAGGGATCGAGATCCGCGCGCTGCCGCACGGACGAAACGAAGCGCGGGAGGGCGTGCCGGCGACCACCGGCTGCCCGCGCACCTCCCGTCGCGAACGATCACCGACTGACGACGGACGGGGCCGGCCGGTCTGCGTCCCGTGGACCTCGCCGCGTCGGCGCGGAACGCGCTGCGCGGCCGCGGCGGTCAGTAGGTGACGATCAGGCCCGGCGCGAGGCTCGTTGCGCCCGACGCGTCGAGCCGCACGGTCTGCAGGACGAGCGGTGCGCCCAGCGTCCCGCGCCCGGGCAGCGCGATCGTCCGCCGTCCGCTGCTGCCGACCGTGCCGCCGTCGACCACCAGGAAGGCCGAGGGGTCGAGCCAGAGCAGGCCGAAGGGCGTCGGGGTCGGCGAGGTCGGTGCGCTCGCCAGCGTGAACGCGAGGTCGCCGGGCTGCGCGTGCAGCACGGCGCGCACGCCGGCCACGTCGTCGGCGGGGTCGGGCACCAGTCGCGCGACCGACCTCCGGTGCACGACGCTGCCCTGGTTGTCGATGTCCGGTCCGCCGTGGCTCGGGCGCAGGCGGTCGCCGGGTCGAGCACGAGTTCGGCCGCGGAGAGGGAGATGGCAGCGGTCGGCACCGCGCGCGAGCCGGAGCCGGTGCCGGCCGTGTAGGTGCCGCCGCTCACCGTGACCACCGAGCGGATGCAGTACAGAGCGGACGCCGGATTCAGCGTGGGGATGGCGTCGTAGCCGCGCACCGTGCAATCGACGAGGGAAGCCTTGCCGGAGTGCACGGCGAGGCCGCCGCTCGCGCCGGCGTGGTCCACGAAGCGGCAGCGGGTGAGCGTGGCGTCGGAGTCGTGGATGGTGTTGGCCACCCCGCCGACGACGTCGACGTCGAGCACCGACACCGCGACCGATCTGGTGATCGTCAGACCGACCTCCATCGGCCCGATCGACAGGGACTCGAGGTGGACCGGCCCGCGACACCCTTCCACGAAGACGCCGGCCACGTTGCCGCCCGGCTGCGGCTCGATGCGGAACCCGCGGACGCTGACCTTCTGCGTCGCCTGGACCTCGACGGCCCAGAATGCCGGCTCACCGCTGATGCCGGAGCGGACCTCCGCGCCGGGAAGGCCGACGATGGTCAGCCCCTTGCGCACGATGGAACAACTCGCGTACCGGCCGGGGAGGACGAGGATCCGGTCGCCGTCCGCGGCGACGAGCGTGGCGAGGCGCAGTTCGGGGAAGTCGGCGCCCGGGCGCATCTGCGCGTCGACGATCCACGTGCGCTGCGCGCCGAGGACGGCGGTGGCGGCGACCAGGCAGGCGAGGAAGCGCATCGAGATCGGCAGTCGCATGGAAAGCCTCGGTCAAGGGGGCCGCGCCGCACGGCCTCGGCAGGTGCGTGCGGTCGGCGTCCGGGACACGGGGGCGTGCTCGGCACCTCCCTGTAGTCGCGCGCCGAGGCCGGGTCACCGCGCGGGCCCGTGCCGGGAACGCATGCCGGCCGGACCGGAGTCCGCGTCGGTCGGGGGCGGAGATCCGACCTTCTCGCTCAGGGCGCGCTGCACCGGCGGCTAATGTTCGCGCGCAGCACCTCACCCGCGGACGCATGAACGAGCTGAATCTCAGGGGTCTCCTCCTCGGCGTCGTCCTGTCGCTCTTCTTCGCCATGAGCTCGACCTACGTCGGGCTCTACGCCGGCATGACGATCTCGGCGAGCGTGCCCGCCGCCGTGCTGTCGGTCGTGTTCCTGCGCCGGGCGACGATCCTGGAGCACAACATCGTGCAGACGACCGCGTCGGCGGGCGAGTCGCTCGCGGCGGGGATCATCTTCACCATGCCGGCGCTGCTGGTCGGCGGCGCGATGCAGGAACTGCCGTGGTACCTGGTGACCGCGGTCGGCCTGCTCGGCGGCGTGCTCGGCATCGTCGCCATGATCTGGATCCGGCGGCCGCTGATCGTCGAGCGCGACAAGGAGCTGACCTACCCCGAGGGCCGCGCCTGCGCGCGCATGCTGCAGCTCTTCATGAGCAAGGGGGCGAGCATCAAGCCGCTGCTCGCGTTCATCGGCGTCGGCGCGCTGATGAAGGCCCTGTGCAGCCTGCTCGGCGTCCTGCGCGAGACCGCGGTGCTGGTCAGCACGGAGGTGAAGAGCCGCTCGATCGGTCTGCTCGAGGGCGAGATTTCGCCGGCCCTGCTCGCGGTGGGCGTGATCATCGGGTTCAACGCCTCGATGCTCGTGCTGATCGGCGGCGTGGTGAACGCGCTGGTCGGCCCGGCCTACGCGTTGTGGCACCCGGACTTCACGTCCGACACCAACCTGCGCACGATGACCCGCTTCTTCGGCATCGGGGCGATGGTGGTCGCGGCGTTCTATTCCCTGGTCACGATCGCGATCGAGCTGGTGCGCTCCGAGCGGCAGAAGCGCGTGGGCGCGCGCGCGGCCGCCGGGTCGGGAGTCGAAGGCGAGGTACCGCGCACCGAGCAGGACATGCGGATCTCGCACCAGACCGCCATCGCGGTGGCCTGCGTCGTCGGCGTGCTGCTGCTCTACTGGCACATCTCGTCGGTCCTCGGGCTCAGCCTCGTCGCGACGATCGGCATCGTCGTCGCTTCCGCGTTCTTCGCGCTGGTCGCGAGCTACACCGTCGGTCAGGTCGGCAGCACCTCGAACCCGGTGTCCGGGATGACGATCTCCGGCCTGTTGTTCTCGTGCCTGCTGCTCCTGCCGTTCAGCACGACCCTGCTCGGCACGGAGCCGACAGAGGGCGACGCCGGAGCGAAGACCGTGCTCCTGGTGATCGCGGGTGTCGTGTGCTGCGCCGCGTGCACGGCCGGCGCGGTGTCGCAGGACCTCAAGACCGGGCAGCTCGTCGACGCGACGCCGCGCCGCCAGCAGTGGGCGATGATCGTCGGCACGGTGACTGCGGCGATGCTGCTGCAGCCGTTGCTGATGCATTTGCACCACGGCTTCGGGATCGGCACGAAGCTGGCGGCGCCGCAGGCCGGCCTGTTCGCCTCGCTGGTCGATGCCTTCCTCCGCTGGCTGAAGGGCGAGGGGCTGATGTCCGGCGACATGGTGCTGGTCGGGGCGATCCTGGGCGTGGTGCTCTCGGCCGCCGACGCGCGCCTCAAGGCGATGCAGAAGGCGGGGCGCAAGGTGTTCCGCCTCTACCCGATGGCGACCGCGGTCGGCATCTACCTCGGCATCGGGCTGGCCGTCCCGATCGCGATCGGCGGCCTGATCGCGCTCTTCATCGCGCGCGACGTCGTGCCGCGCGGCGAGCAGCTCCCGTTCGTGCCCGGCAAGGACGACGACGAGCGCAGCCTGGAGCTGACGCCGAGGCGCGAGTACCACGCCGAGGTCGAATCGCACTACACGATCCCGGCCGCCGGCCTGATCGCCGGCGAGGCGATCGTCGGGATCGGGCTCGCGGCGCTGGTCGCGGTGGGCGGCCGATTCCCCGTCCTCGAGGGGGCGGAGTGGCGCCAGTCCGCGTTGTTCGACTGGTTGTCGATCGCGGTGCTCGTCGCGATCGGGGTGGGGCTCACCCGCTACGTCGTGTGGGCTTCGAACCGGTCCTTCGCGGCGGCGTCCGCGCGGCGCACCGATCCCGCCTGACGCTGCCCCGCGGCGTGCGGCTCCGCGGCCAACGCGAGGTCGGCGGAGCGGCGCGCGGCGGTCGCGTCGCACGAGCGCCGGACGCGCGCCGTCGCGTCCGAGCCGGGCACCACCGCGTCGGCCTGCGCGCGAGCCCGGGTGTGCTGCGGCCGCTCCCGCAGTCCGGTGCGAGCTCGCGGCGGGCCATCGGGAAACGGCGACCCCGGCCGGCTTCCGGCAGGAGGCCGGGGAACCTCGGCCCTGGCTTGCCGCGCTGCCGGTGGGCTCAGGGTGCCCGGCTGCCGAGATCCGGCAGGCCCTCCAGGAAGAACGCGGCGAGGTCGTGTCGCCCCTCCACGCCCGCCTTGCGGTACACGCTCCGCGCTTGCTGACGTACGGTCGCTTCCGAGGTCGCGCGCAGCGCCGCGATCTGCTTGTGGCTCAGTCCCTTGAGCAGGAGCAGGGCGATCTCGCGCTCCGCCGCGCTCAGATCCCAGCGGCGGAGCTGGCGGTCGATCGCCGCGCCGAGCCCGCAGAGCAGGTCCTGCGCCTCGCTCCGCCACCGGGCGGCCTCTGCCGCCAGCTCCGCCAGACGAACCTCGAGCGCGGCGGCATCCGCCCGTGCCTGCCGCTCGCGGCGGACGAGGTGGACGAGGTGGCGGAGGACGAGCATCGCACCGACCGCCCAGGCGAGGACGACCGCGCCCTCCAGCACGACGTGCCACCGGGTCGTGCCCTGCACGAGGTCCGCGGCGAGGTCGACCCCGGCCAACGCGGCGATCAGGATCAGGACGATCCCGGCGCCCCACGAACGCCGGCGCTCCCATGCGTCATCCGACGGATCGAGGGACACGCGGCGGCCGAGCAGCGCGGGACTCACGTCCGACGCATGCTCGAAACCGTCATCGCGTGGACGTTCGCGCGTTCCCTCTGCGATCGGGATCCGAGCCAATGCAAACACCTCTCCATCCGATGGTCGTCCACTTGCCGATGGCGCTTTCCGTCCTGATGCCGGTCCTCGCCGGCATCCTGTGCGTGGCAACCTGGCGAGGCTGGCTGCCCGGCAAGTCGTGGCTGCTCGTCATCGCCGCGCAGGCGCTGCTCGTGGGGTCCGGCTTCGTCGCGCTCCGCACCGGCGAGCACGACGAGGACCGGGTCGAACGGGTCGTGGCGAAGTCGGTGATCCACGAACACGAGGAAGCCGCGGAGGTTTTCGTGGACGCCGGCCTGGTCGCGTTGGGGATCGCGCTGCTGCCGATGTTCCTGGGGCGCAGTCGGTGGGTTGGCTCGGCGCGGCTCCTGACCCTGTTCGCGATGCTCGCGGTGTCCGGCCTCGGCTACCGGGTCGGCAAGGCCGGCGGCGCGCTGGTCTACGAACACGGCGCAGCAGCGGCCTTCGCACAGCCGGCCGCCGAGACGCATGCGCACCCCGCGCCGGAGACGCGGCGGGATCGACACGACGACGACCGGTGACCGGAGGCGCGTGCTCACCGCGGCGTTGCCCTCGCCGAGGGTATGCGGGGCGCGCATGGGCGCCGCGGCCGGACGCGGCGCAATGGGCCTACGGCCCATCGCAATGCCGTGAGCCGCCGTATGCGGTGGAACGGTTCGTCGCGCGCCGATCCGGCTCGCTTCGCCGCCCGTCGATCTCCGCATGGTCGTGAGCTGTCGGCTGCGGCGCCACGCAACTGCCTGCGACGCGCCGCAATCGCGGCGCGCACGTGCCCGCTCGCGCGAGCACGCGCGCGGCACTGCCCTGGCCCACGGTTCACGGCTTGCGGGCCTCCCGGGTCACATTCAAACTGATCCCGGCCTCGACCAACCACGGTGCGAGGCGTCTTCCGGTTCTCTCTGGTTCTCTCTCTGTCTTCCCACCCGATGCGAATCCTGGCACTCGCCGTCTTCAGCACGAGCCTCGTCGCTCAGTCCATCGTCGTTCCTGCCGCCAACGAGAACGCGCGCGGCACCGGGGGCACCAACACGCTCACCCGTGGCACGGGCGCGCCGCGCACCTACATGCTCGGGATCGATGCCTCGCACCTGACGGGCATCCCGGTCGGCTCGATCATCAACGGTGTCTCCTTCCGCACCAACGTCTCCACGTCGAACCCGGCGAGCTGGCCGGCCGTGGATACCACCTGGACGCCGTACGACGTGCTGATCGGCCCCGCGATCCCGATCAACTCGTGGACGACGACGTTCATGAGCAACTTCGCGGCCACCCCGACGGTGGCGCGGGCCGGCGCGATGGTGATCACGCCCGGCACGTACACGACGAACACCGGCCTGCCGGCGCCGCAGCCGAACCCGTGGGGCGAGTTCTTCTGGGACTTCCAGACGCCGTTCACGTACACCGGCGGTGACCTGGCGATCTACTTCGCGCACCCTGGCAGCGACCAGGCGAACCAGGTGTTCTTCGACACGGTTGCCTCGGCGCCTGCGGCAGGCTACGCCGCCTACTCGGCCTCGGCGTACCAGGCGGCGACCGGCGCGTCGGCCAGCTTCTTCATCACCCGCATCCACTACGGCTACGGGGCCGGATGCCCGGGCACCGGCGGGCTGACCCCGAACCTCGTACAGACCAACAACACGACCGGCGGCGGCACGGTCAAGTTCTCGATCGCCAACGCCCCGGCCAACGCGCCCGCGGCGTACGCGATCGGCGTGGGGCGGACGTCGGTCACGCTGCCGAACGGCTGCACGCTGCTGACCAACCCCGCCGTGCTCCTGCCGGTCGCGCTCGACAACCACGGCCGGTTCCTGCTCAGCCTCAACGTGCCGGCCGGGGTGATCGGCACGCTGAACGTGCAGGCCGCGGTCGTCGACGTCGGCGCGGTGGGCGGCTACACGCTCAGCAACGCGACCGAGCTGACCGCCAACTGAGCGGCGCCTGACCGGCGGCGCGCGCGCGGCGCGCCGCCCGCGTCCACACGACCGCCCTTCCGCGCTTCCCCTGCGGCGCGCGCGCCGCCATCATCCTGCGCCATGGGCGGTTTCGTTCGGTCAGGAACGACGCGCGCGCGCGCCGGGGGGATCCCATGGTCGCGCCGATCCTGAACGCGCTGCACACGCACCCCGACCTGCCGGTCGAGATCGGTGCCGTGCACACCGAGCCGGCGCGCGAGGCGCGCACCCGACCGTTCCCCGAGTGGGTGCACCCCGGCTTGCGCGCCGCGCTGGAGAGCAAGGGCATCCTGTCGCTCTACAGCCACCAGCACGTCGCGGCGCAGGCGCTGTACGAGGGTCGGCACGTCGTGGTCGCCACGCCGACGGCGTCCGGCAAGTCGCTGTGCTTCAACCTCCCCGTGCTGTCCCGCCTGCTCGCCGAGGGCGCGGAGGCGCGCACGCTCTACCTGTTCCCCACCAAGGCGCTGGCGCGCGACCAGATGGCCGAACTGGAGCGGCTGCTGCTCGGCTGCGGGCGGAACGACCTCGTCGTCGCGGTCTACGACGGCGACACGCCGCCCGCGACGCGGCGCGCGCTGCGCGAGTCGGGTGACCTGGTGCTCACCAACCCGCACATGCTGCACACCGGCATCCTGCCGAACCACACCAAGTGGCAGGGGCTGTTCACCGCGCTGCGCTTCGTGGTGATCGACGAGGTGCACACGCTGTCGGGGGTGTACGGCTCGCACGTCGCGAACGTGCTGCGCCGCCTGCGGCGGATCTGCGCGCACTACGGCAGCGACCCGACGTTCTGCGCGGCGAGCGCGACGATCAGCAACCCCGGCGAGCACGCGCGCCGCCTGCTGGAGCGCGACGTGCTGGTCGTCGACGAGGACGGCAGCGCGCGCGGCGCGAAGCACTACGTGTTCCTCAACCCGAAGCTTGTCTCGCCCCTGTCCGGCCTGCGCCTGCCCGCGGTCGAGGCGGCGCGCCAGCTCGGCGGCACGCTGCTGCAGAGCGACCTGCAGTCGATCTTCTTCACCCGCACGCGCAGCACGCTGGAGGTGCTGCTCAAGTACCTGCGCGACGAGGCGGACCGGCTGAACGTGGATCAGGAGCGGCTCGCCGGCTACCGCGGCGGTTACCTGCCCGAGCTGCGCCGACGCATCGAGCAGGGCCTGCGCGCCGGCGCGATCAAGACCGTGGTGTCGACCAGCGCGCTGGAGCTGGGGGTCGACATCGGCAGCCTCGACGTGTGCGTGCTGGTCGGCTACCCGGGCACGGTGTCGAGCACGTTCCAGCGCGCTGGGCGCGTCGGCCGGCGCACGCAGGAGAGCCTCGTGCTGTTCCTCGCCCGCTCGTTCGCGATGGACCAGTACCTGCTCGCGAACCCCGGCTACCTGTTCGACCAGCCGCGCGAGGCGGTCGCGATCGACCGGACAACCCGATCATCCTGACGAACCACCTGAAGTGCAGCGTGTACGAGCTGCCCATCCGGCGGGACGAGGGCTTCGGCGAGGCGCCGCACGTGGGCGAGATCCTCGACTTCCTCGCCGACGACCTGCGCGTGCTCAAGCGCGAGGGTGACCGCTACCACTACGCGGCGCAGACCTACCCGGCGGATGGCATCTCGCTGTCCGCCGCGGACATGGACAACGTGGTCATCCAGGAGCGCGACACGCGCCGCGTGCTCGGCGAGGTCGACCGCCCCGGGGCGCTGACCGAGGTGCACGAAGGCGCGGTCTACGGCCACCAGGGCGAGCAGTACGTGGTCGAGGAGTTCGACTACCACAACCGCCGCGCGTGGGTGCGCAAGGTGGAGGCCGACTATTACACCGAGGCGGAGACCGAGACCGAGGTGCGCGTGCTGCACCTCGACGAGGAGCGTGTCTTCCCGACCTACGTGGCGTACCGCGGCGAGGTGCACGTGTCGACGCTGGCGAAGGCGTTCAAGAAGATCCGCTTCTACACGCGCGAGAACGTCGGCATCGGCGAGATCCACTTGCCGCCGGAGGAGTTCGAGACCGAGGCCTGCATGCTGGTCATCGGCCCGGACCTCGCCGCGCGCGTCGGCCTCGACAAGGGTTCCGAGGCCGGCGCCCTGCGCGGGGTCGCCGAGCTGATCCAGGGTCTCGTGCCGCTGTTCGTGCGCGTCGATCCCGGCGACGTGCGGGTGATGGGCGAGCTGAAGAACGGCCACTTCGGCGCGCCCGCGATCATCATCTACGACCAGGTGCCCGACGGCGTCGGGCTGTCCGAGCGCATCTTCACCGTGCACCGCGAGGTGCTGGAGGCGAGCCTCGCCGTGCTGCGTCGCTGCGCCTGCCGGCTCGGCTGCCCCTCGTGCATCGGCCCGAGCATCGACCAGGGCCGGCTCGGCAAGGGCAAGGTCGAGGACC
>Ga0079224_100007374_pt1 | contig 14757 bp, 11 predicted proteins | sample Stecom2015_FD_80414 | JGI IMG/M metagenome (GOLD analysis project Ga0079224, IMG submission 80414) | Agricultural soil microbial communities from Utah to study Nitrogen management - Steer compost 2015 | ecosystem: Environmental > Terrestrial > Soil > Agricultural land | place: USA: Utah...
AACTCCTTAAATGAAGCATATCCGCAACTTTTGTATTATTGCCCACATCGATCATGGAAAAAGTACATTGGCTGATCGATTATTGGAATATACGCAAACAGTTACACAACGAGAATCACAGGCACAACTGCTTGACAACATGGATCTGGAGCGAGAGCGTGGCATAACGATCAAAAGTCATGCTATCCAGATGAATTATATTCATGAAGGTCAGGAATACGTATTTAATTTAATCGATACGCCGGGACACGTCGATTTCTCATACGAAGTATCACGATCCATAGCGGCCTGTGAAGGAGCTTTGTTGATTGTGGATGCTTCACAAGGTATTCAAGCCCAAACAATTTCTAATCTATATCTGGCGCTGGAGCATGATTTGGAAATTATTCCTATTCTCAATAAAATGGATTTACCGGGTGCGATGCCAGAGGAAGTGAAAGATCAAATAATAGATCTGATCGGGGGGAAACGGGAAGAAATCATACCTGCCTCGGGCAAGACGGGAATGGGTGTTCCGGAAATTCTGGAAGCTATTGTCACCCGCGTCCCTCACCCAGTAGGAGACCCCGAGGCACCGTTACAAGCACTTATTTTTGACTCTGTATACAATTCCTTCCGAGGAATCATGGCTTATTTCAAAGTCGAAAATGGAGAAATCAAAAAAGGTGACCGTGTAAAGTTTATTGCTACCGGAAAAGAGTATACAGCGGATGAGATTGGGACCTTGAAATTAACCCAGATACCAAAAAGTGTTGTTAAAACAGGTGATGTGGGCTATATAGTGTCGGGAATCAAAGAGGCTCGCGAAGTAAAAGTCGGTGACACCATTACGACGACCGCCCGACCAAGTAAAGAAGCTATTCAGGGATTTGAAGAGGTGAAACCGATGGTGTTTGCAGGTATTTATCCGGTTGATACGGAGGATTACGAAGAACTTAGGGAGAGCATGCACAGATTGCAACTAAATGATGCATCGCTTGTTTTTGAGCCGGAATCTTCGGCGGCCTTAGGTTTCGGCTTTCGATGTGGTTTTCTGGGCATGCTGCACATGGAAATTATACAGGAGCGTCTAGAGCGCGAATTCGACATGACCGTGATTACGACTGTACCGAACGTTTCCTATATAGCACATACGACGAAAGATGGCGCTGTCAAAGTCAACAACCCATCGGATCTTCCGGATATCAGTAAGATCGACTATGTGGAAGAACCCTTTATTAAGGCAAACATTATCACAAAGGCAGACTTCGTGGGTCCAGTTATGTCGCTTTGTATTCAAAAAAGAGGGGTTATCGTCAACCAGTCTTATTTGACTGCAGATCGAGTTGAACTAACCTTTGAAATGCCAATGGGTGAGATCGTTTTCGACTTCTACGATAAGTTAAAAACAATATCGAAGGGCTATGCATCTTTTGATTATCATCAGATAGGCTATCGCCAATCTGACTTAGTTAAGTTGGATATCCGGCTAAACTCGGAACCAGTAGATGCTCTTTCTTCTTTAATCCACCGAAGCAATGCTTACGAATTCGGAAAGAAAATATGTGAAAAGCTGAAAGAGCTCCTCCCCCGTCAACAATTCGAGATCATTATTCAAGCATCCATCGGAGCTAAAATTATAGCACGGGAAAGTGTTCGTGCTCTGAGAAAGGATGTTACTGCCAAATGCTACGGTGGTGATATCTCGAGAAAACGTAAGCTTCTTGAAAAACAGAAAAAAGGTAAGAAGAGAATGCGCCAGGTAGGTAACGTGGAAATTCCGCAATCTGCATTCATGGCCGTGTTAAAATTAGACTAGTACATCATGGAAATATTAGACGGTAAAGCAGTTTCAGAAAAGATAAAAGAAGATATCGCGAATGAGGCTGAAGATTTTTTTGAAGTAACAGGACGTAAACCCCACTTGGTGGCTATTTTAGTCGGACATGATGGTGGAAGCGAAACCTACGTTGCGAGCAAGATGAAAAATTGCGAGAAAGTGGGTTTCAAATCAACCCTTATACGCTACGAAGAAGATGTTACGCAAGAGGAAGTATTGGGAAAAATAGATAAAATCAATCAGGATGAAACCGTTGACGGACTTATTGTACAGTTGCCGTTACCGGAACATATTGATCCCGAAAAAGTAACAGCCGCTATCGACTATAGAAAAGACGTAGATGGCTTTCACCCAATTAACCTGGGACGCATGATGCGTAACCTCCCGTGTTTTATACCAGCGACACCATACGGTATCATGCTTATGTTAGAACACTATCAAATTGAAACAGAGGGCAAACACGCTGTAGTAATAGGTAGAAGTAACATCGTAGGAAGCCCTATCAGTATCTTGCTGGCTCGCAATAGTAACCCGGGAAACTGTACAGTAACCCTAACGCATAGCAAGACGAAAAATTTGCCTGAAATAGTTCGACAAGCTGATATTATCGTTGCAGCTATTGGCAGAAAGAATTTTGTTACCGCAGATATGGTAAAAGAAGGAGCAATTGTTATTGATGTAGGTATCAATCGTGAATCTTCTTCAGAAACCAAATCAGGGTATAAGCTCTATGGAGATGTCGACTTTGACCAGGTAGCTCCTAAGAGTTCTTGGATCAGCCCTGTACCCGGCGGTGTTGGTTTGATGACGATTGTAGGATTATTAAGGAATACGCTGAAATCAGCAAAAGGAGATATTTATTAATGAACAATTCAGTTCCTGAAGATGGCACGTTACTTCCGTTAATGGAAGAGTTCTACACCATTCAAGGAGAAGGGTACAATACAGGGAAAGCTGCTTATTTTATTCGGCTCGGGGGTTGTGACGTAGGATGCCATTGGTGTGATGTTAAGGAAAGTTGGGATGCATCCATACACCCGTTGACTGCCGCAGATCAGATTGTAGAGCACGCTAGCCAGTATCCGGCAAAGACTGTAGTCGTTACCGGCGGGGAGCCCCTGATTTACAACATGGATTACCTCACGAATCAGCTGAAGGCAAATGGGATACAAACCTTTATTGAAACCTCTGGAGCGTATCCACTTTCAGGTGAATGGGATTGGATTTGCCTTTCGCCGAAGAAGTTCAAAGCACCCCGACCTGATATTACATCTTTTGCTAACGAGCTAAAAGTCATCGTATTCAACAAAAGTGATTTCAAGTGGGCAGAAGATTATGCTAAAACTGTTTCTTCTTCATGTAAACTTTACCTTCAACCGGAATGGTCAAAAGCCAAAGAAATCACACCGATGATTATCGACTATGTAAAAGAAAACCCCCAATGGGAGGTCTCCTTACAAACTCATAAGTTTATGAATATTCCCTAACGGGAAAATAAATGGATTCGTTGGTGATTTTAGTTGGCATTTGAAGCAGCAATAGAATCCCTTTTTTCTTGGTCTAAGCGTTTCGCTTCCTTTCTAAAAAAACCTCGGAATAAAAAGTTATGTTGCAGAGCCTCCATGTTCCGGTTCAGCTTTTCTGTGCTAGCCTCCAGGTTATCCATCGTTTGTTTGATCTGTTCGGCAGTTGCCTCATCGTTAAGCAACAGTCCCAGCGTATTGTCATTATTGTTAAGCTGACTACTCGCTGAACTTAAATTCTCTGTAAGCGCATTTGCATTTTGGGTTATATCCTCTAACTGGGTCACAGATGACTTTAAACTTGCAAAAACGGTCGTATCCGTCAGCAGGTCCCCCGCCAAGCCGCCTTCAGTATTCAATTTAGCTGAAAAAGCGGCTAAGTTTTCTGATACTTTTCTGGAATTCACAGCAGCTTGATTCAGGTTTGCCAACATGGCTTTCATATTTTCGGCCATTAAAGAATCTGTGAAAAAAGCTCCAATAGTACCCTCTCCATTCCTTACACGTTCACTGAGGGCTTTTACATCACTCGTAATCGCGACCAGATTTTCATTGTTCACTTGTAATGTTGCCATCATAGCCTCGGTATCGTTTCCTTCCTTAGCTCGTAGCTGATCGCCATTTTCAACGAATGGGATATCACTGCTTCCTCCTTCTATCACAATCATCTTATTACCGATGAAGCCCTCGGAGCTAATAACGGCAGCCGCATCTTTACGGATATATTCTTTCGACTCGTCATTAATAACCATAATAATCTCAACCTGACTTGCCGGTGTAAAATTAACCTCACGTATGGTGCCGACTTTAACCCCTGAAAACCATACATTACCACCTTTTTTCAGTCCCGCCGCATTATCAAAAATGGCGCTGATTTTAATCGCTCCACCAAAACGGTTCTGCTGTCCACCGATGATAAAAATTCCAGCAAGGAGAATGATGATACCTATTAAAACAAATAAGCCGACAATAATAGAGCGCTTTCTTTCTGCTGATTTCATATTAATCTATAAAATTATAATCATAAAAGGGTTTCACCCTTGAATCCTGTGTGTTAAAAATATCCTCGAAGTCACCTTGTCTTTCAAAGGATCCGTCGAGTAACATAACAATGCGATCGCCAACCGACTTAGCACAAGCCAGGTCATGCGTAATAATGATCGATGAGGTTTTAAACTGATCCTGAACCCGGTTAATAAGCTTATTGATCTCAATACAGGTTAAAGGGTCTAAACCAGCTGTAGGCTCATCGTAAAGCATGATTTCCGGTCTTAAAATCAGTGTACGTGCTATTCCAATGCGTTTTCGTTGACCACCGGAAAGTTCGGAAGGCATCTGATCGATTGCCTGCAATAAATCGACCCCTTCCAAAACAGTCGATACTGCATGATCGATTTCCTTTCTTCGTAAATGTTTTTTGATCCGAACAAGGGGAAATTCTATATTCTCCCGAACAGTCATACTATCATACAAAGCACTGTTCTGGAAGGAAAAACCTATCTTTAATCGTAATTGCCTCAGTGTCTCTACATCAATATCTTCCAATGAAGTACCCAGTACATTGACAGTACCCCGGTCTGCGGTCAACAGTCCTACGATAATTTTTATAAGAACGGATTTACCCGTCCCCGACCTACCTAATACCACTAGATTCTCACCACGAAAAAGATCGAGATCTACTCCTTTGAGGATATCCTTCTCTCCAAAGGATTTATAGAGATCGCGAATCGTAATAACCGGTTCGTCGTAATTTATGAAATCTGCCTTTTTCTTTTTCATTGTGGAACCAGTTGAAGAAGTTGAACAATTAAAAGTTCTTCGATAAAAATCAGGAACATGGACATGACAACAGCCCAGTTTGCAGCCCGACCCACACCTTCTGTACCTTTAGACGAGGTATAACCCTGATAACAGCCAACAATGCCGATTGTAAAACCAAAAACAAAGGATTTAAACACAGCTGCAAAGACATCCTTAAAAGTTATCGCATCAAAGACCTCGGTAAAAAAAACAATCATGCTCGTCGCTTCATTTTGATTGATGTTCATAAATGCGCCCATTAAAGCGACAAATGCCACATAAAACATCAGGACGGGAATCATAACCGAAGTTGCCACTACTCTACTTACAACTAAGAATTTGAACGGATTGATACCGGATACCTCCATCGCATCAATCTGCTCGGTCACTTTCATAGAACCGAGCTCAGCTCCGATCTGCGAACCAACCTTGCCAGAGGCTATCAACGCAGTAACCAACGGCGCTAAAGCGCGTACCACGGCAATGGATATCAAGGCAGGTAACATCGCTTGAGCACCAAAGTCTGCCAAGGACGGTCGTGACTGCTTTGTAAATACAACTCCGATAATAAAACCTGTTAATGACATCAAGGGCAATGACTTGACACCAATCTCATAGCATTGACGGATTATTTCCTTGAATTCGAAAGGACCTACAAAGACTTCTTTGAAGAAACGTATCACAAAACGATGAATGTCCGCTAAATCTATTAGGTATTTATCAATGATTTTTGAAATCATTATCAGATTTGTTTAGAAATAAAAACATCTATAGAATAAGATTGCGCAAAAATAAAGGTTATATTATATAAATAGGCAGAAGATCATATTTATTTTTAACGTAATGAGCTCATTCATCGCGCATGTATGTAACATTCATATAGACAAAACAGTTTGCTCATTAAACTTTCAACTCTCTCCTAGGTCATATATACAAACGCATTCAATTATTAAATTAAAAAATACGGACATGAAAGACATAAAAAACAAAATACTTCTCGTTGCGGCCATGCTATTTCTGGTTGCAACTGTGGGTCTTAAACGGGTTCAGGCGCAAAACATGGACGTGTCATTCCAGTTGTTCTACGATGAACTCTCTCCTTATGGAGAGTGGATAGACGACCCGGATTACGGTTATGTTTGGCTTCCAGACGTTGACCAAAACTTCCACCCTTATTCTACTGACGGACGATGGGTCAATACCGAATATGGAAATACTTGGCTATCGGATTATGAGTGGGGATGGGCTCCGTTTCACTATGGACGTTGGCATTATAGCAACCGATATGGTTGGGGATGGGTTCCTGGATATGAATGGGGACCAGCTTGGGTTTCCTGGAGACAGGGTGGCGGTCAATATGGCTGGGCTCCGCTGGGTCCTGGCGTGAACGTGAGCATTAATGTAAACATTCCATTAAGACACTGGGTATTTGTGCCGCAACGTTATTTCTTCAGCCCATCGATATACAGATATTATACACCGTATAGACGCTATAATTCATTTTATGGTCACACGACCATTATTAACAACACCTATATCTATAACAACAGAAGGTATTATAGTGGTCCGGCCCGACGAGATTTGGCACGGGTTACTAGAAGCAACGTTCGAGTATACAATGTAAGCGATAGCCGCCGACCCGGCAGAGCTTCGGTAAACTCAAGGTCGGTATCTATATACAGACCAAACATTGATAGGAATTCGCGTAGTGCTGCAAAACCTGCACGTGTTGCAAGTCGCAATTCGATTGAACGCAGACCAACGGCTACAGCTACTCGAACCGTAAGGAATAATGGTTCAGCAACGAACAATTCAAGAGTACGTGCGAACACCAATTCAAACACAAGAACTCGAAGCACAGAAGCAGTTCGTCCGACGGCTAGTAGCAGGTCTACAAATGCTACCCGACCAAACACGAGAGCAACAAGCTCTAGGACCACAACTAACTCGGCCAATCGCAGTGCAGTAGAAAGCAGTCGTACGCGTACGAATCGTACACAGAACAGTCGAACAACTGCACCACGTTCTACCGACATAAAATCGAGTCAAACTCAGCGTTCATCCACTGCGAGAAGTACTCCAAATCGGGTACAGCGCTCCGGAACACAGAACTCACGTTCGAAACAACAGTCGGTAGCCCCTTCGAGTCGGACTCAGAGAAAAAGTCCGGCTCAACGACCAGCCGTGAAAAGCCAACAAAGGCAATCTAAACCGGCTAGCTCGGTTAGAGTGCAGAGAGCTAGTAACCCATCGCCTAGCAGAAGCAGCTCGACTGTTCGTTCAGCGAGACCTTCATCTTCGAACAAAGCGACATCTAGCAGAAGTTCGAATTCAAGAGGTAGAGCTAGCTCAACAAGGGGGAGATAGATAAATTTTAAATAAATGAAGAAAGGGTCTGTATTTACGATACAGGCCCTTTCTACATTAGATCGTGATAAAATTTAGAAAAATGTTGAAAATTGCAAACTTTTCATATTTTTATTAAATGTTCCAAAAACTAATAGCCCTTGAGTGGAAGGCTTTTTTCCGATCCGACAGTGTAGGTCGTAGTTTGGCGATAAAAATCTTTTTAGGATTTATTGGCCTCTATTTTATTCTGGTATTTCTAACATTAGGGGTAAGTCTATATGCATTGTTAGAGGAGAACATACCGGACGAAGCGCCCGTTTCGGCTATCAATAGTTTTCTACTAGTTTGGTTCACTTTTGAGCTCGTTCTTAGGTTCATGTTACAGAACCTGCCCATTATGCATATCAAACCTTTGCTCCTACAGAAGGTAAACCGTGGTCAGATGGCTCACTTCCTTTTGGGCAAGAGTATTTTTTCCTTTTACAATCTTCTGGCTCCGCTTGTCTTCGTCCCTTTTGCTCTTACATGTTATTACAAAGGTGATATGACATTGACGCAAGTCGTCACCTGGTTAATCGCGGTACTATCTATTGTCTTTACACTCAATTTTGCTAATACATGGATCAAGAAGAAATTTGCAGAGAACATAAAAGCTCTTCTTCCTTTTCTTCTGTGTATCACGGTGGTGGTGCTTCTTGACTATTTTGAGATATATTCTTTCTCCGGTTTGATTGGAAACGCCTTTGATGCGATCCTGGAAAGCCCAGTTTTAACTTCCATCCCAATTTTACTCCTAGTTCTGAGTTACATTGGAAGTTACCGTTCTTTAAAACGAAATATCTACCTCGATAGCTATGTAAAGAGTCAGGGAGACACCTATCGGAAAACCGATCTTTCCTGGACAAGTCGATTTGGCAAGCTCGCGCCTTTTATACAATTAGACTTACAATTAATTCAGCGGAATAAACGATCCAGAGCCACGGTTCTTATGTCCTTGCTATTTTTGGTCTATGGACTACTTTTTTATACGAATTCTTATTATCAAAACTCATCATGGATGGTGTTTGTAGGAATATTTATTACTGGGATGTTTATGATTAATTTCGGACAGTTTATTCCAGCATGGGACAGCAGCTATTATAGCATGCTAATGGCTCAAAACATTCCCATGAAGCTTTACCTAAACTCAAAGGCCATGCTCATGTATGCCTCTGTGGTTATTCTAACGGTTCTGAGTACACCTTATTTATATTTTGGCTGGGATATTCTCTTACTAAACCTAGCTTGTGCACTTTTTAACATGGGTGTCAACGTACCGATAATTTTATATTTTGGATCCTATAATAAAAAGCGAATCAATTTAGACAAATCTCAATACTTGAATTACGAAGGAATGGGCGCTGCTCAGTGGATTGTTGGTATCCCTTTATTTGCAATCCCAATCTTAATTTGGCTTATTATATCCGGAGTCACGGATAAGAATACAGCAACGCTCTGCTTGGCAATCTTGGGCGTTATCGGGCTTTTATTGAAGAATATTTTTATGGAACAACTGGCAAAACTATATAAGAAGCGGAAATACCAGGCTATCAGCGGATTTGCTCAACAGCAAAACTAAATTTAAAAAACTACAACAGAGATTAACACAACCATCATGATTGAAATAAAAGATCTTACAAAATATTATGGCGCTAATTGCGTATTGAATATCCCTAACCTGAACATAGCGCAAGGTGAAAGTATCGGATTGGTTGGCAACAATGGTGCTGGTAAAACGACACTTTTCAGCTTAATACTAGATCTAATACAGCCTTCTACTGGTAATATTCGCAGTAAAAACATTCTGGTGCACGAAAGCGAAGAATGGAAAAGTTTTACAACGGCATTTATAGATGAGAGTTTTCTGATCGGGTATCTCTCGCCAGAAGAGTATTTCTATTTCATCGGTGAATTACGTGGACAAAACAAAGAAGATGTAGGTAACTTTCTGACAGACTATGCTGATTTTTTTAATGGAGAAATCCTCAACCAGAAAAAGTACCTGCGCGACCTGTCTAAAGGAAACCAAAAGAAAGTTGGCATTGTTGCTGCATTAATCGGTGATCCGGAACTGATTATTCTTGATGAGCCTTTTGCAAATCTCGATCCCACGACACAAATTCGTTTAAAAAAAATTATTAAAGATCTAACGGAAAGCAGGGAGAAAACTTTTTTGATCTCTAGTCACGACCTTTCACATACGGTAGAAGTATGCGACCGCATAATCGCATTAAATAAAGGGGAAGTAGTCAAAGACGGCCCAACCTCCCCTGATACATTAATTGAATTAGAAACTTTTTTTTCTCAGTCTCTTGTTAGTTAAAAGATCATCTATTTTAATGATCTCCTATTTCTTTAAATGGCCCCTATTTCTTTAAAACTAATACGGAAGGATTTAAACCTACTGAAAACTCTTCTACTTTCTGAGTTTCCCGAATGTAGTGGTAAACCTGTCCATCCGTATCGTAATTTGTATTCGATATCCAAATATCTCCGTTTTTCTGATCAACAGTAAGTGCATACATATTATCTATCGCAACTGAATTAAAGTAATCCAGCTCACTTATATTTTCACCGTTAAGATCCATTTCCAACAAGGTATATCCATTTACATCTGGATAATTTGTACTGATCATATAGGCTTTGTTATCACTGAAAGCCATTAGCTGAATACCGAAATCAAACTCCTTATCAATTGCGTCAGTACCCGTGTTAATCCGATACAATTTAGCCGGTTGCTGTAGTACCCACTCACCGTCAATACTGGTATAAATATCCATTGCACCGGCATAGACGGAGCCTTTCCCATCTGCATATAATTTATATACATTGTCAGCAACTTCAATCTCCTTTTCAACAGTAAGCTGAGACGGATTAATCACAAAAACCCGATTGTCATGGTTACCACCGGCAATAAAATCGTTTGATCCAGAGTTGGCTACATATACTTTATTATTTGCCACAGCAATCTGCTCAGGAGTGCGCCCTACTGCAACTTCGCCACTCACTGAATTGGTCAATGTGTCAATTACAAATACGTTATTTGTATACGAAGTGACAAAAACTTTTCCGTCGTGAAAAGCCATGAATCGTGGCTGTTCAATGTTAATCGCCTTTAGTTGTTTTGCAGTCGCTGCATCCAGAACAATTACTTTATTAGAACTTGTAACACTAACAAACAGAAGACTACCATACTGTCCCATATCAACCGGGTCGCTCCCTAAATCAGCAGTAGAATTATTCGCCTGAAAGATATTCTTCGTCACTTCCTTCGTTTCGAAGTCGATATAAGATATCGCACTTGACTTATCTGCCATAAAACCACCTTCGTTCAGGACGTACATCCCTTCAGACGGTTTCACCGGCTCATCCGCGATAATCGGATCCTTATCAGAACAAGACGCCAGGAATGCCGCGAAAACAACTGCAAAAGCGATTGAAAATTTTTGTAAAGTATTTTTCATTATATATAAATTAGTTAAAAAGTGATTTGTAAACCTATTCGATAATGCATACCAGGCATTGGGTATGATCTGATAATTTGATAGTTCTCGTTCATAAAGTTATTAAGCTCTGCCGAGATACGATAATTCCTCTTGCCTATCTGGTTATGATAAGATGCAGAAATATTTTGTACCAACCATTCAGGCATTAAGTTCTCCATGATATTAGATCGTAAACTATAGCGCTCCCCTGTATACAATGCAGTATAGTTAAACGAAAATTTACTCCGGCTAACCGATGCAAAAAATGCGCCACTATGTTCTGGGGCATAAGGAATGAACTGGCTGAAAGTTGTACCATTCAGTGTTTTATCAATCGCTTTTTGATAAGTATAGTTAAATCCCGCTTTCAAATCGCTTTTTTGGTCTAGCTTAATTTTTCCAGAAAAGGCGACATCGAGCCCGTCGATCTGAACTTTCCCAAGATTGACCATCGACCAGCGAAACAAACTGCTCATAGGAATCGCCGTAATCCGGTCTTTGATTGAATTGTGATAACCATCCACCTTAAATTCAAAGTATTCAATTAAACCAGATAAGGCCTTTTGCCAGGTAAGTCCGACGTTAAACTCATCTGCATATTCCGGTTTCAACGAGGTTGAGCCTACAAAAGTGTAGTACATATCATTAAATGTAGGTGCTCTGAATATGGATTTACGAAAAGCACGAATGTAAAGATTATGATCAACCAGTGGCTGCCAGGATGCTGAAAATGAATAACCTATATCTGATGTATTTCGCGCATTATTAGAAGTTTCGGTTCTTTCATTCCAAAAGGTTACCAATGTATTGGCTTGCAACAGAACTCTGTTCCATCGCCAAGTAGCTGCAGCATTTAACAACAAGGTATTCCTTGTCGGGTAGGCGAAGTCTCGCAAATTTGCATCTAAGCTGTTATGCAGATAATCAGCTGATATCGAAGTCTGTACTTGCTTAGATAGAACGAAAAGATTAGCCAGAGAAAGATAACTCTCATTCTGTTTGAAAGTATTTTCTAAAAAACCATCGGATATCAGGAAGTTTGGATCGCTGTAACGCAAATATGAATATTGATGTTTTGCGTTCACCAACATCTCATACCAAGGCGTTACGACTTTTTTCCATTTCCCCTGGACAAAATAATCACGGTCTACCTGCCGCTCTTCTGAAAAAAAACGATTGTCTACGGCAGCACCTGGCAACCCACGCTCCGACAGATAGTGATAAAGCGTAATTTTCCACGAACTACTATCAGCTAAATGTCCCTGCAAACCTAGTTCGAGTCGAAGAGACTCGACATCAGAGTTCTCACGTCGGACTAATGTATCCACAATGCCTCGGCGAAAATAGAAATCGTATTCACCGTGGGCCTTCATATATTCAGTATTAAAACTCAAACTTGTTAATTTAGCCAACTTTTGTTCCCAAATTAACGAAGGGTTCAAAATCCCAAAGCTTCCTTCTCTTACGCCCATCCTTAGGTTTGTTTTTTCATCATCCAGAAAATGGGGCTCTTTAGCTTCTAACAGCAAAACAGAAGCGGCCGCAAATGCCTTTGCCGGCAATAGAAGTGTACTGGGCTGACCCTGATAAAGGCTGAGTGACCCGATATTGTCCAATGAAAATTTACCTAGGTCGACCTGCCCGTTCTGTGCATTATTCACAGGAATACCATCATATAACACCGAGGTGTGATTAGCTCCTAGACTACGAACATCAACTGTTTTAAGTCCGCCTATACCACCATAATCCCGAACTTGCACACCCGAAAAGTACTTGACCGCATCGGCAACAGTAACACTATTCATTTCCGTCCAATCTGTGGGTTGAAGGATTTGAGAAGGCATGGGTTGCCCCTCCAGTACTGACAGCTTGGAGCGATTGATATCCACTCGATTCAACGTATCCGCATAGCCTATTCTGTCTTGAGCGAATAAGCTGAAGGGCAAAACGATACAAATCAAAAAAATGACTTTTGCAACCACAATACGGAATAGTAAAACCCCTATCAAATATTAGTCAGCAAACTTAGATAAATCTTCTTTTATATAAAATTTAATTGCATAGAAGTATATAAAGAGAACAGAGAACGCTAAAACAAAAGTTTACGCAATAGACGTATAAGGGCGCATATCACGACATTTTTTCATGTGAAACGCAATTATACACGTCAATATTTCCGATTTCAGCGAACTTTCCGTCGTGGTATTTGTTTTGAATTAGGAAAAGCGATTATGAATTTTAACAACTTTACAATAAAAGCACAAGAGGCTATACAAAAGGCCTCAGAAATAACTGTTGGGAATCAACAACAGGCAATCGAGCCTGCTCACTTGTTGAAAGCCCTGTTAATCGTTGATGAAAATGTCATCAGCCACCTTCTAAAAAAACTCAATGCGAATATACCTCTCTTAAATGAGTCATTGGATTCGTTAATTGCGGGTTTTCCAAAGGTCAGTGGCAGCAACATCTACCTTGGCAACGAGACTAATGCCATCACCCAGAAGGCACAATCATACCTAAAAGATTTTAACGATGAGTTTGTGTCGGTAGAACATTTGCTATTGGCTATTTTGAATAGCAGCGGTAAGGTATCTACTCTGTTAAAAGATAATGGATTAACGGATAAGGATTTAAGAAAAGCGATCACTGAACTTAGAGGCAATAATCGAGTAACTGATCAAAATGCCGAAGCAACCTACAATGCCTTGAATAAATATGCCCGCAATTTAAATGAATTTGCTGAATCCGGTAAATTGGACCCGGTAATTGGTCGCGATGAAGAGATTCGACGGGTTATGCAGATCCTTTCGCGGCGAACTAAGAACAATCCAATCTTGGTGGGAGAACCCGGCGTTGGTAAGACAGCCATCGCAGAAGGTATTGCACATCGGATTATCAAAGGCGATGTACCTGAAAACCTGAAGAGCAAAACCGTGTATTCTCTTGATATGGGAGCACTGATTGCGGGTGCTAAATACAAAGGTGAATTTGAAGAACGTTTGAAATCAGTCGTCAAAGAAGTGACAAGCAGCGACGGTCAAATCATTTTATTTATCGACGAAATTCACACGCTGGTTGGTGCCGGAGGTGGAGAAGGCGCGATGGACGCGGCTAACATCTTAAAACCAGCCTTGGCGAGGGGTGAATTGCGGGCAATAGGCGCAACAACACTTGATGAATATCAAAAATATTTTGAAAAGGACAAAGCCCTGGAACGTCGTTTTCAGATCGTAATGGTTGAGGAACCCGATACACAAGACGCAATCTCAATTCTAAGAGGGTTAAAAGAGCGTTATGAAACACATCATAAGGTAAGAATTCTGGACAGTGCGATTATTGCAGCAGTGGAGCTATCTCAACGCTATATAGCCGATCGTTTTTTACCGGATAAGGCAATTGACCTGATGGATGAAGCTGCTTCGAAATTAAGACTTGAAATGGATTCAGTTCCTGAAGCGGTTGATGAAATAGAACGTAAAATCATGCAGCTTGAAATTGAGCGGGAAGCTATTAAAAGAGAAAAAGACGAAAAGAAAGTTGAATCTCTAAGTGAAGAAATAGCTAAGCTAACAAGCGAAAGAGACTCTATACGTGCATCTTGGCAGAGTGAAAAGAACCTTGTCGATAATATAAATCAGGAGATGCAGAAGATCGAAGATTATAAGTTAGAAGCATCTCAGGCGGAACGAGCAGGCGACTACGGTAAGGTTGCTGAGCTCCGTTATGGACGAATCAAAGAAGC
>Ga0079224_100007375_pt1 | contig 14757 bp, 12 predicted proteins | sample Stecom2015_FD_80414 | JGI IMG/M metagenome (GOLD analysis project Ga0079224, IMG submission 80414) | Agricultural soil microbial communities from Utah to study Nitrogen management - Steer compost 2015 | ecosystem: Environmental > Terrestrial > Soil > Agricultural land | place: USA: Utah...
AGCAAGCTGGTGAGCAACGTCATCGAGCGCCAGCATTACCGCCAGTCGCCGATCAACGACCCGGTGTCCTCGCTGGTCCTCGATCGCTACATCGAGGCCCTCGACGGCTCGCGCAGCTACTTCCTCGCGAGCGACATCGCCGAGTTCGAGCGCTTCCGTTATCAGCTCGACGACTCGGTGATGAACGGGGCGCTCGAGCCGGTGTTCACCATCTTCAACCGCTTCCAGCAGCGCAACCGCGAGCGCATCGCCTACGCGCTCGAGCTGCTGAAGACCGAGCCCGACTTCACGATCGATGAGGAATTCCAGTTCGACCGCGCCAAGGCCCCCTGGGCCAAGGACGAGGCCGAGCTCAACGAGATCTGGCGCAAGCGCGTGAAGAACGACGCCATCTCCCTGATGCTCACCGACAAGGCTTGGCCCGAAGCGCGCGAGATTTTGCAAAAGCGCTATGAGCGCGTGGTCAAGCGCAACGAGCAGATCACCAGCGACGACATCTTCGAAGTGTTCATGAATGCGTTCGCGCACGTGTTCGATCCGCATTCGAGCTACTTCTCGCCGCGCAACTCCGAGGAGTACCGCATCCAGATGAGCCTGTCCTACGAGGGCATCGGCGCTTCGCTGCAACTCGTCGACGACTACGTGACCGTGCTGAACGTGCTGCCCGGGGGCCCCGCGGCGGCCAGCGGCGCGCTGAACGCAAATGACCGCATCGTGGCGGTCGGCGAAGGCGCGCACGGCAAGCTCGTCGATGTGATTGGCTGGCGACTCGACGACGTCGTACAGATCATCCGCGGCAAGGTCGGCACCACCGTGCGGCTGCAGGTGCTGCCGGCGGGCGCGGCGCCCGGCTCGGCCGAGAAGGAGATCGAGCTGGTGCGCAACAAGGTGACGCTGGAAGCCCAGGCGGCGCAGAAGGAAGTACGAAAGATCAAGCGCGGCGATCGCGAGATCGCTGTCGGCGTCATCAACGTGCCGAGCTTCTATCAGGACTTCGAGGCGCGCTCTTCGGGCGAGAAAGACTATCGCAGCACCACCCGCGACGTGCGCAGACTGATCGAGGAGCTCAAGAGGGAGAACGTCGAATCGCTGATCATCGATCTGCGCGGCAACGGCGGCGGTCATCTCACCGAGGCGACCGCGCTATCCGGCCTGTTCATCCCGGGCGGGCCAATCGTCCAGCTGCGCGAAACCGGCGGACGCGTCGAGGTGCTGGACGATCCTGAGTCGAGCGTCGCCTGGGACGGGCCGCTGGTGGTGCTCGTGGACCGCTTCAGCGCCTCGGCCTCGGAGATTTTCGCCGCAGCCATCCAGGACTACGGCCGCGGGATCGTCGTCGGTCAGCAGACCTACGGCAAGGGCTCGGTGCAGAACCTGTATCCGCTCGACCGCTACGCGCTCGGTCCGGATCCCGGCTTCGGCCAGCTCACCGTGACCATCGGCAAGTACTACCGAGTGACTGGCGAGAGCACGCAGCACCGCGGCGTGCAGCCCGATATCGCCATGCCCACGGCGATCAGCCCCGAAGAAGTCGGCGAGAGCACGCGCGAAAGCGCCCTCCCCTGGGACCGCATCCGTCCGGTGAACTTTGGCCGCGAGACGCGCCTGTCGCAAGCGCTGGCGCTGCTCGAACAAGCGCACGAGGATCGCGTCTCTTCTGATCCGGACTTCCGCAGCCTGCTTGCGGATCTGGAGGCGTTCGAGAAAGTGCGCGCGCAGAAGAAGGTGTCGCTGAACCTGCAGACGCGCCTCGCCGAGCGCACCCGACTGGAGCACGAGCGTCTGCAGCGTGAGAACGCGCGGCGCGCGGCGCGCGGCTTGCCGCCGGTCGAGAAGCTTGCCGACCTCGATAACGCCGAGCCGCCCGACGCCGTGCTGGCGGAAACCGCCCAGATCGCGGCCGACCTCAGCGGCGTCAACGACGTCTATCTGTCGCGCCTGAAGTCCGAGACGGCGGTGAAATCGGCTCGCGACTGATCCGCCTGCTGTTTGTCCGGATTGTCCGCCTAGGGCATCAGCGACTGGTAAACGTCCCAGTAGTCATCGACCAGGACGTTCACGCCCGCGCGGTTGACCGTCTCCAGACCCGAGACCGGAGCGGCCGGCGCGGGCAGCGCGCCGATGGAGTCCGTAAGTGGGATGGTGTCCGTGTCGTCGCGATAGATCGCCGCGGCGCGCAGCGCGTCGGTACGCTCCTTCAGACCGCGTAGATCGTCTCCCGTGTTCTGCACCAGCGCGTGCGCCTCGCGCAGCGCCGCCATGAGCCGGGCGCACTCTTCCCGCCCGCCGTATCGAACGTCGAAAACGCGTTTCATGGTCGCTTCTTTGGCGAGCATCGCGAGTCCCCCGGCCGACAAGGCGGCCGTGAGCTGCTGCGCATACGCAATGACCGCCGTGTTGACGATACGACGCCCGTCGATCGAGACGCCGACGAACGGCGCTGGCTTCATGTGCTCCACGTCCGCCCGGTCGTCGCTCAGGTCAGTCACCTCGGTCGCCGCCGCGTCCCATTCGGCGCGCTCGGCTTCGAGGACCTCGGCGAGACGCCGACGGCGCAGATAGTTCCAGAAACCGCGCATCGTCGCGAGCCGCGCCTGCGACGCCTCGAGCCGCGCTTTAAGCCTGTCGGCGACCGAACGTGCATCGGCGATGCGCTGATCGAATTCGGCCAGACGTCTGCGGCGCAACTGATCGAATTCGATCAGCTGGCGACGGTGCTCGCGTTCCTGCTGCTGCTGCTGCAATTGCTGCGCGAAGCGGCCTAGTCGCGCAGCGCAGGCGCGCCAAAGCGCGCGCAGCTGAAAATATACGAGCGCATTGGCGGCTGCATCCGGATCGCCGAGGTGCTCTTCGAGCGCCTCGAGTTGCTCGCGCGAGCGCGCGGCCGCTCCTTCCAGCAGGCGCATCTGCTCCAGCAGGCGCCGTCGCTCATCCTGCAGTCGAGAAAGCTCCTTCTTGAGCTCCGCGCGGTTCCAGTAGAGCTGCAGGAGGCGTTCGTCCTCTTCGCCGGACCGCCCGCTGGACAGGAGCTGGCGAATTGCGCCAAGCCGATCGGAAATGCTCATGCCCTGACCGCAGCAGGCGTCGCCGAAGAGGATCGCTCAGGGCGCAGCGCTGAAGCGGTGTCCGCGCTCGACGCAGTAGTCGAGCCACTTATTGAGCAGGATGTTGCGCAGCCACCGCTCGCCCAGGTCGCACGCCAGCTGCGAGCGGATCGAATCGAGCAGCGCATGCCGGCGCCAGCGAGAGCAGGCCTGCACCTCCGCGAGCCGCGCGTCGTGATAGATGCGGATCAGGAGGTCGGGATCGGCCAGCACGCCGGCCTCTTCCTCGAAGAGGTAGGTCAGGCGCAGCGTCGTCGTGTAACGACTGCGCTCGTCGACCGAAAGATGCAGGGGACAATCGCCCGCAACGCGTGAAACGAGCGGTCCGCTCAGACTCGACAGATCCGGAGCGAGCCACGACAAGCGTATGTAGTTGCTTTCGTAAAGCGACATCAGGCTGACGAAGCTGCCCGGACGGGAGCGCCAGCTGACTACACAATTCGTATCGCTTTCGAATGCGGACAGAGTCATGAAGTGACTATAACACAGCGGTTTTCCGCATCCGCGCGCCCACTGAGACACAGTTCACGGAGAGCATCGCACGGCTTTACGTTACGGACGCAAGCGCCGCTCGAGGCCGGTCTTGTCGAGAATGCGGCTTGCGATCTCCTCGATCGAGCACTCGGTCGTGTCGATGCAGGGTATGTCGTAGCGGCGAAAAATGGCCTCGGCGCTGCGCAGCTCGTACTCCACTTGCGACAGCGAGGCATACTTGCTGTTCGGCCGACGCTCGTTGCGGATCTGCTGCAGACGCTCCGGCGCAATCGTCAGGCCGTACAGCTTGCGCTGGTATGGCGCGAGCGCGGCGGGCAGCCGGCCGCTTTCGAACTCCTCGTCTGCGAATGGATAGTTCGCGGCGAATATGCCGTACTGAAGAGCCATGTACAGGCACGTAGGGGTCTTGCCCGAGCGCGAAACGCCTACCAGGATGATATCGGCGCGGTCGTAGTCGCGCGTGATCGCCCCGTCGTCGTTAGCGAGCGCAAAATTGGTTGCGTTGATCCTCAGGGTGTACGCCGCAATGTCGGACATGCCATGCGCCTTGCCCTGCGCGCGCGAGGACTTGACCTTCAGCTCCTGCTCGAGCGGTCCGAGGAAGGCGTCAAAGAAATCGAGGAACAAGCCGTTGGCGCGCTTGATGATCTCGCGCATGTCCTCCTGCACCAAGGTGCTGAAAATCACCGGGCGGACCCCCTCAGCGGCCGCCGTGGCGTCGATGCGCCGCACGGCTTCCTCCGCCTTTTCGACGGTGGATATGAACGGCAAAGTCACCTGCCTGAAAGCCTGCCCGTCGAACTGCGTCAACAGACTATGACCCATGGTCTCGGCCGTGACGCCGGTTTGGTCCGATACGAAGAAGACGGTTCGCCGCTCCATTATCCTGCCTGTCCGTCTGTACTGCCGCCATCTGCTCGCGAAGGTGCGTCCGCCATGCGTCCGAACTTCGCCCTGGGGCGCGCCTGTGCGCCTGCGACTCGCAGCCGTGAGCGAACGGACGGCGAGGCAGGCGCCCCGAGGCGCGTACGCAAGGGCGCCCGCCTGTACAATCCATCCCGCTACAATCGGCGCCGGTAGAATCTCCGGACCCGAATCTGCGGACCCGCTGCGCCGCGCTCGCGAGCGCCAACCCGCGGATCTCGAGCGCCTCCCGGGCGTTCACCCTGGGGCGCTGCGGAGGCGATGTCGCTGCGCAGTGTTTCACGAGCTGAGAAAAGATCAAGAGGGCTTGCCTTGACCGCTTACACGATTCCTTTCGAGAAACTGGGCCGTCACGACGTGGAGACGGTCGGCGGCAAGAATTCCTCGCTCGGCGAAATGATCAGCCACCTCGCCCCGCTCGGCGTGACGGTGCCCGGCGGCTTCGCCACCACGGCCGAGGCCTATCGCGACTTCCTGCGTTACGAAGGGCTGGCCGAGCGCATCGCCGAAGAACTAAAGGCGCTCGACGTCGACGACGTGGAAATGCTGGCGACCGTCGGCGCCAGAATCCGCGGATGGATTCTCGCCACACCGTTCCCGCCGGAGCTCGAACGGCAGATCCTCGAGTCCTACGAGCAAATGCGCGGCGGTCGCGACATCGCCGTCGCGGTGCGCTCTTCGGCGACCGCCGAAGACCTTCCGGACGCATCCTTTGCTGGCCAGCAGGAAACCTTTCTCAATGTACGCGGACCCGAAGCGCTGCTGAAGTGCGTACACGAAGTATTTGCCTCCCTGTTCAACGATCGCGCCATCGCCTATCGCGTCCATCAGGGTTTCGCCCATGAACAGGTCGCGCTGTCCGCGGGCGTGCAGTACATGGTGCGTTCCGACCTGGGCGCGAGCGGCGTCATGTTCACGCTGGACACCGACTCCGGATTTCGCGACGTAGTGTTCATCACCGCCTCGTACGGTCTGGGCGAAACCGTGGTGCAGGGCGCCGTGAACCCGGACGAGTTCTACGTCTACAAGACAGGCTTGCGCGCCGGCAAGGCGCCCATCCTGCGCCGCACGCTGGGCGCCAAGGCCATCAAGATGGTGTACGGCGACGGGCCGGCGCGCACCGTCACCGTCGATGTGCCCGAGCAGGACCGGCGCCGCTTCTGTATCAACGATGAGGACGTGCTCGCGTTGTCGCGCCAGGCGCTCATCATCGAAGAGCACTACGGCTGCCCGATGGACATCGAGTGGGGCAAGGACGGTGAGACCGGCGCGATCTACATCCTGCAGGCGCGGCCCGAAACCGTACAGAGCCGCATGGGTCGCACCGTGCAGCGCTTCGCACTGAAGGGCAAATCGAAAGTGCTGACCAGCGGGCGGTCCATCGGACAGCGCATCGGATCCGGCCCGGCGCGCATCATCCGCGACGTGAAGGAGATGACGCGCGTCCAGAGCGGCGACGTCCTGGTGGCGGACATGACCGACCCGGACTGGGAGCCGGTAATGAAGCGCGCGGCGGCGATCGTCACCAATCGCGGCGGGCGCACCTGTCATGCGGCTATCATCGCGCGCGAACTGGGCATTCCAGCCGTCGTAGGCTGCGGCGACGCCACCGAGAGCATCCCCGAGGGCGCGCAGATCACGGTGTCCTGCGCCGAAGGCGACACCGGCTTCGTCTACGACGGCGCAGTGCCGTTCGAGCAGAAGACCATCGAACTCGATGCGCTGCCGCCAATCCCCACCAAGATCATGATGAACGTCGGCAATCCCGATCGCGCGTTCGATTTCGCGGGTGTGCCCAACCACGGAGTGGGCCTGGCGCGGCTCGAATTCATCATCAATCGCATGATCGGCGTGCACCCGCGTGCGCTGCTCGAGTTCGACCGCCAGCCCAAGGACCTGCAAGAGACCATCCGCCGGCAGATGAGCGGCTACGCCGATCCGGTGTCGTTCTACATCGACAAGCTGTGCGAAGGCATAGCGACGATCGCGGCGGCGTTCGCACCACAGCCGGTGATCGTGCGTCTGTCGGATTTCAAGTCGAACGAGTACGCGAATCTGATCGGCGGACGTCAATTCGAGCCGCACGAGGAGAACCCGATGCTCGGATTCCGCGGCGCATCGCGCTACGTCGATGAAAGCTTCCGGCCCTGCTTCGAGCTGGAATGCCGCGCTCTCAAACGCGTGCGGGAGGACATGGGGCTGACGAACGTTCAGGTGATGGTGCCGTTCGTACGCACGGTCCGCGAAGCCGAGCAGGTGGTCGCGCTGCTGGCGGAAAATGGCCTGCGTCGCGGCGAGAACGACCTGAAGATCATCATGATGTGCGAGCTGCCGACCAACGCATTGCTCGCGGAGCGTTATCTGGAGCACTTCGACGGCATGTCGATCGGCTCAAACGACATGACGCAGCTCACGCTAGGCCTGGATCGCGACTCGGCCATCGTCGCCCGCCACTTCGACGAGCGCGATGACGCCGTCAAGGCGCTGCTCAAGATGGCGATCAACGCTTGTCGCAAGGCCGGCAAATACGTCGGGATCTGCGGTCAGGGCCCGTCGGATCATCCGGACTTGGCCCGCTGGCTCGTCGAGCAAGGCATCGAGAGCATCTCGCTCAACCCTGACACGGTCGTGGAAACCTGGCTATTCCTCGCGAGCGGCAAGTCAGAGGGAAGCGGATAGCGGATAGCGGATAGTAGTTCAGAGACTCGGCAGCCTCGTTTACGTGGCGCTGACTCTCTGAACTACCGGCTATCCGCTACCCGCTTCCACACAAGTGTGCGATTGTTGGCGGGCATTGCATGATCCTCGACGAGATCGAGACCATAGCGTGCGGCGCACTCAGACAACTCGCGATCGTCCCGTAAACCAGAATCCGGATCGAGGGCCCTGAGCGCAAGATCGAACTCCCGATTCGATTCGCTCGTGTAGGCGCCCTCGCGATTGAACGGCCCGTAGAGGCAGAACACACCGTCCGGTTTCAGTATGCGGCCGACGCCCGCAAACATCCGGTCCACGGCCGGCCAGCTCATGATGTGGGCCGTGTTCGCGCTGAACACATATCGCGCCTGCGACACGGGCCAGACATCCTCGCGTACATCCAGGCGCAGCGGCCCACGCAGATTGGGCAGGTTCGCCTCCTTGAGGCGCAACGCGGCGTCGGCGAGGCTCTCTTCGAGATCGGTGCAGATCCAGATGAGGTGCGGCAGGCGCGACGCGAAATACACCGCGTGCTGCCCGGACCCGCAGCCGATCTCCAGCACCTCGCCCGGCTCGGTGAACCATTGCCGCAGCACCGCAAGGATCGGATCGCGGTTTCGCTCGAAGGCGGGCGAATACGGCTTCGGACCACTCATGGCAGGCGCAGGAAGGTGGCTCGATAATGCGCCAGTTCCCGGATGGAGTCGCGGATGTCCTCCAGGGCCAGGTGAGTGGAGCTCTTCTGGAAGCCGTTGAACACATCCGGCGCCCAGCGCCGCGCGAGCTCCTTGAGCGTGCTCACGTCCAGATTCCGATAGTGGAAGTAGCGCTCGAGCAGCGGCATCTCGCGAGCGAGGAAGCGGCGGTCCTGGCAGATGCTGTTGCCGCACATGGGTGAGACGCCGGGTTCGATCCAGCGGCTCAGGAACTCGATCGTTGCGCGCTCGGCCTGTTCGGCCGTAACCGTGCTCGCACGCACGCGCTCGGCAAGCCCTGAGGCGCCGTGCTGACGGCGGTTCCAGTCGTCCATCCCCTCGAGCACCTCATCACTCTGATGAATGGCCAGCACCGGTCCTTCGGCGAGGGTGTTCAGATGGCGGTCGGTCACTACGGTGGCGATCTCGATGATGTGATCGGTCTGCGGGTTCAGACCAGTCATCTCCAGATCTATCCAGATGAGGCGCGATGAATCACGGTCGCTCACGATGCTCGTCTCGCTGAGAGGTCATTGCAGCATGATAGCAGCTGGCGATAAAGTGACTCGCCATGCACTGGTTCGCAGCGCTGTTCGCCTTTTTCCTGCTCGCCTCCTTGGCCGTGCGCAGCTGGCTGAACCAGCGGCAGATCGCCGCCGTGAGCGCCCGCCGCAATAATCCGCCTGCGGCGTTCGCGCAGTACATCGATTTGAGCGCTCACCGTAAAGCCGCGGATTACACGGTGGCGAACGCCCACATCAATCGCTGGGATATGCTCCTCGATGCGCTGATCGCTCTGGCGCTGACCCTGGGAGGAGGCATTGCGGCGATCGATCGCTGGTGGCGGCTCACCGAGCTGTCGTCGGTATGGCTGGGAGGCGCCGTGGTGCTTTCCACGATGTTGCTGGTCGCCGCGGCGGGGCTGCCGCTGTCGCTTTGGCGCACCTTCGGTGTGGAAGCGCGCTTCGGCTTCAACCGCACTACGCCCGGCCTGTACGCAGTCGACTTGCTGAAAAACCTGCTGATCAGCGTCGCGCTCGGCGGTCCACTGATCTTGGTCGTCCTGTATCTCATGGAGCGCGCCGGAGCGCTGTGGTGGCTGTACGCGTGGTTCGTATGGGTGGGCTTCTCGGTGCTGATGATTTGGGCGTGGCCCACGCTGATCGCTCCGCTGTTCAACAAATTCACCCCGCTCACGGACGCCGAATTAAGGCGGCGCAGCGAGACGTTGCTGGCGCGGTGCGGCTTTGAATCGAAAGGCGTCTTCGTGATGGACGGCTCACGTCGCTCGGTGCACGGCAACGCTTATTTCACGGGCGTGGGGCGCAGCAAGCGCATCGTGTTCTTCGACACCCTGCTCGAGAGGCTGCAGGCGCCGGAAGTCGAAGCCGTGCTGGCCCACGAGCTGGGCCACTTCAAGCTCAATCACATCCGCATCCGGCTCGCCGTGTCGATGCTGGCGGGACTGTTCGCACTGGCGCTGCTGGGCGTGCTCGCGCAATGGGAGGGCTTCTATCAGGCCTTCCACATCTCGAGGCCTGCTCCTCACACAGCGCTGCTGCTGTTCATGTTCGTGCTGCCGGCCTTCACGTACTTTCTGACGCCGCTCGGGGCGTGGTGGTCGCGCAAGCACGAATTCGAAGCCGATGAGTTCGCCGCGCAGCACGCGGATGCGCGCCAGCTCGCCGATGCGCTCGTGAAGCTCTATCGTGACAACGCCTCGACGCTGACGCCTGACCGCCTGCATTCGGCGTTCTACGACTCCCATCCACCGGCGCTGGTGCGCATCGCTCGCTTGCAGCAACTCGCGTCCGCCCGCTCATGAACGCGTCCTCCGGCGAGCCCGCCCGGGTGGTCGAGTCCTTCGGGCGACGTGTGATCGTCGAAACGGCGCAGGGCGAGCGCCTCCCTGCGGAACTCTTCGGCAAGCGCCTGAACAGCGTGTGCGGCGACCACGTGCGCATTCGCCGATCGACGAACGCCGGCGACGTCGCGCGCGTCATCGCCGTGGAGCCGCGGCGCACACTGTTCGCCCGCACGGACAGCCGCGGCCGGCTCGAACCGCTCGCGGCAAACGTTTCCCTCATCGCAGCCATCATCGCGCCGCGTCCCGAGCCCGACCCTTACATCGTGGACCGCTACCTGGCGGGCGCCGCCCTTGCCGGCGTGGACGCCGCGCTCATCGTGAACAAATCGGAACTGGCGCAAGCGCGCGAGGAACGATTCCTGGAGCTGATTCGCGAATACGAAAGCGCCAGTTATCCGGTCGTGTTCGTCTCCGCCCTGCACGACGCAGACGTCGCCGACGTGGCCGCGCTCATCGGCTCGCGCACCGCGGTGCTCGCCGGGCAATCGGGCGTCGGCAAGTCCACACTGACCAATCGACTCGTCCCTCAGTCGGCGCGCGCCACGCGCGAGTTGTCCGGCGCAACCGGCGAAGGGCGCCACACGACCGTGTCCACCGCGCTGTTTCGGCTGCCTTCGACCGGCGAATTGATCGACTCTCCCGGCGTTCGCGACTACGCCCCGCCGCCTGTGGCGGACTCGCAAGTACAGAAAGGATGGCCGGAAATATGGTCGCGAGCGTCTAGTTGCCGCTTCAACGACTGCTTGCACCTGAGAGAGCCAGGCTGCGCGGTGACAGCCGCGGTTCAGGAGCGAGTGATAGCGCCGCGGCGCTATGAGAGCTACAAGCGCCTGCTGAACATCATGCGCGGTCTGGCCCCGGAGTACGAGCGCCGCCGTTGACGCGCGCTGAATCAGTTAAGGGAATGACGGCCCGCGAGTGCGTGCGCCAACGTGCCGCCGTCCACGTATTCCAACTCCCCACCTACCGGGACGCCGTGTGCAATCCTGCTCGCCTTCACCTTGTGGCGCATGGCCAGCTCCGCGATGACGTGCGCGGTGGCGTCGCCCTCCACGGTGGCGTTCGTCGCGAGGATCGCCTCCTTGACCTCGCCGCTCGCCAGCAGCGCATCGAGCTGTGCGAATCCGAGCTCATCGGGTCCGACGCCGTCGAGCGGAGAGAGATGCCCCATCAGCACGAAATACACCCCACGGTAGCCTCCGGACTGCTCGATGGCGGCCACATCGGCCGGCGATTCGACCACGCATAGCATCGAGCGGTCGCGCGCGGCGGATGCGCAAATCGGGCAGAGCTGCGCATCCGCGAACATCCTGCAACGCTCGCACCTTCCTACTCCGGCCGTCGCCTTCTGCAACGCGTCAGCGAGCGTCTGCGCGCCGCTGCGATCTTTCTCCAGCAGGTGAAACGCCATGCGTTGGGCGGACTTCGGCCCGACGCCAGGCAGGCGCCGCAGCGCCTCGATCAGCTGTACGAGCGCAGCCGGATAGATCATCAGAACGGCAGCTTCATGCCCGGCGGCAAGCTCATCCCGCCCATCAGGCCAGCCATCTTCTCCTGAGTGGCGCGCTCCACCTTCTGGACTGCGTCGTTGATTGCAGCGGCGACCAGATCCTCGAGCATGTCCTTGTCGTCGCCGCTCACGATAGAGGGATCGAGCGTCACCCGTCGTACTTCGTGCTTGCCAGTCATGATCACCTTGGCCATGCCGCCGCCCGCCTCGCCCGTAACTTCGAGCGACGCAATTTCCGCCTGCGCGCGTTGCATGCTCGCCTGCAACTGCTGCGCCTGCTTCATGAGATTGCCGATGTTGCCTTTCATTGTGACTCCGCTGGCTGATGACCGCGTCGAATGCTCATGTTGGACGCCCTGCCGCCGGTGCGCTGCGCCGCAGTCGGAACGCGCGCGCCGGCGAACCGGGTCTCGATTCAATCGGGCGGCCGCACCGAATCGGGCTGCACGGCGGCGCCAAAGATGTCGCGCATGGCGCGCACGTTGGGATCGCTGTCGATGGAAGCCTGCGCCTTCTGCATGCGATCCTGTGCGACGACCTTCTGCTGGCGCGCCGGCGTATCCGCCTCGCCCCGCGACGCGATCGTGAACTCGATGCGCACACGCTCGGCATAGTAGGCGCTCAACGCCTGCGTAAGCTTCTCCTCGAGCGCCGGCGTCCTGAAGTGCTCACCCTCAGCGTCGAGCAGCAACTCCACTTTGGCGCCCTGCTTACGCACGAAAGCGCAGTGCGCCGCGAGCTGCCTGACCATGCCTTGCAGATTGAGCTGCGAAACGATTCGGCTCCAATCCGTCTCTGTCGACGCCGCCTGCGATCCCGCGGTGGTCGCGGCCTGTGCTGCAGAGGACTCCGCCGAGCGTCGCGCAGCTGCTTCTGCAGGCGGCGAGGCAGCTGCCGGCGTTCTTGCGCGACCGGCCGACGAGCCCGACGCGGGGTCCGCCAGATCGAACGCAAGCATGCGCAACAGGGTCATCTCGAAGCCGGCGCGCGCTTCTGGCGCAAGCTCCAAATCCCGGCGCCCGATGATGGCGATCTGGTAGAAGAGCTGCGTATCCTCGGGCGACATCGCCGTCGCCAGTCGGCGATACGTTTCTACGTCCTCCGCCTCGTCGAGCTGCAAGTCCGGTACGGCCTGCAGCAGAGCCAGCTTTTGCAGCACCGCCGCGAGTTCGGCCAGCACCTCGCGATAATCCGGCGAGCGCTCATCCAGCTCGCTCACACAGTCGATGACGCGACGCGCATCCCGCGCGATCAGCGCATCGAGGATTGCGAACACCTGCGACCGATCGAGCGTACCGAGCATGGTGCGTGTATCCGCGGCGGTCAGCTTGCCGCCGCCGAACGCAATGACCTGATCGAGCAGGCTCAACGCATCGCGCATGCTGCCCTCGGCGGCGCGCGCCACCAGCCGCAGCGCATCCGGCTCGAACTCGATGTTCTCCGCACGCGCAATGTCCGTGAGGCGGCTGTAGATCATGCCCGGCGCAAAGCGCTTCAGGCTGAACTGCAAGCAGCGCGACAACACGGTGACCGGCAGCTTCTGCGGATCGGTCGTGGCCAGCAGGAACTTCACATGCGGAGGCGGCTCTTCCAAGGTCTTGAGCAACGCATTGAATGAGTGCGTGGAGAGCATGTGCACCTCGTCGATGAGGTACACCTTGTAGCGGCCGCGGGCCGGCGCATACTGCACGTTGTCCAGAAGCTCCCTGGTGTCGTCCACCCGGGTGCGCGAGGCTGCGTCGACCTCGATGAGATCGACGAAACGCCCCTCGTCGATCTCCCGACACGCCGCGCACTGCCCGCAGGGCGCAGGCGTGACCCCTGTTTCGCAATTGAGCGACTTCGCCAGGATGCGGGCGATGGTCGTTTTGCCCACGCCGCGCGTGCCCGTGAACAGAAAGGCGTGATGCACCCGGCCCGTCTGCAGCGCATTCACCAGCGCGCGCTGCACGTGTTCCTGGCCGGCCAGTTCGCTGAAATTGCGCGGCCGCCATTTGCGGGCGAGAGCGAGGTAGGACATGGAATCGGTCGGCGGTTAGCGGTTGGGTCAGAACGGGCGTCCAATCATCCGGCGCCAACTTTACACGACGCGGCCGCCGCGGCGCTCGACTGGGACAAATTACGCCGGCGTGATCAACTAACCGCTAACCACCACCGCTTCCAAAGGAGGCGACCCGCGCCGGCGCCTCTCCGGCGCCCGATATGACCGTTACCGTTGCTCCCTTCCGGGCCTGGCGGGGTTCGCGGCTAATCGTCGCGGAGAAACCGACGCGAGCCGCCATTGAGAGTCGGCGGCTGTCCGAGCGCTGCGGCCGCCGGACGCGTGGGGAGCGCAATAGTAGCAAAGTGCTGGTGATTAGTGACGCGTGAGTGGTTGGAATCGCCGCTTCACATGACGTCGCCTGGCCGCGCCCAAGTGCATCACCTTCATGGCGCAACCTCATAGTCCTCAGTCACTATCTTCCCCGATACGCCGGCACCCCTTGGTCCGGAATCCACAGCCCTGCCGGCGGCCGCCCTGATTGCCAGAACACGTCGATGGGCATGCCGCCGCGCGGATACCAGTACCCGCCGATGCGCAGCCAGCGAGGCGTCAGGAACCGCATGAGCCGATCGGCGACTGCGAGCGTGCAGTCCTCGTGGAACGCTCCGTGGTTGCGGAACGATCCCAGGTAGAGCTTGAGCGACTTGCTCTCGACGATCCAGCGCCGCGGCGCGTAGTCGATCACCAGGTGCGCAAAATCGGGCTGCCCCGTGACCGGACAGATGGATGTGAACTCCGGCGCGGTGAAGCGAGCGAGGTAGATCTTGTCCGGATGCGGATTCGGCACGCGCTCGAGCTGCGCATCCTGCGGCGAGCGCGGCGGCTCGACTGCGCGTCCGAGCTGACTCACTGCACCTTCTGAACGTCCCCGCTTCGCCATTCATCACCCCGTGCGCAATGAGCCAGCGCCTTATCTCAGAGAATCTCCGAAGCGTAATCCGCGAGTCGCGAGCGCTCACCGCGCAACAGCGTGATGTGCCCGGCGTGACGCCATCCCCGGAAGCGGTTCACGACGTACGTGAGTCCAGAAGTGGTCTCGGTGAGGTACGGCGTATCGATCTGCGCAATGTTGCCGAGGCACACGAGCTTCGTGCCCGGACCGGCGCGCGTCACCAGCGCCTTCATCTGCTTGGGTGTGAGGTTCTGCGCCTCGTCGACAATCAGGAAGCGGTTCAGGAACGTCCTGCCGCGCATGAAATTGAGCGAGCGGATCTTGATCCGGTTGCGCAGCAGATCGTTGGTCGCAGCCCGTCCCCAGCTGCCGCCCTCCTGGCTCTGGGTGAGCACCTCCAGGTTGTCCATGAGGGCGCCCATCCACGGCTCCATCTTTTCCTCTTCGGTGCCGGGCAAGAAACCGATGGCCTCGCCGAGCGGGATCGTCACGCGCGTCATGATGATCTCGCTGTAGCGGTTGCTCTCGA
>Ga0079224_100007376_pt1 | contig 14756 bp, 15 predicted proteins | sample Stecom2015_FD_80414 | JGI IMG/M metagenome (GOLD analysis project Ga0079224, IMG submission 80414) | Agricultural soil microbial communities from Utah to study Nitrogen management - Steer compost 2015 | ecosystem: Environmental > Terrestrial > Soil > Agricultural land | place: USA: Utah...
AGCCCGACACATGACAGTGTCGGGCTTATTTTATTTAGATGAGTTTACTTGTTAAAAAAATGGGAGGATAAAGATGCCTACAATGATTGATACAGCACCTATACCGATTGCCCATGCTCCTAGACCTGTTGCACCACGTCGGCGTGCGATAAATCCAATGATAATACCTGCCGCTCCCATCAAGACAGGCATTACAAATAAGGAGATAATTGATAACGCAAGAGCTAGCCAGCCAAGGCCAGTACCACTCGCTACATTATCATCCGTAGTATTTCTTACCTCACGGTTTGTGGTTCCATAATTAATTGGAGCTGCAACCTCGGCTGCGGTCTCCTCATTATAGCTAGAGTCAGCATTTGCACCTAAATTGGGATCAACGTATTCAAAATCATCGTCTCGAATCTTTCTCACGTTTGTTTCTTCGTTTGCCATGCTTATCCCTCGCTTTCCTTATGGTAAGGAGCATTTATAGTATAAGTTAAGGAGAGGAGAAATATAATTGTTAATCATTGTCTATAATGCCATTTGAATCACAATGCGGCAGTAGGCTCGTAATCCTATACTCTGCATTCAGGGCAAGAGCCATAAATTTCAAACTTGTGCCCCGTTATATCGTATCCTGCTAAATTTTCATTCATTTTATCCATTGGACATGATTCGATTTCTTTTGTTTTTCCACATTCCATGCAAATAAAGTGATGGTGGTGATGACTTCCGCCACAAGTGAAACGAAAATGCTTTTCACCTGATAGCTCTGTCATTTCCAAAATACCTAATTCAACAAATAACGAAAGGTTTCTATAGATTGTGTCAAAGCTCATTCCAGGATAGTTTTCCTTTAATCCATCCAATACTTCTTTTGCGGTTAAATATTTATCAGAAATAGAAAATAGCTCAAGCATTTCCTGTCTTTTATCTGTATGCTTAAATCCCTTATCCTTCATTAACTGCATCGCTTCAGATACATTCATGTCGTTCTTCCTTTCCACCATTTTTTCCACCCTATTGCCCCTAAAAGAATGATGATTGAGAGTAGGACAATCGTTCCTCCTGGAGCTAAATCAAGATAATATGAAAGCACCAATCCAAAAATTACGGCTAATTCACCAAATATAACAGAGAGAATAATCGTTTGTTTAAACCCTTTTGCTATTCGAATACTAGCTGCCACAGGCAGTGTCATGAGTGAAGATACTAATAAAATCCCAACAATTCTCATCGAAGCAGCAATCACTAATGCAACCGTCACAATAAATATGAAATGAATGATTTTCGCATTTATTCCTGAAACAGCAGCATGCTCTTCATCAAATGATAATAGAAATAATTCTTTATACAGAAAAATGACGATTAAAATAACAAAAACTGCTATGCCAAGAATGGTCCATAAATCAGAACGACTTATTGCACTCACACTGCCAAATAAGTAATTAAATAAATCTGTATTAAAACCATCCGCAAGTGAAATAAAAATAACACCTAACCCAATTCCCCCAGATAGAATGATTGGAATTGCAAGTTCTTGATAGTGTTTATATACCGTTCGTAATCGTTCAATAAAAAGAGAGCCCACAACTGAAAATGTCATCCCCATATAAATGGGATTAATTGGCTGTGAAAGCCCCAGTTTTCTTTCAAGTAAGAGACTTGCTGCTATTCCTGCTAATGTTACATGACTCAGAGCATCTGCAATGAGAGAGAGTCTTCTTACAACAATAAAAACACCGAGCAAGGGTGCGATAAATCCTATTAGCAAACCACTTAAGAATGCATTTTGTAAAAATTCATATTGAAATATGTCTGAAAGCATTGTTTCACCTTCCTTTGACCTAATCATGGGTAATTAATTGAAGTGAATGCCCATAAAATTGGGATAAGTCATGGTCTTGAAGGTGTTCAAATTCATCAGCACTTCCATGGAAATGCAAACTTTTATTTAAACATGCCACATGTGATACTTTTTCAGAAACCGTCCCAACATCATGTGTAACTAATATCAATGTAATTCCCTTTTCCTTATTTATGTTTTCAAGCATATCGTAAAAAGCTTGAACTGTTCCTGAATCAACACCAACAGTTGGTTCATCCAATATTAAAAGCTCGGGTTCACTAACTAGTGCACGAGCAATAAAGACACGCTGCTGCTGCCCTCCAGATAATTCACCAATGTTCCGATTTAAAAATTCTTCCATCCCAACAGATCGAAGTGCTTCCTTTACCCTTTTCCTATGCTCAGCCTTAAAAAAGGTAAACAAACCAAGCTTTGCCGTAAGTCCGCTAGAAACAACCTCTTGAACGGTTGCAGGAAAACCTGAATTAAAACTATTTGCCTTTTGAGAAACAAATCCAATTTTGGTCCAGTCTTTAAATTTTGATATTGGTGTGCCAAACAATTCAATGGAGCCTTTTTGCAGTTTAACGAGTCCAAGTATGCTTTTAAGAAGAGTCGTTTTTCCAGAACCATTTGGGCCGACAATGGCTAGAAATGCTCCTTTTGGGACGACCATATGAATGTTTTCTAAAACAGTTTGCTCCTCGTACCGAAAGGAAAGATCCTTTATCGTTAAAATTGAATTCACTTGTCTCAAGCTATCACCTTATTTTATTCATTATTTAGATATTATTAAGAATCATTACGATTTATACTTTATGAAGTATACAGGATGAGGTTTGCAAAGTAAAGAATAACTCTCACTCAAAAAATGATTATTTTATGCACATCCCATTTCATAATGAAATAAACTAACGTGAGGAGGGTGACGATTAACAAATGAATATATATCAACAAATCGTAAATCAAAAATTAAAAACCCTAACACCAAACGATCTAATAAAATATGGGAAACAATACGATATACACGTAACAAGAGAACAAGCAACAAGTGTGTTAAAACTAATCCGAAAAAGAACCCATATTAATATCTTCAATCCAGATGAAAAAAATCAATTATTAAGAGAAATTGCTCAATTAACGAGTCCTGAAGTCGCAAGAAAGTTAAATCAATTATTCATCAAATTTACCAGTTAAAAAAGCTGTCCCAATAGACAGCTTTTTTTACTGGTAAAATCAGATCAACCATTCGTAATGGGCCGATTAAGGGTCCACACTGAGTTCATAATCTAACATCTAGGAGGCGAAGCCCCCTACTGAAAGTTGTTTTATGTTATTGATTCATGATTTTCTCTAGTAAGTCCTCATCAAATGACTGTGAACGAATCATATCAATTTCAAATTTGTATGGGGCCTTTTTATTTTTTTTGTCTTCCCCTACATAAGGTGTTTCTAGAATTTTCGGGATATCTTCAAGGGACGGGTGATGGACAATATAGTTAAGTGCTTTAAAGCCTATTTTTCCGAAACCAATGTTTTCGTGTCGGTCTTTTCCTGCCCCTTTTTCATTTTTGCTATCATTAATATGAAGGACTTTGATTCGGTCAATCCCAATAATCTTATCAAACTGTTCTAGTACCCCATCAAAATCATCTACTATGTCATAACCAGCATCGTGAGTGTGACATGTATCAAAGCAGACAGAAAGCTTCTCATTATGTGTAACTCCATCAATAATTTGGGCAATTTCTTCAAATGATCTTCCACATTCTGATCCCTTTCCTGCCATTGTTTCTAACGCGATTTGCACTTTATGATCTTTTGTCAGAACTTCATTTAAACCTTCAATAATCTTTTTGATTCCCGCTTCAGCCCCAGCTCCTACATGAGCTCCAGGATGAAGCACAATTTGTTTTGCTCCGAGAGCTTCTGTTCTTTCTATCTCAGAGCGTAAGAAGTTTACACCTAGCTCGAACGTAGCCGGGTTTGAGGTATTACCAATATTAATAATATATGGGGCATGTACTACAATATCTTCAATCCCATTTTCCTTCATATGAGCTAGGCCTGCTTCTATATTTAAATCTTCAATTTTTTTTCGTCTTGTATTTTGTGGTGCTCCTGTATAAATCATAAAGGTATTAGCACCATATGACACTGCTTCCTCACTAGCAGCAAGAAGCATTTTTTTACCACTCATTGAAACATGTGAACCTATTTTCAGCATGCATTAACACTCCTATCCCTTTAAGAGGGGTAATCAAAAAGTCTGGTGAATCTGAAACATCCATTTTCTGCTAGTCACTCTCCCGAGAACATCCGTAAATAACTGTTTTCGACCACTTGTTTCTATACGTAGTTTATCACTCAACCCAAGGTAAAGAGATACTACTCAAACCGTTCACTTCGGTACTCAAAGCTCCATACCTTGAAATTTCGCCGCTTTAGAAAGTGCTAGTGTCAACAAAACAAGAGCCGTCCGTCTTGCAGAAACGGTTCACTTCATCTTCCTTTTTGAACACCCATTTAATCATTCATAGGACATTCTATCATAACTACAGCTTATTTTCTTTTTAGACGTCTTTGTCGTTTTTTAAAATCTTCTATTTCCTTATTCATTTTCTTCTTGTAGCCTGGCTTGACTTTTTTCGGCTTTTTGACTTTACTTTGTGCCATTTTATCAATTTCATCGACTTGTTTCTTTCGAGCTTTACGCTTGTTTCGTTCTCCTATTTCGATAAATTCTCCTTTTTCAAGGTCCATATTCACAAACGTAACACCCATTTTTTCTAATCGTGCTAATGCATCTTCATCCGAAGTGTCATAAATGGTTGCTGCTATTCCTGAATAGCCCGCTCTCGCAGTTCTACCAACACGATGGATATAAAAATCAAGATCACTTGGTAGTTCATAATTAATGACATGACTTACTCCTTCAATGTCAATTCCTCTTGCGGCTAAATCGGTTGCTACTACAAATTGAAACTCGAGCGCATTTATCTGCTTCATAACCTTTTTACGCTCTCGTGGAGGAAGGTCCCCGTGAATCCTCCCAACCTTCATTCCTTTTTCAATGAGACTATCCGCCACTTCGTCGGCCATTTTCTTTGTATTTGTAAAAATGATCGCCAAGTATGGATTATAGACCTCTAGCATTGATTTCAAAAGATTGATCTTATTTCGATGGCGTAATGGAACAAGGACGTGCTCAACCTTAGCAGCCGTTGCTTGTTCTGGTGCAACATGGGTATACCTAGGGTTTTCCATATATTTTTTCAGAAATGGTTTTAGCTTTTCAGGAATTGTTGCTGAAAACACTAAGATTTGCAGGTTTTCTGGCATTCTTGCTGCGATCTGGTCAACATCCTCTATAAACCCCATATCAAGCATTAGGTCTGCTTCATCAACAACAATTTGATCAGCAGTATATACTTGTAAAGCTTGTTCTTTAACTAAGTCATTAATTCTTCCTGGAGTCCCAACAACGATATGTGGTTGTGATTTTAGCTTTTCAATCATACGTACTTTATCTGTTCCACCAACAAATAATTTTGCTGTTATCGGATTTTCTTCGCTGAATTTAATGATTTTACCGATTTCTTGATGAATCTGCGTTGCGAGTTCACGTGTTGGAGCTGTTATGACAGCTTGTACCTCTTGTTTGCTCGGGTCAATTCTATTAATGATTGGTAATAAATAAGCATGTGTTTTTCCTGTACCCGTTTGAGATTGACCAATCGCACTCTCACCTCGCTGAATACTGGGAATTAATCGTTCCTGTATTTCAGTCGGTTTTGTAAATTTAATTTCTCGTAAAGCCTCTAGGATAAACGGTTGAAACTGAAAACGTTCAAAATTTTGTATTGTCATTACGATCCCTCATTTATTTAAATGGTTTTATTATGTAAGGTTAGATTCAACTTGGTTTTTTATTCGAATTACCCAACAACTAATTATAATAGAAAGCTTGTAAAAACACCAATCAGCCCATTCTCCCGATTAGGTAAACATTTATTTACCATTTCGCATATTCTATAAACAAGGTTTTATCACTAATTTCTACTTATCTTATGCACGAATGAAAGGAGGATAAGTAAAATGCTTTATCCAAGACATCCAATGAATCAAATGAGACCAATGAGGCCACCTGTTAACTTTGGCAACCATTATGGCTTTCAACCTCCTAGAATGCAAGGAGGTATACCTAGGATGCAAGGTGGTATGCCTGGAATGCAAGGAAGGCCTGGTGGTTTAGGTGGACTTCTTAAGAGATTAATCCCTGGAATGGGAAATACGAATCCTATGCAAGGAATGGGAGGTATGCCTGGATTCTTAAATTCCACAGGAATGCAGGGAATGAACTCAGGGACCCTAAAAAGTTTAGCAAATCCTTCCAACCTTAGTGCAATTATGGGAAATGTACAAAAGACATTAAAAATGGCAGAATCAGTCGTTCCTATGGTTCAACAATATGGGCCATTAATGAAGAACATACCCTCAATGATTAAAATGTATAATGCGATTAAAAACGCAGACTTTGATGAGAGTGAAGATAACGAAAAAGAAGAAGATGAAACAATTTCCCTTTCCGAAGTAACTCCAGATGGTGAAGATGTTGAGAAGAGCAACGAGAAAGCAAAAACAAGTGGTACGGGAAAATCAGTACCAAAGCTTTACATTTAAAAGACTTTGTAATATCATCCATACTCAGATATAATAAATACGAGATTACGAGAGTACCTGATAGGTATGAGCGATCCGATTTATTACCTGAGGAGGAGAACTGAATGGAAGTAATCAAAATTGCACCACGTGGATATTGCTACGGCGTTGTAGATGCAATGGTGATTGCGAAAAACGCCGCTTTAGATAAAACATTACCAAGACCAATCTACATTCTAGGAATGATTGTTCACAATAAACATGTAACAGATGCCTTTGAGGAAGAAGGAATTATTACACTTGATGGACCTAATCGTTTGGAAATCCTTAATCAGGTAAAAGAAGGTACAGTTATTTTTACAGCACATGGTGTATCACCTGAAGTGAAACGCTTAGCGAAGGAAAGAGGTCTCGTTACATTAGATGCAACCTGCCCTGACGTAACTAGAACACATGATTTAATTAAGGAAAAAACAGCAGAAGGATATCACATCATTTATATTGGTAAAAAAGGACATCCAGAGCCTGAGGGTGCAATCGGTGTGGCACCTGGTTTCGTTCATCTTGTTCAAACAGTTGAAGATGTTGAAAATCTTGAGCTAGATAGCGAAAAATTAGTTGTTACAAACCAAACAACCATGAGTCAATGGGATGTTCTTCACGTTATGGAAAAGGTAAAAGAAAAATTCCCACATACAGAGGTTCATAAAGAAATTTGCTTAGCTACCCAAGTTCGTCAAGAAGCAGTTGCCGAACAAGCTAAAGCTGCAGATCTAACAATTGTAGTTGGTGATCCAAAAAGCAATAACTCAAACCGTCTTGCACAGGTTTCTGAGGAAATTGCTGGTACTACAGCTTATCGTGTAGCGGATGTAAGTGACATTAAACTTGAATGGCTTCAAGGAGTAGAAAAAGTAGCCGTAACAGCTGGCGCTTCCACTCCAACACCGATAACAAAAGAAGTCATTAACTTCTTAGAGCAATACGACCCAGAAAATAAGGAAACATGGAAACGAGTTCGTAAGGTTCCACTACAGAAAGTCTTACCTAAGGTAAAAGTCCCTAAACAATAATAGAAAGGTACTCCAGCAAAAATGGGAGTACCTTTTTTATATTATAGAAACGTAAATGGATCTGTATGTAATTTTGAAGGAATAACTTTAACGTCAAACTTCTTTTCCTGGTAAAGCTCTGTAAGAGTCTCAGCTACTCCTTTTTTCATTATTTGCTCGATGTGGTGGCCTGGGTCAACGATATTAAGTCCCATCATCATTGCATCATGTGCAACATGGTAGTACATATCACCCGTAACATATACATCAGCTCCAGCTCTTTTAGCATGTGAGATAAATTTATTGCCATCGCCACCAAGTACCGCAACTTTTTTTACTTTGTCTGTAAGTGAACCTACGACACGAAGTCCATCTACGCCCAGTTTTTCTTTCACATGCTGTGAAAACTGCTCTAATGTCATTTCATGTTCAAGATACCCAACACGACCAAGCCCAAGTTGCTGCCCTTCATTTTCTAAAGGATATATATCATATGCAACTTCTTCATAAGGATGAGCCTTAAGCATTGCATTGACAATCTTTTTTTGGAGACTACTTGGAAAAACCGTTTCAATTTTGATTTCATCGACTTCTTCCAACTTGCCAACTTCCCCAATATGCGGATTCGTCCCCTCTTGGGGTAAAAACGTGCCTATTCCAGGTGTATTATATGTACAATGGCTATAATTCCCAATAAATCCTGCTCCAGCATTACCTAAAGCAGTACGAACATTATCAGCAGACTCTCTAGGAACAAATACGGCCAATTTTTTCAGTTTTTCTTCGTATGTCGGGACAAGTAATTCACAACTGTTTAATTCTAGCGCATTCGCTAATAAATCATTTACTCCACCCACTGCCACATCTAAATTTGTATGTGCTGCATAAACCGCAATATGATGTGAGATACATTTTTCAATGATTCTTCCAGTAGGAGTATCTGTTTGAATTGTTCTTAATGGACGGAAAATGAATGGGTGATGAGCAATAATTAAATCAACTTCATTTGAAATTGCTTCATCTACAACATTTTCTACTACATCAAGAGCCACCATAATCTTTTTTATTGGTTTGTTTAAAGTCCCAATTTGAAGACCGATTCTTTCGCGGTCTCCTTCAACAGCTAAATGCTTTGGTGAAAATTGTTCAAAAACTTGGATAACTTCATATCCGTTAGGTATTTTGCTCAATTCAATACCTCCTTTACTATATTAATCTTCCTTAGTAATTCTTCTTTACGCGAACGATTTTCATCCGTATCTCCTGCTGATTCAAGTTGTGCTAAAATATGTTCCCAATGTTTTAATTCATTAGCCCATTTTTTCTTGAATGCTGAATTTTTTTCTTTTACTAGAAATGGACCGAGTAATAATTCTTTTTCCTTATGTACGTAGGGCTTTAATGGTTCTCCCTTTTTAGCAACTAAGACTTCATATATTTTTTTATCTTCTTCTAAAATTTCTTCTGCGATAAGTTCCCAACCATTTTCAATAAGCCATTCCCTTACAGTTGAAGCCCCAATATTCGGCTGGAGGATTAGTCGTTGAACACCAGCTAGTTTATCCGTCCCATCGCTAAGGATAGAACGGATAAGAGTTCCTCCCATTCCTGCAATTGTGATACAAGTTACCTCATTTGGTTCAATAACTTCTAATCCGTCCCCTTTACGAGCTTCTAATTTGGAATCTAGTTTGTTTTTTGAAATTTGATTCTTAGCTGATTGTAAAGGTCCTTCTGCTACCTCTCCTGCAATACCTCCTTCTATCATTCCATTTAGGTATGCATAACAAGGTAAATAAGCATGATCAGAGCCTATATCTGCTAAAATAGAGCCTCTTGGAATGTAGGATGCAACTGTTTCAAGTCGCTTTGATAACTTTTCTTCATTCATATTAACACCACATTTATATTAAATTCGATTGATTTCATTCATTATACTAAAAGAGCTACAAAACTTCCATCGAGGTCAAGAATAGACAGAAAAAAACCCTTTACATTTTTCGCAAAGGGTTTCATTTTAATTTATTTTTGTTCAACCAACCAGTTAGCAAGCTCTTCAAGCTGAGCTGGATCTTGTACTAATCCTGGTGGCATTGAACCTTTACCATTTGTTACGATATCTTGAATTTCTTCAACAGAAAGTGCAGTGCCTTTCAATTGCGGGCCAGCACCACCACTTAAATCTGCACCATGACATGCTGAACATTTACCTTGGTAAATCTCTTCAGGGGTAGCTGATGCTGTTTCTGGAGCCTCTTCACCTGCATTTGCCATTTCTTCCATGTTACCTAGTCCCACAAAGCCAAGTAGGAACATAAGACCAATACCGAAAACTGCAATCAACGCAAATGGTATCAATGGATTCTTTTTCATTTTCTGACCTCCCTTACCCTATGTACATCAAAAGTGTTGATATAATTATTATTCTATACAAACACTCTCTATTTTACTTGAAAAGTGTTAGAAGTTAAAGCCCCAATTGTACAAGAACTCAATTAACGCAATTTTGTAAAAAGTTTTACCTTAAATTTGTCATAAAATTGTCATAAAAACAACTAAAAACTCCTTGCCATTAACAAGAAGTTTTTTAATAAGGGGGACTAGCACCCTATTGACCTAGCTATGACCAGCCGTTGAATTTCAGATGTTCCTTCTCCAATTTCAAGAAGTTTTGCATCACGCATCATTCTTTCAACATGATATTCTTTCATATAGCCATATCCTCCATGAATCTGGACAGCCTGGTTGGTAACCTCCATACAAATCTCGGATGCATATAGTTTAGCCATTGAAGCCTCTTTAGAAAATTGGCGGCCCTGATCCTTCAACCATGCAGCTTTGTACACCATTGTTCGTGCTAGTTCAATTTTCATTGCCATATCAGCTAATTTAAATTGAATTGCTTGGAAGTTTGAAATCGATCTACCAAATTGCTTACGCTCTTTAGCGTAAGCTAGAGCCTTTTCATATGCAGCTTGAGCAATACCTACTGCCATTGCCCCAATTCCGATTCTACCGCCATCTAAGGTGATCAGAAACTGTCTAAATCCTTCTCCTCGTTTGCCAAGAATATTTTCTACTGGGACACGAACATCTTCTAAAACTAATTCTGTGGTATTTGAAGCATTAAGACCCATTTTTTCATAATTATCGATTATGGTAAATCCTTCTGCATCTGTCGGTACGATAATCGCACTGATTTCTTTTTTGCCACCACTACGACCAGTTATGGCAGTTAAGGCTAAATGCTTGGCATAGCTTGCATTTGTAATAAAACATTTATTTCCATTTATAACAAACTCATCATTTTCAAGAACAGCCTCCGTTTGTGTTCCTCCTGCATCCGAACCAGCATTCGGCTCCGTTAAACCAAACGCACCAAGAGACTCACCTGTACAAATAGGGGTTAAATATTTTTGTTTTTGTTCCTTTGTACCAAATAAATGAAGGGGTGCACCACCAAGTGAAATATGTGCTGAATATGTAATTCCAGTTGATCCACATGCACGACTTAATTCTTCAACCACTATAGCAAAGCTGATTGTATCTGCACCTGCTCCACCGTACTCTTCTGGAAACGGTAAACCCATCATTCCTAAATCACTTAGCTTTTGAAAAATTTCCTTAGGAAAACGTTTATCTTTATCTCGTTGTTCAGCACCCGGAGCAACTTCTTCCTCAGAAAAATCCTTAATGGTCTTTTGAATTAATTTTTGCTCAGTTGATAAATCAAAATTCATTTTTACCCCTCCCATTGTATACGCTTTCAAACTCTATTATAAAGGGAGTTACTAAATTTTTAAACAGTTTAAAAATTTAGTAAAATAAAGCATGCAGTGATGATCCCAAGAATCCCAGTGATTAAAAAAGTTTTCTTCTTAAATAAAACTCCAAAAATAATCCAACCAACACAATTCAAAAAAATAATGGCTGACACATAAATTTCTTGCCCCTTAAATAATATCTCACATACCTTCACTGATAAAAGTAGAATAAAAAGAGCTAACACGATGGAGCCAATATGTAGAATTAGTGGATTTTTTCTATTCAAAACAAGCCCTAAAATGCAGACAATTATAAAAATAATGTGGATTACCATTTGCAATATAGTCGATATTTCAGTAAAATAAGTGACAAGTAATAAAAATGGTAAAATGAAACCAATTGCGAGTAACGATATAAACGTTTTCTTCGTCGATGTAGCAAGTTTATTTGGTTTAACTCCCTCCCCTTCTGTATATAAGGAGATGAGGAAATTACAATAGGCTTCTGGCAATAATTTATTTTCGCGCCAATATAGGATTTCGTTCACTATGATTGTTTTTCTATCTTGATTCATGAAAGCGTTCACCTTTTTTAAACATTTGTAAAAAGCTAAAATACACGTTAAATGGAAACGTCTTTGTGACGCCTCAACGTGTGAGCTAAAAAAAATAGTTTACTCCAATTTTATGAAGTAAACTACGAAAAGTAAATAAAAATATTATTTATTCTAAAAAATCCTTTAGCCTCTTACTGCGGCTAGGATGACGGAGTTTACGTAGTGCTTTCGCCTCAATTTGACGAATACGTTCACGGGTAACGCCAAATACCTTACCAACTTCTTCAAGAGTGCGAGTACGTCCATCATCTAAACCAAAACGAAGTCGTAATACATTTTCTTCTCGATCAGTTAACGTATCTAGAACATCTTCGAGCTGTTCTTTAAGTAACTCATATGCAGCGTGTTCGGATGGTGAAGTTGCATCCTGGTCTTCGATAAAATCACCAAGGTGTGAGTCATCCTCTTCACCAATAGGTGTTTCCAATGATACTGGTTCTTGTGCAATTTTTAAGATTTCTCTTACCTTTTCAGGTGTTAAATCCATGTCTTCAGCAATTTCTTCAGGTGTTGGTTCACGCCCAAGATCCTGTAATAACTGACGTTGTACACGAATTAATTTATTAATTGTTTCCACCATATGAACTGGGATACGAATGGTTCTTGCTTGGTCTGCGATTGCACGTGTAATAGCCTGACGAATCCACCATGTTGCATACGTACTAAATTTGAAACCTTTACGATAATCAAATTTCTCAACAGCCTTAATAAGTCCCATATTTCCTTCTTGTATTAAATCTAGGAAAAGCATACCACGACCAACGTAACGTTTTGCAATACTTACGACGAGTCGTAAATTCGCTTCAGCAAGTCGGCGTTTGGCCTCTTCATCACCTTGTTCAATTCTTTCAGCCAATTGAATTTCATCATCTGCAGAAAGTAAGTCAACACGGCCAATTTCCTTTAAATACATACGAACTGGGTCATTAATCTTTACACCTGGAGGAACACTTAAGTCGTTCAGATCAAATTCTTCTTCCTTGGATAATTCTTGGATATTTGGATCACCCTCATTATCAGGGACGTCATCTTCTTCACCTTCACCGATTAATTCAATCCCCTGCTCACCAAGGAACTCATAGTATTCATCAAGATGATCTGATTCTACTTCAAAACCAGACATACGCTCAGCAATTTCTTCATAGGTTAAAACTCCGCGTTTTTTACCTAACTCTGTTAATTTTTCTTTAACCTGTTCTAATGTTAATTCAACTTCTTTAGACTTTTCAGCCATTTGTTCCCCTCCTTCCAAACTAATACGACATAGAGGTTAGTAAACCTATTAATTAATGTAGTGCTTTTTTCATTTGAATAATTTCTTTCGCAATCGTAGCCGCCTTCAAATAATCCTTACTTCGTTCTGCATCAAGCTGCTCAGATTCTTTTTCTTTTATCATTGACATTTTTTTGTGATTCAACACCTGTTTCATGTAATCAGATAGAACAGAATCTGTTACTTCATCTTCAATAGACATCATTGCGATATCAGTCACAATACGTTTTAAATTTTCATCATGAATTCTTGTTAGAAACGTACTAGTATCTGGTTCATACCCTTCTTCATAAAACGCATATAAGTAAGTTAAGATTGCTCGATGTTCTTCAATATTAAAATCAGCCTGAAGCTCATCCTGTACCTTTTCAGCAATTTCCCGATCTCTAAGCATATAAGCAATCAAATATCGTTCTGCATTATGATAGGCTTTTAGTAAATGTTTTTTTACAGTAGGTTTTGCTTTCGTATTATTTCTATTCCCAGAGAAATTATCCCTTTTTTTCCGTTCTGTTTTATAATACTGAAGCTGCTGTTGTTTTAAAGCATCAAGTGAAATTGAAAATTCACTTGAAAGCTGGCGCAAGTAATGGTCTCTTTCTACTGCCTTTTCTAAAGAGGAAATTTCCTTTATAACTTCTTCGATATAACGGATGCGATCTCCTTCATCCTGAAGATTTTTTCCCCTTCGTAAGTATTGCATTTTAAATGCCATTAATGTAAGACTTGCCCCTATTACATCATTTTTAAACTTCTCAGCGCCATATTTTTTAATGTAGTCATCAGGGTCCATGCCATTTGGCATTGTAGCAACTCTCACATAACAGCCTGCATTGGCAAGCATGGAGGAGGCTCGTAGAGCAGCATCCAATCCCGCATTATCAGAGTCGTAACAGATAATAACAGACTCCACATTTCTTCTAATCATTTTTACATGTTCATCCGTTAAGGATGTACCCATTGTACCAATTGAATTTGGAAGATCTGCAGTATCAGCAGCAATCACATCTGCAAAACCTTCAAATAGAACGACTTGTTGATTTTTTCGAATGGAAAGTCTTGCTTGATGAAAATTATATAGAGTTTTACTCTTATTAAAAATAATTGATTCAGGACTGTTTAAATATTTCGGCTCCTGCCCTTTCTCAAGTACCCTGCCAGAAAATGCAATTGTTTTGCCTTGATGATCCCAAATTGGAAACATAATGCGGTTTCGAAATCTATCAAAGAAAGTTCCGGTATCCTCCTTTTTTACGAGTAATCCGGCCCGTTCCATCAACTCTAACCCAAAACCTCTTTTTTGAAGGAATTTTGTAGCAAAATCCCAAGAATCTAAAGCATAGCCAATCTCAAACTTTTCGATTACTTCTTTTGTGAAGCCTCGATTAGTTAAATAGTCTAGTGCGTGCTCGCCTTCTTTTGTATTAAGTAATAGGTGATGGTAGAATTTCTTTAATAATTCGTGTGCTTCCTGCATTTTTTCCGCATCAGTGTTTTTATCAGTTCTTACTACTGTTTGTTTAAAATCTGATAAATCTATGTTCACCTTATTTGCTA
>Ga0079224_100007377_pt1 | contig 14756 bp, 10 predicted proteins | sample Stecom2015_FD_80414 | JGI IMG/M metagenome (GOLD analysis project Ga0079224, IMG submission 80414) | Agricultural soil microbial communities from Utah to study Nitrogen management - Steer compost 2015 | ecosystem: Environmental > Terrestrial > Soil > Agricultural land | place: USA: Utah...
ACGCGAACCCCGATCCCGTCCAAGGGGGATGACGACGTGAAGGTCACCCGGGACCAGGTCCTCGCCTGGCGGTTGCGGAGGCAGTTCGTCGACCCGCGCGGCGACGCGGCGGCCGCCGAGGTCGTCGGCCGGCTGTGCGGCGTACAGGCGCAGGTCGCCTCCGCCGCGGAGACAGCCGTGGGAACCAGGCAGCGCGCCCCCGATCCGGCGGGGATCGGGCGGGGGCTCGCCGACGGCTCACTGCTGCGGATCTGGGCGATGCGCGGCACCCTGCACCTGCTCCGCTCCGCCGAAGCCCCCGCCTACCTGTCGCTGATCGCCGCGGCGCGCACCTGGACCAAGCCCGTGTGGCAGCGGCACTTCGGCGCGACACCGCAGGACGTGGCCGCACTCGCCGACGCGGTCACCGAGATCCTGGACGGCCGCGCGCTCACCCGGGAGGAGCTGGTCGCCGAACTCCTCGCCGACCGCAGGTTCCACGGCATGGCGGAACAGCTGCGGTCCGGGTGGGGAGCGCTGCTCAAACCGCTGGCGTGGCAGGGGGTGCTGTGCCACGCGCCGGGCCGGGGCAGCAGGACCGTCTTCGCCCGGCCCGCCGACCTGGTCCCCCACTGGAGGGGACTGCCCGAACCGGACGCGGCCGCGCCGGTCGTGATCGCCGCCTATCTGGGCGCCCACGGCCCGGCGACCCCGGAGGCGTTCGACGCGTGGCTGACCCGCAACAGCCTGCGCAAGACGCTCCTGCGCCGATGGTTCGAGGACATGGGGGAGCACCTGACCCGGGTCGAGGCGGACGGCCGGTCCGCCTACCTGCTGGCCGAGCACGCCGACGAACTGGCCGACGGCACACCGAGCCGGTCGGTGCGCCTGCTCGGCGCGTTCGACCAGTACGTCCTCGGCCCCGGCACCAAGGACACCTGGATCCTGCCCGCCGAACACCGGAGCAGGGTGAGCCGGCGATCCGGGTGGATCTCCCCGGTCGTCGTCGTGGGCGGCCGCATCCGCGGGGTCTGGGAACTCGCCGACGACGAGGTGGTCGTCTCGCTGTTCCCCGGCGCCGAACCGCCGCCGGAAGAGGAGCTGGCGGCCGAGGCCGCGCACCTCGCCCGGATCAGCGGGCGCGACGGACTGCGCGTCAGGACGGCCTAGCCCCGACCGCCGGCGGCCGGGCCGGCGGGACGCCGCGCGTCGGCGCGGAGCGTCCGGGACGAGGCGCTCCGGACGCGGACGGCCTCTTCCGGGAAACCTGACAGGAGATGTCAGGGGCCGGAGGCAGTATCGCGGGCGACCGTACGGAACGGGCACCCGGAAAGGGGACGCGGCATGGACGCAGACAGGACACCGGCGCTTCGGGGGAAGGTCGCCCTGGTGGCGGGGGCCACCCGGGGCGCGGGCCGGGGGATCGCGGTGGAACTCGGCGCGGCCGGGGCCACCGTCTACGTGACCGGGCGCAGCACCCGCGCACGACGCTCGGAGTACAACCGGCCCGAGACCATCGAGGACACCGCGGACCTGGTCACCGCCGCGGGCGGCCGGGGCATCGCGGTGCCCACCGACCACCTGGTGTCCGACCAGGTCCGCGCCCTGGTGCGGCGCATCGACGAGGAGCAGGGGCGGCTCGACGTCCTGGTCAACGACATCTGGGGCGGCGAACTGCTCTTCGAGTGGGACGCTCCCGTGTGGAGCACAACCTGGACAACGGGCTGCGGATGCTGCGGCTGGGCGTGGACACCCACGCCATCACCAGCCACCACGCCCTGCCGCTGCTGCTGCGCCGCCCCGGCGGACTGGTGGTGGAGGTGACCGACGGCACCGCCGAGTACAACGGCGCCCACTACCGCAGCTCGTTCTTCTACGACCTGGTCAAGACGGCCGTGCTGCGCATGGCCTTCGCCCTGTCCCGCGAGGTGGGGCCGCGCGGCGCCACCTCGGTGGCGCTCACCCCCGGGTGGCTGCGCTCCGAGCTCATGCTGGACATCTACGGGGTCACCGAGGAGAACTGGCGGGACGCGCTGGAGCGGGAACCGCACTTCTGCATCTCCGAGACCCCGCGCTACGTCGGACGCGCGGTCGCCGCCCTGGCCGCCGATCCCGACGTCGCCCGCTGGAACGGGGCCTCCCTGTCCAGCGGGCAGCTCGCGCAGGTCTACGGCTTCACCGACCTGGACGGCAGCCGCCCCGACTCCTGGCGCTACCTCGTCGAGGTCCAGGACGCCGGGAAACCCGCCGACCCGACCGGATACCGCTGAGGAACCGGTCCCGGCCGGCCCCCGCACCCCATGCCCGGTTGCCCCCTTTTTGTCCTTTCTGTGAGGTGGGTGGTGGCGCGCCTTGCCGACCGATGACCGAGGGTGGGCTGTCATGGAGACATGCGCTACACCCTTCTGGGCAGGACAGGTCTGGAGGTCTCCCGGATCGCCTTCGGGACCGGGCAGTTCGGTACGGACCGGGGGGTCTTCGACGAACGCGACGCGGTGCGCGCCGTCCACCGCGCCCGCGAACTCGGCGTGAACCTCTTCGACACCGCGCAGGTCTACGGCGCCGGATACGCGGAGCGGGTGCTGGGCGCGGCGCTGCGCGACGAACTCCGCCGCGACCGGGACGGCCTGGTGATCGCCGCCAAGGGCGGGCTCACCGCCAATCCCGGCCGCCCGCGCGACTCCCGGCCCACCCGGCTGCGCCAGGACGCCGAGGGCGCCCTGCGCGCCCTCGGCGTCGACCACCTCGACCTCTACCAGGTGCACTGGCCCGACCCGGCGACCCCGGCCGAGGCGGTCGCCGAGGTCCTGCAGGAGCTGGTCGACGAGGGCAAGGTCCGCTACGTCGGCGTGGCCGACTACGGCGCCGAGGAGCTGGCCGCCCTCGACGCGGTCCGTCCGGTCGACACCGCGCAGTCGCCGTACCACCTGTTCCGCCGCGGCATCGAGGAGGAGCTCCTGCCCTACGCCCGCGAACACGGCATCGGGACGCTGGTCCACAGCCCGCTGGCCGGCGGGCTGCTCACCGGCCGCCTCACCGCGGACACCGTGTTCGCGCCCGGCGACTGGCGGGCGCACTCCCCGGCGTTCCACGGTGAGGCGCTGCGCCGCAACCTCGCGCTCGTCGACCGGTTGGCGGACCTGGCGGGCGCCGGCGGCCTCACGGTCGGCCAACTGGCGATCGCGTGGGTGCTGGCGCAGCCCGGCGTGCACGCGGCGGTCGTGGGGGTGCACAGCCTCCACACCATCGACCGCTGCCTCGCCGCGGCGGAGGCCCGCCTCAGCGCCGAGGACCTCGCCGCGGTCGACCGGATCGCCGCCGACGCCGTGCCGGTCGGGGGCGCCACCCCCGAGACCGTCGCCTGACCTCCCCGCGGAGCAGGCGCCGGGGAACCGCCCCGGCCGGTGAGCCCGACAGCGGAGGCCCGGACGGTCAGGACCGCCGCGCCGCGTGCAGGGGACGGGAGCGCAGCGCCACGGCGGCGGGGACCGTGCTCGCGGCCAGGCCGACCGCCGTGACGACGGTCACCACCGCCGCGTACTGGTCCGCAGCAACCGCGAGCACGACGGTCCCCCCGGTCAGGGCGTAACTCACGGCGGCGAGCCCCAGGAACGCCACGCCGCTGCCCACCAGGAGCGCGGTGAGGCAGACCAGCAGCGCTTCGGCCGCGACCACGCCGACGACCTGCCGCGGGGAGGCGCCCACGAGACGCAGCAGCGCGAACCGGCGGCCGCGCCCCCCGACGGAGACGAGGAGGGAGTGGACCGCGCTGATCCCGGCGTAGCCCGCGACCAGCGCCACCATCAGGTGCAGGATCCAGTCGTCCTCCGCACCGAGCTGTCCCTGCTGGTGCAGGTACGCGGCGCGGTCGGTGACCAGCGTCGCGGGGCCGGCGTCGAGCGCCCGCTCCAGGGCGCGCAGGGTCTGTGCCGGGTCGGCGTCGGAGGCGAAGGCGACGTAGACGGCGCCGGCCATGCTGTCCAGCATGCGCGGAGCAAGCGACTCCCGGGGGAGCAGCACCCTGGGGAAGTCGAGTCCCGCCCGGTAGACGACCGCGACCCGCGCCTCCAGGCGGACCCCGTCGGGGCCCAGCAGGGTCGCGGTGTCGCCGACCGCCCACCCGTGCTCCCGGGCGACGTCCGCGTGCAGGGCGACCGTGCCCGCGCCGAAGTCCTCCCAGGAGCCCTCCACCGGGCCGAGCCGGTAGACGTGCGGCACCGCCGCCGGGTCCACGAGGTAGGTGGACAGGGAGGGGCCGGGGCCGCCCGGGCCGACCGCGGCGGTGGCCGTCTGCCGGAACCCTCCCGCGGCGGCGACCCCGGGAACCCGTTCGGCGGTCCGCACGACCCGGTCGGGCAGACCGACCCCGGTCGCCCCGGAGACCACCGCCTGGGCCGCGATCCGTTCCCCGTGGATGTGGAGCAGGGCACGGTCCGTGGTGGGCCCCTGGAACAGCAGCAGAACCGCCACCGCGGTCGTGACCAGCAGCGGGACGAGCGTCCCGGCCGCGCGCCGCGGATCCGCCCGCAGGTCCCGCAGCACCAGGAGCGCCACCGGCCCGCGCCCGCCCGCCCGGCGCAGGAGCGGCAGCGCTCCTCGCACCAGCAGCGGGGCGAGCAGCACGGCGCCGAGCACGAGCACGGCCGCCCCGAAGAGCGCCGCGACGACCGCGCCCTGGGTGCCGGCTGCGACCACGGCGGCCGCCAGCAGACCGGCTCCCGCGCACGCCGCCCCCACGCCCGCGGCCGTCCGGAGACGGGGAAACGGAGCGGGGTCGATCTCGGCCGCGCGCAGCGCCTCCACCGGAGGGGTGCGGCCCGCGGTCCGCGCCGGACGCCAGGAGGCGACGAGGGGGACCGCCACGGACACGGCCGCGCCGGCGGCCAGCGACGGCCAGCCGACGACCGGTTCGAACCCGTGGGGGAGCACCCCCCGGTGGTCGAAGAGCCGGACCAGCCCCTCGACGAGCAGCACCCCGACCCCGCAGGCGAGCGGGACCGCGAGGCCTCCCACCACGAGCGCCTCGCCGAGCACGAGGCGGCGGATCCGGCCCGGAGTCGCCCCCGCCAGGCGCAGCAGCGCGAACTCCCGGAGGCGGTCCCGCACCGTCAACGCCGCCAGGCTCGCCACCATGACCGCCGCGACCGCCAGCGCCAGTCCGGCCATCGTGCCCAGGAAACGGCCCATGCCCAGGGTCAGCTCCCGTTCCGTGCGGTCCAGGAGGAGCGCGTCGGAACGGGCCGCGCCGGTGAGGACCCGGGTCTGCGGCGCGGCCTCGCGGACGGCCTCGGCGACCGTGAGCGGGTCGGTGCCGGGGGAGGGCCAGACCAGGGCGGCCACCGGATCCCCGCCGAGCCTCTCGGCCGTGCCGGGCGGGAAGAACACCGACCGCTCCGCGGTCCGGCTCGCGACCGTCCCGCTGACCCGCGCCTGCACCACCCCCTCGGGGGTCAGCACCCGTGCCCGGTCCCCCACGGCCAGGCCGGCCTCGGCCGCGGTCCGTTCGTCGACCGTGACCTCCCCGGGACGCCGGGGGCCGCGCCCGGTGACCGGTGCGGCCGGTTCGGCGTCGGCCAGGGCCCAGGAGTGGCCCCAGGAGCGGTCCGCCATGCCTCCGAGCGGGCGGCCGTCCGCGAGCACGTACGCGGGGAAGGGGGCCTCGGTCTCGACGCGGTCGACCCCGGGCAGGGCCGCGATCTCCGCCACGGTCGCGGGGGGCAGCCGGACCGGCTCCCCCGAGGGGGAGGCGGCGAGCGCGGCGCCTTCCGCGGGCACCCGTCCCGTCACCACGACGGGGGCCGCCTCCAACCGCCAGGACGCGGTCCCGCCCGCGGCGGACAGGTGGTCCGCGGAGTCCTGCAACGCGAACGCGGCGGTGGTCAACCCGCCGCCCAGCGCCACCGCCAGCAAGGACAGCAGCAGGACACGCATCCGTGCCGCGACACTGCGGACGGCCAGCGTGATCACGGCTGCTCCAACTGCCGGAGCCGCTCCAGGACGGCGGCGGGGTCGGGGGAGGCGAGCTCGCCGGCGAGCCGCCCGTCACGCAGGAACAGCACCCGGTCGGCGTACCCGGCCGCCACCGGGTCGTGCGTGACCATGACGACGCTCTGCCCGTGGCGGGTCACCGCCTGGCGCAGGGCGTCCAGCACCCGCTCCCCGGCCCGGGAGTCGAGGTTGCCGGTGGGCTCGTCGGCGAGGACCACCGCCGGCCGGTGGACCAGGGCGCGGGCGACCGCGACCCGCTGCTGCTGGCCGCCCGAGAGCTCGGACGGCCGGTGCCGCACCCGCTCGGCCAGCCCCAGGGAGGCGATGAGCTCGTCCCGCCACGAGGGGTCCACGGGACGGCCGGACAGGCGCTGGCCGATGGTGATGTTCTCCGCCACGGTCAGGGTGGGCAGCAGGTTGAACGACTGGAACACGAACCCGAGCAGCTCCGAGCGCAGCCGGGTCAGCTCCCGTTCGGACAGCCGGGTGATGTCGCGGCCCGCCACGACGACCTCCCCCGAGTCGGGGCGCTCCAGCCCCGCCAGGCAGTGCAGCAGGGTGCTCTTGCCGGAACCGGACGGCCCCATGACCGCGGTGAGGGCGCCCCGTTCGAAGGACGCGGTCACTCCGTCCAGGGCGCGGACGGCGGCGGGGCCCTTCCCGTGGGTCTTGGTCAGAGCGACCGTCCACACCGGCGTGGACCTGTCGCGGCGTGCCCGGTCCGGCCGGTCGCGGCCGGCTCCGGTCGTGGTCCGCTCCATGCGCTGCTCCGTCTTCCTCAGCTGGTGAAACAGGGGGAACGCGGCCGTGCTGCGCGCCGCACGACGACCGCGCCGCCCAGTCAAGCGGGAGGGAGCGGCCCCGTCACTGGTGGTGGTGGGAGGAACCGGGTCGAAGAAGTTCGACCGTCGACGGTCGAACTTCTCCTCCTGTGCCGCCTACCGGCCCCGTGCTTGAATGCGGTCGGAGAGCAGCGGGACGCCGGAAGCGGCGGAGGACGAACGGGGAGGGCGGGTGCGTGGGCCTGCCGCGACGGGCGCGCAAGACAGCGGGACGGGGACGCCCGACCGACCCCGTCCCACGGCGGGGCGGGAGCGCCGCACGGCGGACGCGACCTTCTGGCAGGCCGCCGCGCGGGCGCCGCTGGGGGTGCTGGCCACCTCGTGGCCGTGGCGCGGCCTGCTCTACCTGGTGACGTCCCTCCCCCTGGCCGTGCTCTGGCTGTCGCTGTGCTGGCCGCTGCTGGCGGTCGCGGGGATACCCCTGGGCGCGGTGGAGCGGCGCAGGCTGCGGCTGCTGGAACGGCGGCCCGCGGACACCCCCCACGAGCCGGCGGGATCCGGGGGGCCGTTCGGCTGGGCGAGGCAGCGGCTGCGGGAGGCGGCGACGTGGCTGGAGCTCTCCTACGGCCTGCTGCTGACGGTGTTCGGCCTGGTCGAGTGGGTGGCCGCGGTCGTCGCGGCGGGGATTCCGCTCACGCTCCTGGCCGCGCCCGTCCTGCGGGCCGCCGGCCTCGTTCCGGCGGGCGACCTGGCCGGACTCGCCGGGGGGCGGCTGCTCCCGGGCCTCGGCGACGCCGGCAGCGTACTCCTCGGACTGCTCGCGCTGCCGGTGGCCGCCTACCTCGTGACGGTGCTGGCGGCGGGGCACGCGAGGGTGGCGCGGCTGCTGCTCACCGCCGACCGCGGGGAGGAGCTCGACCGGAGGCTCGGCGAGGTGATCCGGTCGCGCGCCCGGATCGTGGACGCCTTCACCGCCGAGCGGCGCAGCATCGAACGGAACCTGCACGACGGCGCCCAGCAGCGCCTCACCGCCCTCGTCATGCGGTTGGGCATGGCGCTGGCCCGGTTCGACGACGATCCGGAAGCGGCCCGCACCCTGGTCGAGCGGGCGCACCGGGAGGCGCAGGAGACCCTGGAGGAGCTGCGCGACCTCGTCCGCGGCATCCATCCCGCGGCCCTGACCGAACGGGGGCTCGCCGCGGCCGTGGAGGAACTGGCCGACTCCTGCCCGGTGGAGGTGGCCGTCGACGCCGGCACGGTCGGACGGCTGCCCGAGCCGGTGGAGTCCACCGCCTACTTCTGCGTCGCCGAGCTCGTCGCCAACGCGGTCCGGCACGCACGGGCCGACCGGGTACGGCTGTGCCTGCGCGTCACCGGGACGAGGAGGAGGCTCCTGGTGATCACCGTGACCGACGACGGTGTGGGCGGCGCCGATCCCCGGCGGGGAACAGGGCTGACGGGACTGGCGGACCGGGTGGCGGTCCACGGCGGCACGGTCGTGCTGCACAGCCCCCGAGGAGGCCCCACGACGGTGGAGGTGAGGATTCCGTGCGTGTCGTGATCGCCGAGGACTCGGCCCTGCTGCGCGAGGGCCTGGCGCAGCTGGTCGCCCTGGGGGGCCACGAGGTCGTGGCGACGGTCGGCGACGCTCCGGGACTGCTGGCGGCCGTGGCCGAGCACGAGCCGGACGTCGTGGTCACCGACGTGCGCATGCCGCCGGGCCACGAGGACGACGGGCTGCGTGCGGCGGTGCGGCTGACCCGGACCCATCCCGGGGTGGCCATCCTGGTCCTGTCCCAGTACGTCATGCGGGCGACCGCCGCGGAACTGCTGGAGAGCGCCACGGCGGGGGTCGGCTACCTGCTCAAGGACCGGGTCGGCGACGTCGCCGAGTTCCTCCGCACCCTGGAACGGGTGGCCGCCGGGGGGACGGCGGTCGACCGTGAGGTGGTGCGGCGGCTGCTGGGCCGCCACCGCAACCGGTCGGCGCTGGACCGGCTGAGTCCGCGGGAACGGGAGGTGCTGGGCCTGATGGCGCAGGGCCGCTCCAACGCGGCCATCGCCAGGGCGCTGGTGATCACCGAGGCCGCGGTGGCCAAGCACGTCAGCGGGATCTTCGCCAAGCTCGGACTGCCGGTGGCGCCGGAGGACAACCGCCGCGTCCTGGCGGTGCTCACCTACCTGGGCGCCTGAGCGGGGCGGCGGTCGAAGCGGGGAACACCGGCACGTCGAGCGCACGCCCCGAGCCCAAGGCCCTGTCGGTGCCGGTCCGGTGGAAACGGCGGGGAGGCGGTGCGCCGCCGCGGCGCACGCGACGGGGACGGCCGAGCCCCGGGACCGGGTGCGGGCTCCTCACCCCCGTCCGCGGCCGGCCCGGTCGAGGCGCAGCGGCGGGGGCGCGGCCTCCCGGATCCTGCACAGGAGGGCCCGCAGCTCCCCGGAGCAGCCCTCCCACGTGGCGGCCCGCCGGTCCGGGTCGGTGAGGAGGTCGGTCAGGCTGACGGGGACCGCGGCGGGACCTCTGCGGGCCTCCCGCTGGGAACGGATCTGGAGGAACAGCAGCAGCGCTCCCGGCAGCACCGAGACGGTCGCGACGACCGAACCGAGCACCGGCCACCCGGTGTCGACGCCGTCGGCCAGGAGGAACGACCACGCCCACAGCGCGGTGACCGCCGCGCAGAACACGACGAACCACATCCGGGACAGCAGAAGCCACACGGCGGCGAAGCACCGGCCGGGAACCGTCGTCCGGGACCGGGAGGCTGCTGGGGTGCGCGGTGGCCCGACCGCGTTTTCCGTGTCGTCCATGCCCGGCGACTAGCCTGCCCGCCGCGCCGTCAAACACTCCGAGTGACAGGCCGCCCGCGGTCCGTCGCCGCGGCCGCGTCCCGTCGCCGGTGGCGGCGGCGTCCGCGGCGGACGGGACGGCGCGCCGCACCTCCCGACCGGGATTCCGCCCCGTTTGAGGGTCAGGGGACGTTCTCCTCGGACGATGCCGCTGATCACGGAGAAAGCCTCGAAAGCAGTCCAATGAGAACATCGAAGGCAGAGCACCGTGGACCCCTTCTCCTGCGAAAGGAATCCCGATGGACGCCGACGACGTCATCCGCTTCGTCTCCGGCCTGCCCGAGACCGTCGTCATGACCGCTGACGAGGCCGGCGGAGCCCCCGAGGCCGCGTGGGGCGACTCCTTCTTCTTCCACGCCCCCGACGGGGAGGAGGCGGACCAGCGCTTCCCCTTCGCGACCCTCGTCGTCAGCGACTACGACGGCTTCGACACCGCCTCCGCCCTGAACCGGCCCGGGGTGTTCGCGCTCAACATCGACGTGGGCCGCACCGGGTTCCACCAGTGCCTCGGCTACCCGCCCGCGGCGCACGCCGAGCACCACGCCCGCATCGACTACACGGCGGCCGACCGGATCCTGCCGCACCCGGTGTACGCCGCCCAGGGCTGGATCCGCATCCTCAACCCGGGGGAGGCCACCGGCGAGCTGGCGCGCTCCCTGCTGCGCGCGGCCCACGCCCGCGCGGCCGGGCGGCGCCGGGCACGCCGCCCGGACTCCGGGGAGCACCCCGGCGGACCGCAGGCAGCGGCACCACGGTGACCGCCGCGTGCCGCTGCTCCTCCACGGCCCGGCGCCGGGCCCGCCGGGCCCGCCGGGCCCGCCTGCTCCCGGCGTCGCCGGCTCGGCGGGTCAGTCCGGGGTGGACGCCGCTGAGCCGGGTGGCGGCGCCGTCGAGGAGGCCGTGGAGCACCGAGGCGGGGGGACGTGTCGTGGAACGCGGTCTCCGCGAAGGACGGTGCCTCGGGGGCGTGGCGGCGGCCCCTCAGCCCGGTCGGGGCAGGCCGCGCACGGCGAGGGAGACCGGTACCGCCACCGCCGTGAGCAGCACCGCGCCGGTGAGGGCCGCCGCGGTGACGCCGTCGGTGTAGGCGGACAGGGCCGTGCCCAGGAGTTCGGCCGCGGCGCCCGCGGGGTCCGGTCCGGCCGCGGCGACGGCTCCCGAGACCGTCTCGACCGCGGCGGGGTCCGTACCCTCGGGGGCGTGTGCGGTCATGACGGAGCGGTAGACCGTGTGCGCGACCGTCCCCAGGACGGCGATGCCCAGGGCGGCGCCGAGTTCGCTGCTGGTCTCGGAGATCCCGGCGGCGGTCCCGGCGCGTTCGGGAGGCGCGGCGGTGAGGATGAGGGAGTTGGTCACGGTGGCGGTCACCCCGACGCCGAGCGTGAGGACGGTGTAGCCGCCGATGAACCCCCACGGTCCGGTCTCCGGCGGCGCCACGGCGACGACGCCGAACCCGCAGGCCGTGACGAGGAGCCCGCCGAAGACCAGGACCGCCGGGGTGAGCCGGGAGGCCAGGGTGGTCGCCGCCGCGACACCCGCCAGGGTTCCGGCGAAGGTCGGCAGGGCCCACAGCGCCGCGTGCAGCGGACTCAGGCAGTGGACGGTCTGCAGGAAGGTGAACGCGAGCACGCCCAGGCCCGAGGCGGCCAGGGCCACGGCGGTGTTGGCGCAGACGGAGGCGCTGAAGGCCGGGACGCGGAACAGGTCGACGTCGACGAGCGGATGCGCGGCGCGTCGCTGCCGCCGCAGGAACACCGCGGCCGCCGCGGCGCCGACGGCCGCGGCAGCGGCGGCGACCGGGTCCGGGCCGTGCCCGGCCAGGTGCTTCATCGTGAACACCAGGGCGAGGACCGCCGTCAGTGAGGAGAGCGCGCCCACGAGGTCGAACGGGGCGGGCGCGGCCTTCTCGGCCTCGGGGACCAGGAGCGGGGCCGTCGCCAGCAGCAGGAGCATGACGGGGACGTTGACCAGGAAGACCGTCCCCCACCAGAAGTGCTCCAGCAGCAGGCCGCCGAGGACGGGGCCGACGACCGCTCCGCCGCTGAACGCGGCGGTCCAGGCGCCCACCGCGGTGCTCCGCTGCCGCGGGTCGGTGAACATCCCGCGGATGAGGGACAGCGTCGACGGGGCGAGGGTGGCGCCGCCGAGCCCCAGCAGGGCCCGGGCGAGGATGAACGTCTCGGGAGAGGAGGCGAAGGCGACCACGGCCGAGGCCGCGCCGAACAGCGCCGCTCCGGCCAGCAGCAGTCTCCTGCGGCCGATCCGGTCGCCGAGGCTGCCCATCGTGATGAGCAGGCCCGCCAGGACGAAGCCGTAGACGTCCATCATCCACAGCCACTGCGTCGCGGTGGGGGCGAGCGTCTCGGTGATGGCCGGTCCGGCCACGAACAGGACCGACAGGTCCATCGAGACCAGCAGGGCGGGCAGGAGCAGCACGGCCAGCCCGCACCAGGTGCGGGCCGACGCTCGGGGTGAGAGAGAAGAAGCCATGTTTTGATCGTACGTCCGTACAAATCCATGTACAAGACGTACGTCCGTACAAATGCTAGGCTGCCGCCATGGGACAACGAGAGGACCTGCTGGCCGGAGCCAAGAAGTGCCTCGTCGAGAAGGGGTACAGCCGCACCACGGCGCGCGACATCGCCGCCGCCTCGGGCGCGCACCTGGCGTCCATCGGCTACCACTTCGGCTCCAAGGACAACCTCATGAACACGGCGGTCCTTGAGGCGACGAGCGAGTGGGGCGACACGATCGAGGCCGCGGTGCGGGCGGCCCGGGCGGAGACCCACTCCCGCAGGCTGGAGGTCTTCCTCGACGAGCTCTTCGCGGCGATCCCGCGGGAACGGCCGCTGCTGGTGGCGACCGTGCAGGCCTATGAGCAGGCCCAGTTCGTCGAGGAGGTCCGCCGGTTCCTCGTGGGGGCGTTCGAGCAGGCGCGGGAGGGACTGGCGGCCATGATCCTGGGCGTGTCCCCCGAGGAGGTCGACGACGACACCGCCCGGGGGCTGGGGTCGCTGGTGTACTCCCTGATCGTCGGCTACATCCTGCAGGGGCTCCTCGCCCCGGAGGCGCTGCCGACCGCCGCGCAGGCCGCGCGGGCCGTGCGGACGCTCGCGGACGGAGGCGGCGCACGGGAGTGATCCGCGGCGGTCCGACCGAGCACCGGGCTCTCCCGACCCCCGGCGACCGCCGCGCGGGACCGGAGTCCTCCGCCCGAGCCGCCGGGTAGGCGGCCGGCAGCCCCGCACCGCCTTTGACGCAGGACGGGAAGCGTCCTGAACGGCTCTCGGAGTGGCGGCACGGCCGAGAACCGCCCCGACGCCCTGTCCGCGTCGACGATTCCCGGGACCCGCCCCGCCGGTCCGCGGAACTGCTCCGGCGGGGCGGGGAGTCTCGGTGTGCCGACCGACTCCGCGGGAGCCCGCCGGACACCGGCACACCGGCGACGGACGGTGCCGCCAGGAAGCCGCGCTCAACACCCGCTCGCAGGGCCCCAGCACGTCGGCCGAATCGGACACGGGGCCCGGGCGGGGACGACGGGGCGGCGGCAGCGTTCCGCTCGAGGAGCCGGGGAAGAGAGCCGTTGCCCCGAAACCCCTGCGGCCGACCCCGTGGGGAGAGCGACCGTCCGGGGCGTGCCTGCTGCACGCCGCCGATCGACGGGGGCCGGCCCGGCGCCCTCCGGCCCGGGGCGGCAACGGCGCGCCCACAACCGGCTCCTGTTCCACGACCACTGCCACGGCCGCGCGACACCGGCCGTACCCGGAGCTCCGTCCGACGGGCACCGCCGCCGGCCGCTCGGCCGGGGGCGCGGCTCCGCCCCGCACAACGGGGCCAACGGAAGAGAGCAGCGCCCGCAATAACACAAAATCACACTGTTATGGAATGCCTTCCCCGGAGGAACGGCACAATCGGAGAAGACATCCGGGAGCGGAGTACGCATGCTTGATGCGGAAACGCAGACGTACGAAATCTCCGAATACCCGTTTCGGTGCGGACGTGGAAACGTGCTGGAGCAGAACGCTCCACCCGCTGCTTGCCTCAGTTCGACGCAGCGTCGGAGACGGGGGCCAGAAGTGTTTCGGCAGTGGCGGAAAGAGACGGGGAAGGTTTCCCGGGAGTCTGGTGAGAAAATGAACGGTGTACGGATCGCGATTGTCGGAATCGGTCTCTGCTATCCCGACGCCAATTCCCCCGACGAACTGTGGGAGAACGTGCTGGCCGGCCGCCGGGCCTTCCGCCGTCTCCCCGACGAGCGGATGAACCTCGAAGACTACTGGTCGCCCGACCCCGACGCGCCCGACCGGTTCCACGCCGAGAAAGCAGCCGTGCTGCGCGACTTCGAGTTCGACCGGGTCAGGTACCGGATCGCCGGAAGCACCTACCGGTCCACGGACACGACCCACTGGCTCGCCCTGGAGGTCGCCGCGCGGGCCCTGGCGGACGCCGGGTTCCCCGACGGGGAGGGGCTACCCCGCCAGTCCACCGGCGTCGTCATCGGCAACAGCCTGACCGGGGAGTTCTCCCGCGCCCACGTCATGCGGCCGCGCTGGCCCTACGTGCGCCGCACGGTCGCCGCCGCACTCGCCGAGCGGGGATGGGCGTCGCGGGAGGTCGACGCCCTGCTGCACGACCTCGAAGCACGCTACAAGGCCCCGTTCCCGCCGATCGACGAGGACACCCTCGCCGGCGGCCTCTCCAACACTATCGCGGGCCGCGTCTGCAACCACTTCGACCTGAAAGGCGGCGGCTACACCGTTGACGGCGCCTGCTCCTCCTCCCTGCTGTCGGTCGTCACCGCCGCCCGGGCACTGGCCGACGGCGACCTCGACGTCGCGCTCGCCGGGGGTGTGGACCTGTCGATCGACCCGTTCGAGGTCGTCGGGTTCGCCAAGACCGGTGCGCTGGCCACCGGCGAGATGAGGGTCTACGACCGCGCCTCCAACGGGTTCTGGCCCGGAGAGGGCGCGGGCACCGTGGTGCTGATGCGCGAAGAGGACGCGCTCGCCCACGGTGCGCGGATCTATGCCTCCATCGCGGGGTGGGCGGTCTCCTCCGACGGCAGGGGCGGCATCACCCGCCCCGAGGCCGCCGGGCACCGCCTCGCACTGGACCGCGCCTACCGCCGTGCCGGATACGGCATCGAAACCGTCGCCTACT
>Ga0079224_100007378_pt1 | contig 14755 bp, 10 predicted proteins | sample Stecom2015_FD_80414 | JGI IMG/M metagenome (GOLD analysis project Ga0079224, IMG submission 80414) | Agricultural soil microbial communities from Utah to study Nitrogen management - Steer compost 2015 | ecosystem: Environmental > Terrestrial > Soil > Agricultural land | place: USA: Utah...
ATTTGAGTTTTCGAAAGAGAAAAATAAATCAACCGATTGCGGTTGACACTACATTTATTTGTTTTATTTTAGGGCATGGATTTCGGACATGTTACGATCAAGACTTTAGCCAATATTACGGGTTTCTCCACAACTACCGTTTCCCGGGTGCTGAATGGAACGTACAAAAAATATAGGGTGAGTGAGAAAACAGCTGTCGTCATTCATACGGAGGCTAAAAAACTGGGCTACATACCCAATCAGGCGGCGGTCAATCTACGGTTAAAGCGTAACCATTCCATCGGGCTGATCGTGCCGAGTCTGGCCAACCCGTTCTTTTCGACGATAGCCAGCATTATCAGCAAAGCTTTTTACAACCGGGATTATTCGGTGTATATGATCGATTGCGACGAAAACCAGCAGATCGAAAAGGAGACGATCAATAAGATTTCAGCACAGAATCTGGATGGCTTGATCGTGATACCCTCTGGCGATGAATACGATCATTTGGAGAGGATTATTTCCATCAAACTTCCAACTATCTTTATAGATAGGTATTTCGAAGACTTGTCTATACCTTTTGTTTCTACGGATCATTTTCAAGGCGCTTTATCGGCTGTAGAGTTACTCGTAAAAAACGGGCATAAAAAAATAGCCTGCATACAAGGCAATCCAACTGTCATCTCCAGTACCGAACGTGTGAAGGGGTATAAAGCCGGTATAGAAAAATATGCTTTGGATTTTGAATACGTCGGTGGGCATGAGTTTACACAGGAAGCTGGTCATGAAGAGATGAAGCGTATACTTGAATTGAAAGATAGGCCGACGGCTATCTTTGCTTTGAGTGATACTATTTCGTTAGGGGTATTGGAGGCCTTGAAAGAAGGGGGATATCATATTCCAAAGGATTTTTCTCTGGTGAGCTTTGACAATTCGTTGTATCTGGATTACCTCGAATGCCCAATCACGAGTATAGCGCATCCGGTCGAGAAAATTGCGGAGAGAGCCGTAGAGCTACTGTTTGAAAGTATGGAAGATGTATTGTCGGTGCAGGATTCCAGTTTATTTGCTCCAAAATTGATCGAACGAGAATCTATCAGGAAGTTGTGTTAGCTATTCTTTTGTTTCGCCCTCTATACAAATAATTCCATTTTCAATATTTTCTACAGCAAGGCATTCTGTGCATGCTTACAGATACTTCTCTGATATTTAACTATTACTATAATACTACGGTGTAGATAATAGAGGGTTAATAGAGGTAAAACTCTAGGAAGACACTATATAGTTATTAATTAACTTCAAAGAAATTAATATAATTATTACTTCGACAGACTGATTGTATCAAAGTACAAAAGGAGTAGCCGTGCTATGCTATGACTATGAGGGAATACGCTCATGTCAAACCAGATAGAACGTTGGCTATAATTGAAAATAGTTTTTGTTACGGCATCAAAGCAATAGTATACGGCTAAGAGCGATTTGTGTATCTTTTGGAAAAAAATCAAAAAATATTTTGTATATAAATATTTTCCCCTTATTATTGCGATAACGTTTGCGCAGCGCGCCAATTATAAACATCAAATAGCACAGAAGAAATATATGTCTAAATCACGAATTATTGTTGTTGGGAGTTCAAACACGGATATGGTTATACGGACGGATCGTTTTCCAAAACCCGGAGAAACTATTTTAGGAGGAGATTTTTTTATGAATCAGGGTGGAAAGGGAGCTAATCAAGCGGTTGCTGCAGCCCGATTGGGAGGTGATGTGCTTTTCATATCCAGTGTAGGTAACGATATTTTTGGAAAAACAGCTTTGCAGTCTTTACAAAAGGAAGGAATTGATGTCGGTTATACACGCATAGATCGGGATAGCCCTTCGGGTGTAGCTGTTATTACAGTAGACCGGAGTGGAGAAAACAATATTGTAGTAGCTCCCGGGGCGAATGGGACATTGTTGCCTAAAGAGGTGCAGTACATCGAAGATCTTATGGAAGAAGGGGCTTTTGTCCTGATGCAGTTAGAAATACCTATGCAAACCGTGGAGTATATCATCTCCAAAGCAGAGGGAAAAGGCACTAAAGTAATTTTAAATCCTGCGCCTGCGCAAACGTTATCGCAAGAGATTTTGCGTAAGATATACCTGCTGACACCCAATGAGGAAGAGGCTTTTTTGCTCACAGGCGTATCGGTAAGCGATATACCTTCGGCGCAGGAGGCCGCAAAGAAACTGATCAAACAGGGTGTTCAGAATGTGATTATTACAATGGGATCGAAGGGTGCGCTTGCTTTATTTGAGGGAGAATATATCTATCGGGAAGCGCAAAAGGTTGTTCCGATAGATACGACAGCAGCGGGAGATGTATTCAACGGGGCATTGGTCGTTGCGCTGAACGAAGAGCAACCTATTCGAGAAGCCCTGTCGTTTGCCAGTCAGGCAGCTGCTATAGCGGTTACCCGTCTAGGAGCACAATCGTCATCGCCTTATAGAAATGAAATAGAAAATCATTATCAAACTATACAAAATCAAATCTAGTTATGTTTATCGTACACGATTATTATCTGGCCATTTTTTTCTGCGTCATCACGATGCTTTGCTGGGGATCATGGGGCAATACGCAGAAGCTTGCCAGTAAAAACTGGCGTTTTGAACTGTTTTACTGGGACTATGTGCTGGGAATCTTGATTTTCTCGCTGCTCAGTGCCTTTACGTTGGGCAGTATTGGGCAGGAGGGTAGGAGTTTTGTTGCCGATCTGCAACAGGCTGAGTGGAGCAACATAGGAAGTGCTCTCATCGGAGGTGTCGTCTTCAATGCCGGAAATATCCTTTTGTCGGCGTCCATTGCTATTGCCGGTATATCGGTGGCCTTTCCGGTCGGTGTAGGTATTGCACTTGTATTGGGTGTGGTCATTAACTATATCAATACGCCCAAGGGAGATCCTGTGTTGCTGTTTGTGGGTGTGGGACTGGTTACATTGGCGATTTTGGTCAATGCCTGGGCATACAAACTCAAAAACAAAGGTAAAGTTGACAAAGCCAATACCAAAGGTATAGTACTAGCTGTACTGGCGGGTGTGCTGATGGCTTTCTTCTATCGGTTCATAGCGGCATCGATGGATCTGGAAAATTTTGTTTCGCCCGAAATCGGAAAGATGACGCCATACACGGCTGTTTTTTTCTTCTCCGTGGGAATATTACTCAGCAACTTCCTGTTCAATAGCATTGTTATCAAGAGACCTTTCGTCGGCGAACCGACCAGTTATGCCGCTTATTTCAAAGGAGGGTTTAGTACGCACCTGACCGGGATATTGGGCGGTATGATCTGGGGATTGGGCAATTCGCTCAACCTTATCGCAGCAGGAAAGGCCGGACCGGCTATCTCTTATGGACTGGGTCAGGGAGCGACATTGGTAGCCGCACTTTGGGGCGTGTTTATCTGGAAGGAATTTAAAGACTCCAAGGTCAATGTGAATGGTAAGCTGGCGATGATGTTTGTGCTGTTTGTTGTAGGGCTGGGGTTGACTATTGTGGCGGGACAATAAGGGGAAATGTGTAAATAATATTGAAGTAAAGAAAAATTGCCAACAGATATATTGAAAATATCTGAAGTATTTATGAATAATTATTGAATGTGAAATTCAACAAATTCAAACTTATGAAAGAGTATTTAATCTTCGTTTTAGTCACATTGTGGCTAGTGGGCTGCTCAAAAGATGACACCCCGCCAAGGACTCCAATAGCTCCAATAATTAAGGAAATACAATTCCCTTCGGAAAACGAATCTTTGCCTACAAGCATCGTTAAGATAATGGGGAAAGGATTTTCACCGGGAGACATATTGCGATTGATCAATGAGACGAATACTGTAGTCGTTGACGTGATCGAAGTTACAGATCACTATATATCGTTCAGAATTCCAAAGGAAGCCGAAGGTGTGTATATAGTGCAACTCGAAAGAGATAACAAAACAGCTATTTTATTTGGCGAATTAACTGTTCCCTCTGTTGTCGTTATCGAAGATCTAGAGGTTCCCGGACAGATATTTGCGCGGGGTGAAACCGTCGTGATTTTGGGTGAAGGGTTTGAGAATGGAGACAAATTATTTCTTTCTAACACGAATTATGGCAATGTTGAGATAGAAGTTACTCCAACTGTATCCTCACAATCTGTGTCCTTTGTTTTGCCTAATGAGGTTTACGGTATAAACAAACTAATTGTGAAGAGAGGCCAAAAAATGTCTGTATTGGGAGAGATCAAGATAGCTGTAAGTCCGGGAGATAAAATAGGGGGAGGCATTGTTTATTACGTCAGCAATGATGGATTGCACGGATTAATAACCGCCTTGGCAAATGTGGGGACACCTTTAGAAATGTGGGGGCCTGCTGTCTCTCAAAGTGAAGCAAGTGGAACAAGCCAAGACCTAGGATCAGGTCGTTCGAATACAACAAAACTAATCGCTGCTATTGCACGGTATCGTTCAAACAACCCTGGTTCTACATGGAACAACATCAAGACTGCGGCAGAATTGTGTACAGAACTGACTGTGCAGTCGGGTCAATTCACTTTTACAGATTGGTTTTTACCTTCAAGGGCTGAACTTATTGAACTTTTTAAAAGTAAAAATTTGCTGGCATCAGAAGGAGTATCCATTCCTGCCAATAACTATTGGACATCTAGTGAAGGCGATGGCAATGCTGCCGGTTGGTCTGCCTACTATGTGAATTTTTATGAAGCAACCCAAATCGTATCTGGAAATTCCGACAAAGAGGGTTGGAAGATCGGTATAAGGCCTATTAGATCATTTTAAACCTAAAAACTTATGAAAGTAATACTGACTGTTTTGTGCCTCATATTGTTGTTTTTGGTACAAAACGGGGCCTTTGCCCAAATACAAGGAACAATTACAGATAAACAACATGCTTCGGTAGAAGGAGTAACTATTGAAAATTTGTCGACCAAAAACAAAGTGATTTCGAATGAAAGAGGAAATTTCTCAATACAGGCTGAGATTGGTCACAGGTTGTTGTTTACACATACTAGGTATGCCTCTAAGGAACTTAATATCGTGAATCTCAATCCCATATTTGTCGAATTACAAGAACAAGTCATAGATCTTGAAGAAGTAGTGGCAGTTGGGTATGGTACCACGAAGAAAAAAGACCTGACGGGTGCCGTCGTTTCGGTGAATGTGTCCCAATTAGACAATAGTAAGGTAGGGACAGCGACGAGTGCGTTACAAGGATTAGCAACAGGGGTATATGTGACTACGGGTAGTGTTAAACCAGGGGGAGATGCTTCTGTGCTCATCCGGGGACAAGGATCTATCAATGCAGGGAATACACCTTTATATATTATTGATGGATTGCCGGTGGAAAACGGGTTGCAAGACCTATCTATCAATGAAATAGAAACTATTGATGTACTAAAAGATGCTTCAGCAGCCTCTATATATGGTTCAAGAGGATCGAATGGGGTCGTGCTTATCACCACTAAAAAAGGTCAGTCCGGACAAGGGAAGCTAAGTTTTCTGGCAAATTATGGACACCAAAAAATGCTGAATAAACAGCCATTAATGGATGCTTCGCAATATTATGAATTGGCCAATATGGCTAATCCTGGCTACTCATGGACATCTGATGAGTTGAGATGGATCAGTAAAGGCGAAAGTACCGACTGGCAAGATGCTGTGACACAAAATGGCGAATATAAAAATTACAATCTGTCTTTTTCAGGAGGTAGTGACAAAACAACCAGTTTTATAGGGCTTGATTGGTATGATCAGTTAGGAACAATAAAGAATTCTTCGTTTAAAAAAGGCTCAGTGAGACTTAATTTAGATAGTCAATTGAAAGATTGGTTGAAAAGCGGTATTCGTTTTAATGTAATAGATTCTGATTTGAAGAACATCAATGAAGAAAATGATTCAGGCTATGGAACGATGTTTAGCGCGATAAGTTCGCAACCAACTGCCCCGATTTACACGATTGATGGAGACTATTTTGATGGGTTTTTGAATACCAAGGCCAATCCGGTCGCTATTGTGGATCTGCTTGACAGAATCACGAAAAAGACTAAGGTCATGGGTAACTTCTACTTTGAATTGTCTCCGTTCAGAAATCTTACGTTTAGATCTGAAAACGGAGGAGATATTGAGTTTTTCAATGTAAATTCTTTTGAAGATGGTAGAATGGGACAACATTATCCCGATGGAGGTCATGCAACAAAATTCAATGGCAGAAAACGTTATCTACAGTCAGAAAATACGCTAACACATAGAGTCAGCCTTGGTGACCATAGATTGGAAAGTATGGCGGGGTTTGCTCTTTCAAGAATAGTATATGAGAATACGACAGCTGACTCAAAAAATCTCAATTCTATATTGAAATATAATAATTTGGGAGGAGCAGAAAATCATGGCCCAAACTCCTCTTACGCTGTCAGTTCATCCCTTATGTCCTTCTTTGGTCGATTGAACTACGTATACTTAGACAAATATTTAGCAACTTTTAACCTTCGACGTGACGGCTCTTCCAAATTTGCTCCCGGAAATCGATGGGGTTTCTTTCCATCCTTATCTGTTGCTTGGAGATTGTCAAAAGAAGACTTTCTATCAGGGAGTACTCTTTTCGATGATTTAAAACTGAGAGCCAGTTATGGAAGTCTGGGTAATCAAAATATTGGTGAATTTGCTTATGCAGCAACTATTAGTGAGGGAGGCCCTTGGTCAGACTATGTTTTCGGCAATAATTTGGCGACAGGTTCTGTCCAAAATACAATAAGCAATCCTGAACTGACATGGGAAAAATCTGAACAGATCGATCTGGCGCTGGATTTTGCAATTTTGAAAAATCGATTGGCAGGATCCATTGATTGGTATCGAAAAAATACGCGTGACTTATTGTTCAGTGTTCCTTTACCTACCGAATCCGGATTTGACAATTCACTTACCAATGTTGGAAAGGTTGTCAATCAAGGGATTGAATTTTCTGTACGGTCACTTAATATGAACACTGCAAATTTTTCTTGGCGAAGCTCTTTGAATTTTACACATAACCAAAACCGCATAAAAGAATTGTATGGCGGAAAACAAGACATCAACAAGTCCTTATTTGTAGGACGGCCTATCCGGCAATTTTATTTGTTAAACAATCTCGGGATATGGCAAGAAGATGAAATAGATGAAGCTGCACGCTATAATGCGCAACCTGGAGACAGAAAAGTAGAAGATATCGACGATAATGGTATAATTAATAGTGATGACAGAATTTTCTCCGGTGAGGAAACTCCTAAATATTTCGGTAGTTTGTCTAATACATTTGCCTATAACGGAATAGATCTGACTGTATTTCTTGTCTATGCTGGGGGGCATTATATCGACAACGCACTCAATCGTTATTTACATGCTTTCAATCCATGGGGCAACATGTCTGTGAATTATTACAACGGATATTGGACGGAGGAGAGACCGTCAAATATTTTTCCTGCACCAAGACTAGGCAGTGCTTTTGCTAATGGAGATGGAACAAACGCACACTTGCAAAGAGGGGACTACCTGCGGATAAAGAATGTAGAGCTAGGGTATACTTTCAAACCACAGCTTTTTCACAGCAAAGTAAGAAACTTTAGACTGTTCTTCGCTGTACAGAATTTATTAACATTTACAGAATTTACGGGTTATGACGTTGAATCCAGCGATAAGATAAACCCTTACCCTAATGCCAGGAGTTTTATCGGAGGATTGGCACTAACCCTTTAATTATAAGTGACTATGAAAAAGAAACTTGTTTTTACAACCATGCTTTCCCTAAGCCTGCTTATGGGATGCGAAAAATTTCTGGAAGAGAAGCCCACTAGCATTTTAACACCGGAAAATGCATATGGCACACCGTCAGATTGGCAAAAAACGGTAAATGGTGCTTATGCCATGTTACAGTCCGTGTTTGTAGGAAAATATACGATTACCTTAGGCGAATTCGGAACGGATGAAGTGATTCCTTTTGATATGGGATGGGCCGCTTATTCAGAATTACATTACTATACCTTTAACGATGCACATCCATTTTTTCAGGATCATTACCGCCTATGTTATGAAGGTGTAAAACGTTGCAATGCTGTGATTGATATGCCTGATGGTGTTGTAAGCTCTTCTGAAAAAGACTTAATGATCGCACAAGCTAAATTTTTACGTGCTATATATTACTTTGAGTTAGTCAAAATGTATGGAGGTGTTCCGTTATGGGTCAAATCTTCCATTGACAGAGATGAAATCATGAAACCCAGAGCCACTGTGGATGAGGTTTACACCCTGATTGTGGACGATTTTAAGGAAGCAGAACAGATTCTGCCACCAACTTGGTCAAATTCGGCTGATAAAGGACGAGCGACTTCATTAGCTGCCCAAGCCTTTTTGATACGGGTGTATTTGCAGTGGGGAAAAGCTGAACTAGCACTTGAATACTGCAACAAAGTGGAGGGCAAATTCAAGCTATACGATAATCTGGAAGATATATTTGATCCGAAGAATAAAAACCAGGAATATGAAAATATTTTTGAGGTGCAATTCAAGCATTCTGGTTCTTGGGGACTAGAGGGGAGCATACAACATAGTTATTGGGGGCCTAGGGGAGTAGGAGGTCCAACTAACTTTGGTGGATGGGGAGGATTTGGACCTACAGCTTACATTTATAGTAGTTACCATACATTGGATAAGAGAAAAGAAGCTTTCTTTTTTACGGAATTTAATGGTGTCCCTCAATCACCGGCGTCCAATAAGAAGTTTTTCGACGAAGAATATGGTAATGTCATTGAAGATGATAATCTAAATTTTATTTTGATCCGATATGCAGATGTATTATTGATGAAGGCAGAAGCGTTGAACATATTGGATGATACCGGAACAGGGAAGTATGATGCCATCAATGCCGTGCGTTCCAGAGCTGGTATTCCTTTGATCACCCCTCAACAGAATCTTACTAAAACGCAATTTGCTGAAATATTACTGCAAGAAAGATTACACGAATTGTGTTTTGAACATCTGCGCAGGTGGGATCTGATCAGATTTGGGAAATTAAAGCAATATATGAGTGAGCGGGCAGGAGTACAGATTCAGGATTATCATGTGCTATATCCTATACCTAAGAATGCTATGGATGCAAATGAGGCAATTACAGAAAATAATCCCGGTTATTAAATAAAGATACAATGAGAGCAATATTATATGTCGTGGTTTTAGCATTTGTATTTTCGTGCAAACCTGACTACAAAGAAGATTTTGGCACAAAAGTCACCAATAGAGTGACAGTAAATAATGGGATAGTCCATGTGTCTCCCAGAGAGTATACCAATGCTTTTAGAAATCCAATGAAGGGGCTTAGGGAATTTTATGGCCCTGGATATGATGTAAAACGGGCAGAATATCCTTACCCTTTTGGTTCCATGATCAAAGAATATATGCAGTGGAATATGCTGGAGGATAATATATCAGATGGGATTGATAAAATTATCAGATATAGCGATCATCGATGGCAAGGTGTTGAGGATATTAATGTGAAGGTCATTCCCAGAATATTTATTGTTTGGATTGAGCCTTGGCATGGTGGCTATGCAAAAAATACGTTCACCTCAAATCCTGATGATCTGAATGGATGGCATTGGCCCAGTGATATTCCTGGTCAGACATATTCTTCGGATATATACATACCTATTACCGGGGGATACTTTCATCCAACTTTTCAAGATCGTGTAAAAAATCTTATCGAAAAGGCAGGTCAGGCATGGGACAATGACCCGAGGGTAGCTTATATAGAGATGGGGGTCATCGGTGAATGGGGCGAACATCATGACCCTAGTATAACAACTTATTGGAAGCCCCATGATCAACCGACACATGTAGAAAATCGCACATGGATTCCTGGTATTGAAAAGACTTTAGGTGATGTGTTTACGGAAGCTTTCAAAAATAAAAAGATTATGGTCCGGTATGCATATGATTTCAAAGATTATGAATTTGGTATATACTGGGATTCTTGGGCAGAACCATTGGAACATGAAAGAGGGTATCTTGAAATGAAAAAACTTGGCGATAGGTGGAAGAAACAGCCTATCGGTGGAGAGGTCACCTGGAATTGGGGCGAGATGGCAAAATTCGATTCTTTCGAAGATGTCATAGGAGATGCTACCACAAGGAAGAGGATCCTAGATCAGATAAGAAGTCTTCACTGTAATCATTTAGGTGGCATCACGTGGGCCGACTTTAAAAATCCAACTTTTTTAGCGAATGCTTCCATCATACAAAAAGCATTAGGGTACAGATTTGTGTTGGATAATTTTCAATTTCCAACAAAAATCAACCCGGGCCAGGAATTTGAAATCTCTTTTTCAGTCAAGAATACAGGGAGTTCTCCATTTTATTACGATTGGCCTGTCGAAATTGCATTGTTGAAAAAAGATACTCAACAAAAAGTTTGGGGACAGGCATTGTCAGGTGTTTCGGTTTCACAATGGATGCCGGGAGACGATTGGAATAGTGATCAAAATAAATACAGTCGAGCACCTGAACTTTACACATTTACCAAGACACTTGATCTGCCATCCAATATAAGTACCGGAGAATATATTATTGCGATCAGTATCAATGATCCGGCAGGGAATCTTCCGAGTGTGCGGTTTGCTACGGTCAATTACTTGCAAGGAGGACGGCACCCGATGGGATACATCGGTGTGAACACCGATTTGACCGATTTCGAAATCCCTCGCAATGTATTTGTAGATATACAGGCAGACCGGTCACTCAAATATGTGTACAATTCACCTTTGTAAGTCATGAAGAAATTAGCTTATATAACAACTTTCCTAACGTTCAGTATTACTCTGTTGTTCGTTTTTGTAAGTATCCCATTGGGTTCACTCGGGCAATCAAAGGCCGATGATCAATATGTGGTTATTAGCCCTCCCTATTATAGCAAGGCTTTTAGAAATCCTATGAAAGGCCTAAGAGAGTTTTTCTTAAAAGGCGTCGATCCAATCCGGGCAGATTATCCTTATCCATACGGCTCTATGATCAAGGAATACATCCCTTGGAATATGATCGAAGATCATGTATCAGATGATATCAGTAAAGTTATATCGTACTGTAACTACCGATGGAAAGATGTGGAAAAACATAATATCAAGGTGATTCCCCGTGTTTATATTGTATGGATAGAACCCTGGCATGGAGGAAAGGCAAAAGATCCAAATAATATAGACGACTTGAATGGTTGGCATTGGCCAAAGGATATACCGGGACAAAATAGTCCCTATAAGCAAATACCGGGCTCTTGGGGAGCATATATCGAGATCCAAGACAGTATCACGCCCATAACAGGAGGGTATTTTACGAAAGATTTTCCGCAGCGAGTAGAAAATTTAGTGCAGAAAATAGGGCAGGCTTGGGACAATGATCCCAGGGTTGCTTATGTGGAAATGGGAATAATCGGTGAATGGGGAGAGCATCACGATCCTAATATTTCGACTTTTTGGCCACCACATGACGAACCTAAGCATGTAGATAACAGGACATGGATTCCCGGTATAGAAGAAGTTTTGGGCAGGGCATTCACACAAGCTTTTAAGAATAAAAAAGTAATGGTGAGGTACGCTTATGAGTTTAAAGATTATGATTTTGGTATATATTGGGACTCTTGGTCACAAAAAGAAGAACAAGAAAGAGGTTATCAGGCTATGAGAGATCTGGGAGATAGATGGAAAACACAGGTCATCGGAGGCGAAATTACGTGGAATTGGGGTAGTCTTGCTAAATTCAAAAGCTTCGAGGAAGTTGTAAACGATAAAGAATATATGAATATAACCATCGAACAGATCAGAAATCTCCATTGCAATCATTTAGGTGGTATTACATGGGCCAACTTTGATGATCCGGTATTTAAGATCAATGCAGACTCGCTTCAAAGAGCTTTGGGGTATCGATTCGTTATAGATGAAGTGAGGTATCCTAAAGTTATCAAGAACAATAAAATTGATTTTAGTTTTACAGTTCATAATGAGGGTTCATCTCCATTTTATTACAACTGGCCTATTGAATTGGTGCTATTGGACACTGATACCAAAAAGAAAGTGTGGGGAACCACATTGGAGAACACGGACATTACACAATGGATGCCTGGAGAAAAATGGCATGTGCAGACGCAAAAATATTTGATTGAGCCCGAGAGATATGCATACCAACAACATGTCAGTATCAACAAAAAAATAAAGCCTGGCAAGTATATATTAGCATTAACTGTACTCGATCCCGCAGGTATGAAACCATCGCTGAGATTTGCTAATAAAAGTTATGTCAACGGTGGGTATACAGCATTGGGGTATATTGGCATAGACACAGCAATCAGCGGTCATAAAATAGAAGACCAAGACTGGGATGATCTTCAGGCTGATCGAGGGTTGCATTATACGTTAAAAAACTAATCGAAAAATGAAAAAAGGAATTACTATCTCATTAATGTTTGTTTGGATTTTATTGTTTTTTTCCTGTGGTGGAAGTGTAAATACTCCGAAAAATCAAGCAATCCCGGTTATATTCGATACGGATGTGGGAAACGACATCGACGATGTGTTGGCACTGCAAATGCTTTTCAACTACGAAAAAGAAGGAAACGTAAATATACTGGGCATTACGATCAGCAAGAGCAACCCGAGAGTCGTGGAATATGTGGACGGTTATTGCCGGTTTAACGAACGGGGAGACATACCGTTGGGGTATGCTTACAATGGCGTAAATCCTGAACCTTATCAGTATGTACCGATTACATTGGATACCTTGGTGAACGGAGAGAAAGTCCTGTTTCCGCAACGTAGCCTGGCAAATAATATTCCCGAAGGATATGTATTGCAACGTCAGTTGCTGGCCGGACAGCCTGACCATTCTGTGGTTATGATCGTGGTAGGGCCTCAGACGAATATTAGACGATTGTTGGAATCGGAGCCAGATGAACACAGTGATCTGAACGGCATGGAACTGGTCAGCAAAAAGGTTCGCCTACTTTCTGTCATGGGAGGATTGTATAATGATGATTTTGATTTTCCCGAATGGAATATTTTGCAGGATCTGGCTGCTTCGAAGGTTCTTTTTGATAAATGGCCCACAGATATCGTTGCCAGTGGTTTTGAGGTCGGTAGTGCTTTGTTGTATCCACATCAGAGCATATTACATGACTTTACAGACGATCATAAGCATCCTTTATGTGTGTCATACAAGGTTTATCAACCCATGCCTTATGACCGCCAGACTTGGGACCTTACTTCCGTGTTGTATGCCATAGAGCCTGATGCAGGTTATTTTGATCTTTCTGAACGGGGAAAAATAACCATTGATAAAAAAGGGTATAGCCATTTTGAAGCGGTGTCAGGAGGTAGGCATCGGTATCTGGTCATTCCTGAACAGAAGAAAAAAGAAACACGAAAAAAGATAGTCAACCAGGTCACCGGGAAAGATCAGTCCACCTACGAGACTGTAAAATAGACTGTGTCAAGGATAATAAACAGAAGTATTATTTTTGACATAGTAATTATGAGTATTAAGGAACAATTTTGATTTTGAGTCCATGAAGGACAAGGCGCTGGAGCAGTTACGCAGCGGTGAATCACTTTATGGCAAGAACGGAGCTTTTGCTCCCTTAATGAAGAAGTTTTTGGAAGCCGCGCTGGAGGCAGAGATGGAGAGCCATATGGACGAAGTCCAGCGCTCCATCGGCAATCGGCGTAACGGCAAGTCCAGCAAACAGATTCGGACCTCTGAGGGTACAATCTATATAGAGACTCCCCGTGATGACGATCTAACTTTGAGCCGCAGCTCATTAAGAAACGTGAGACGATTTTGGCCGATAGCCTGGAGAAGAAGACTTTAGGTATGTATGGTCTTGGTATGAGCCTGCGGGATATATCGAACCACATCAAGGAGATGTACGACACGGACATCAGTCACAGTACACTTTCTTCCATTACCGATAAGATCATACCTGAGATCAAAGAGTGGCAATCAAGAGGCTTAGACGCTCTTTATACGATTGTCTGGATGGATGCCATGCACTACAAGGTGAAAGAAGACCATCGTTTTGTTTCACGGGCTGTATACAATATCCTTGGTATTGACCGAAACGGAAATAAGCATTTGTTGGGTATATATGTTTCAGAGAATGAGGGTGCTAACTTTTGGCTGAGTGTATTGACCGATTTACAGAACCGAGGCGTAGAGGATATCTTAATTGCCTGTATCGATAATCTAAAAGGTTTTTCAGAAGCGATACAGAGTGTTTTTCCCGATACCGAAGTACAGACCTGTGTAGTACACCAGATCCGTAACAGCTTAAAGTATGTAGCCAGTAAGGATCAAAGGGAATCTATGAATGATCTAAAACCTGTCTACAGAGCTGACACATTGGATCTTGCCGGACTTCGGATGGATGAACTTGAGGATAAATGGGGTGAAAAGTATCCGGTGGTCATCGACTCGTGGCGGCGTAACTGGGATCGTCTGACCACCTATTTCCGATACGATAAATCCATTCGAAAATTGATCTACACCACCAATACGATCGAAGGATTCCATCGCCAAGTCCGTAAGGTCACTAAAACCAAAGGTGCGTTCACTTCCGACATGGCATTATTGAAACTGGTCTATTTAGCACATAAGAACATTAAGAAGAAATGGACAATGCCACTGGCCAATTGGGGAACTACGGCTCAGAAATTGGCTATTTGGTTTCCGGGAAGAATGGTA
>Ga0079224_100007379_pt1 | contig 14753 bp, 15 predicted proteins | sample Stecom2015_FD_80414 | JGI IMG/M metagenome (GOLD analysis project Ga0079224, IMG submission 80414) | Agricultural soil microbial communities from Utah to study Nitrogen management - Steer compost 2015 | ecosystem: Environmental > Terrestrial > Soil > Agricultural land | place: USA: Utah...
AAGCGCAACGCCATCGCGGCGAGGAGCCGGCAACTCGCGCACCAGAATGCGATAGGCCGCTTCACTGTTGCTACTGGGGCCGCGGACGCCGAGGCGGAGCGTCTGCTCGCTATTCGGCGCAATCTCGAACACGCCTGGCGCGACGATCAGCGCGTTGGTGGGCGTGAGGCGATCAGCGCCGTCCACTTGCGTCCAAACGAATGCTTCAACTTCGAAGGAGACGGGCGTCGCACGCCCATTATGTAGCCGCACCGAGCCGATGGCGCGCTCTGGACTCAGACTCACCAGCACCGGCGCGACGCGGATGCCGCCGGTTTGCGCGCTCGCCACGCCTTGGGCCATGAAGAACACCACGGCCACGAGGAGCGCGCGAAAGATCACCATGACACTGTCACGATGATTGTGTCGTCGTAAGCGCCAGCGGGCGCAGCCTGTTGCATCGGTACGCGGCCATAAACGTCGATTGTGTCCGGCGTGCCGTCGCCAGTGCCCGAGAGGCGATCGGCGCCCGTTTCGCCCCAAAGCACCGAGCGCTGATCGTCCTGGTAGAGAACGTAGTCTAGCGTTTCGGTGTCGCCGGACTTGGTCATCCGCCGCTGCGCCATCGAGGCGCCGGCGCCGTCACCGAGACTGAGGCCCACATAATAGGGAGTGCCGTTGGTGCAGGTAACGCTGAGCGATGTATCCGCGTCCAGGTGCGCGGCGCTCACCGGATCGTAATTGCCGAACGCAAGATCGGACGCGCTGACTTCGCACGAGGCCAACACCGTGGCCGTGACTTCGAAACTATCGGTGTCACTGCCGGCATAAGCCGCCCACGGCGTCAGCGCCGCGCGCTAAGGCCAATACGAAAGAAGAACGCAACATCGCCGTACCCAGACTGTCGCTGAGCTTTGCTGCCGATAACGCGCGAACGGCGTACGCCGCGACGGTTTTTGTCTTTGCACTCGACATCACGCCACCAATGCAGCGCCGCCGCAGCGCACGCCGTTCACGCGGACGTCGGCTTCCCCAAGGCGCACACCCAAGAGATCCGACAACCCATTGAGAAGATTATCCAGCGGCGCGGCGGCGGTCGTCAGCACGCCTTGCACAGCTGAAGTCAAGGCGCCGGTGCTGAGGCCGAGGCCGGCGGCGCGTACTGTAAGCTTGGACTGACCCAGCAGCGTCGAGACCGTGGCGCGGACAGCGTCCCGCGTCTGCACGGACTTCACTGTGCCGCGCTCGATGTCGCGATCGTTGAAACGGACGTTGCTCCATTGATGCCCGCCAACATCGACGCGCGCCTCTCCCTCGACGCGCGCCACGCCTGCGCGCACCAGCTGTGCGGGCGAGGGGCGGAGTTCGGAGCGGAAATTGTTGAGCCGGGCGCGATCGATCTCACCCAGCATTAGAGACCCGATGCCGGGCGATACGCCGAGTGTAACGGCGCGATTGCTACTGCCGCCCCAGCCGCAGTTGATCTCCTCCAACCGCGCTTGTCCGGAGGCAAGTTCAAGTAGAACCGGAATGCGAACATTGGCGAGCGCGCCAGCGCCGGCATTGGCTTCAATGTAGAGCCGCGTCTGCGCGCTACGAATAACGACGGACTCGTCATTCGTCACCGTGAGCCACGGCGAGTTGTTTGGCCGCTCGCCGATCGCCAGCCACACTTTGGTGGAGGCGAGGCCCGGCACGCCGGCGCCGAGATCAAGCTGAACCTGGCGCTGACCATTCGCGACCTGCAATATAGCCGTTGCTAAATCCATGGCGCCGACGCGGATTGCGGTGTCGGCGCTGCGCGTGGCGTGATCTTGTGCGCCATAGGGGCCGAGATCGAGCACCTCGCTGAGGCCGCGCAAGGGACGATTTCGTTCTGACGCGCGCGCCATGGCGCGTAGAGCGCGTTCGGCGCGCTCATCTGTCTCCGCCACGACGTCCGCCAGCGCCTCGAGAGCCGCGGGCGCATCGGCGTTGGCGTCGAGCGTCTCGTCGTAACTTGCCGCCTCAAGATCGAGGCGCGTTCGCAGCGCATCGACATAATCCACCACGTCGACGTTGGCGCGAAGCAGCGAGTTATAGTCCATCACCGAGAGGCTGACGTTGCTGCCGGTCAAGCCGCTCAGCACCTGGTTGGCGACGCCGCCCTGCAATGAGAGCAAGCGCGTGCCAATCTGAAAGCTCGCGAGTTGGGTTTCCGCGGCGGTGGCCTCGCGGCGGATGCTCATGCGGCCCGACGGCACGAAGAGCCTACCGAAGAACAGCGGCGCCGAAGTTGTAAGCTCCACGCGCACCGCGCTGGCGCGGGCAGAATCAGGACGGAAGCGCTCAGCCGGCCGGACGGAACGATCCGGCGCATACGTTCCGCGCACGACACCGATCTGGGTGTCGCGCGGCCACCGGTTGGCGGCGACGGTGGCGGCGGCGAGCGCTTCCGCCTGCGCCGGGTTCTGCATCGCCGCGAGCGCGGCAAGATCGGCGCTGCCCTGCAGGCGCCGGGATTCGAGATAGACACTGCCGACATCGACAGCGAGGCCGGCGAAGCCGATCAGCACGACACCGCTCACCGCCGAAAGTACGGATACGCCACCGTCGCGGGCGCGCAGAAAGCGGAGCGCCTTCATCAGAAGCCACCCATCAGGATGGTTGCATTCCGGGAGATGGTGGACGGCGGCGCCGGGATCAGCGTTTGAAACGCCCAGTAAACGTCCTCGCCCGCATCGTAGGTGACGGCGAGCGAGATGGCCGCGCCCTGGCGGGTGAGCTCAAGCCGCGAGAGCTCGCCCCGCATGAAACTCTGGTTGGCGATCCCCGCTTGCATCGCGTCACGGGCGAGCGCCAGGCGTTCCTCGTCATCGAGGCCGGCGATCGAAGCGCGGGCGGCGTCGTTCGCAAGTTGTTGAATTGTATGCGCCGTGAGGAAATAGCCGCCGTAAGTGAAGACGCCGGTCATCAGCAGAAACAGGACCGGGCCAATGATCGCGAACTCGACGGCCGCGCCGCCGCTGCGATCGCTAAAGCGCCGCGGCTTCGATGCGTAGAAGGCGGGGAGGCGAAACGCCTTGAACCCGCGAGACAACTTTAACGCGAACCCCACCGTCACAGCTCCTGCTTAGACGAAGGGAATATGGCCTAGAGCTGTTGGCATATGACGCAGTCGAATTCTTCGAACTTTGCGAAAAACGCGAATAAAGAAGGCCTATCCTTTGAGGCGTATTTTGCAAAAAACAGAAGTGGCTTATGGAAGGAACTTCGCCGAATAGTTGCAGAACACGTCTGTGATGTCAGATTAGTTCGAGTAAATTGAGTCGGAGCATCACATGGCCAATCGCGTCAATGTCTCTTCCGCAGACTTCATTCGAAACATTGGCTACTGGCAGAACGAAGCGCTGCGACAACCGATTTCAATCACGCACCACGGCCGCGAGCGCCTAGTGCTCGCCGCGCCCGACGCGTTTCAGACAACCTCGGGAACCGACGACGCCGGCAAGGCGCTGGCGAAACTTCGCGCCGACGTGGCGGCGGTGCAGGAAAACTTGGGCGATGGTTTTCTGAGCATCGATGCGCAACTTTGCATCCGTCACAGCAACACGGTCGCGGACGTTTTCGTCGGCGCATCACGCGAGGACCTTGAGGGTGCTTCGATCGTGAGCGTGCTGCCGCAACCGCTCGCCTCCATCCTTAGCGATCGGGTTCAGCGCGTCATTCGCACACGTCAGTCCGAGCGCTTCGAAGTCGGCGCGCCCGACGGCCGCCATCTCGCGGTTACGGTGTTTCCCGTGTCGGTTGGCGCCGCGGCGCTGATACGCAACGTGACCGAAAACTACGTCCTGCGGCGTTCGATGGAAGAAGGCGAGGCCGTTCAACAAGCGGTTCGCGTTCACAGCGGCGCTGCCGCGATCAAACTCGATGCGCGCGCGCGTGTCGAAACCGTTGACGACGCGTTTACCTCTTGGTCAGGCTTCACCAGTGCGGACCTAGCCGGGCATCGAATCCTCGATCTCGTCGCCGCTGCGCAGCGGCGCGAGTGCGGAGAAATGATTGAGCGTGTCCTTCGTGAAGGGCAGCCGCGCGTCATGGAGCTGACACTGTTGGGCAAGCGAGGCGATGAAATCGACGGCACTTTGGCGCTGTCGCCAATTTTGACGGATTTTGCGGCACACGGCGCAGTCGCGTTATTCGTGCCCGCCGCAGGGGACAGCCAAGCAGACGCCCGCATGGCCATGTAGGGCTATGCGATTAAGCTAGCGCATCCTGGGGGCGGCCTTGTAAACTTGCCCTCGAGGGATGCATGGCGCGTACACAAGCTGCCGACTATGATGAACGAAAACTAGTGATCGTCGAAGCGGCGGCGGCGCTGTTTGCGTCGCGCGGCTTCAACGGGGCGTCGGTCGCGGACATCGCCGAGCGCTGCAAGACCTCGAAGAGCCTGATCTACCATTACTACGAGTCGAAAGAGGATATCCTCTACGACGTCATGATCAGCCATGTCCGCGCGCTTGAAGCGGCAGCGGCGGACGCGCTCGCCGGCACGGCGGAGCCCGAGCAAAAGCTGCGCGATCTGACCCAGCTCTTCATGGCGCTCTATGTCGGCGCCGCCGACCGGCACAAAGTGCTCTTGAACGATCTCGGCTATGTACCGAAGGCACGGCGTGCGGAGATCGTGGCGGTACAGCGTGGATTGATCGAGCGTGTGCGCACGCTGCTGATCGAGATCGAGCCGGGCTTGGCTAAGCAAGAGGGCGCCAGCCTCACCGCAGCGATGCTGTTCTTCGGTACGATCAACTGGACGCACACCTGGTTCAATCCCAAGGGCGCGGTCACGCCGGAAGCGTTGGCGGATATGGCGGTGGACCTGACGCTTGGCGGCATTGCTCGCGCCGCTGACGGCTAGACGTCGTACGTCAACGCCACGCCCTCGGTAAGGGGAGTTGCTTGGCAGGTCAGCACATAGCCTTCGGCGATCTCTTGTTCGGAGAGGCCGTAATTCACCTTCATGCTGACTTCGCCGGCCGTGACCTTGGCGCGGCACGTCGCGCAGACGCCGCCTTTGCACGCGAATGGCGCGGGTAGACCCGCGGCACGGACGTTATCGAGGATCGAGTGGTTCGCCGGATCGAACGCGACTTGCATGCGGCGGCCATTGAGCGTCACGCTCATCTTCAAGCCTGCAGCCTTTTGCTCAAGCGCGCGCGCGGCGGCGGCTTGCGCGGCCGAGAGCGGACCGGTGGTGAAACGCTCGATCAGGATGCGCGGCTTCTCGACGTTCTTGGCGAGTAGCGCTTCTTCGACAGCATCCATCATCGGACCAGGGCCGCAGATGAAGAACGCGTCGATGTCGCTTGGCCTCACCAGCGTGGTGAGAACCTCTTGCACCTTCGCGTTGTCGAGGCGGCCGTTGAAGAGCTCTATCTCTTCTTCCTCTTCTTCAAGGAAGTGAAACACCGAGAGGCGATCGATGTAGCGGTCCTTCAGACCAGCGATCTCTTCCAGGAACATCACGCCGAACGAATTGCGGTTGCCGTAGAAGAGCGTGAAGCGCGAGTTCGGCTCCATCGCCAGCGCCGTCTTCATCAGCGACAGGATCGGCGTGATGCCCGAGCCGCCGGCGAACGCCACATACTCGCGGCGCGCGTCCGGATCGAAGTTCCAGCAGAAAGAGCCGTGCGGCGCCATCACTTCCAGTTCGTCGCCGGTTTTCAGCTCATCGTTTACCCAGCCCGAGAACACGCCGCCGGCGATTTTTTTCACACCGATTTTCAGCACGCCTTCGCTGGGCGATACGCAAACGGAATAATTGCGCCGCACTTCCTCGCCGCCGAATTCGCGGCGGAAGGTGAGGTGTTGGCCGGCTTTGAAAGCGAAGGTTTCCCGCAGCGTTTCCGGCAACTCGAACCGCACCGACACAGCGTCGGGCGTTTCGCGCTTTACTTCAGCCACGCGCAATCTGTGAAAGTCTGTGCTCGCCATCAGTGACACTTAAACCGGTCAAACGGCTCCGCGCACGTCTTGCAGCGCCAGAGCGCCTTGCACGGCGTCGAGCCGAAGCGCGAAAGCTCTTCGGTGTTGGACGAGCCGCAGCGCGGGCATTCGGCTGCGGTTTGGTTCTTGAGCGCTGCGGCGGAGGCGCCTTTGGGCGGCGGGGCGATGCCGTACGCGCGCAGTTTTTCGCGGCCTTCATCGCTGATCCAATCCGTGGACCAGGGCGGCGACAGCGCCGTTTCGATTGCCACATCGGCGAAGCCGTTGGCGTCAAGCGCGGCGCGGATCGATCGTTCGATCGCGATCGTTGCAGGGCAGCCGGTGTAAGTCGGTGTGATCGTCACTGTGTCAGAGCGGATTTCGCGCACGATACCGAGATCGAGCACGGAGACGGCGGGGATCTCCGGGTCGGGAACGTTTGCCAAGATCGCGCGAATGCGATCGGTGTCGGTAATTGCGACCACGCCGTTCACCATGTCGCGCCCGGATAGGCGCGTTGCAGGAATTGCATGTCGCTCAGCAGATGGCCGAGATGTTCGGAGTGATGGCCGATGCGGCCGCCGGTCGTGGCGCGGCGCGGGGCAGGCCGGACCAGCGTCGCTTCCGCGAGCGTTGCGTCGATGCGTGCGTCCCAGGCAGGCCGCAGCGCAGCTTTATCGACGCCTACTCCGTCTTTCAGTGCAGCCGCATCAACATCATCCATCGCGAATAACTCGTCCGCGAAGCGCCACATCCAGTCGAGGCCGGCGACCATGCGGGCTTTGCTTTCGTCTGTGCCGTCGCCCAGGCGAACAACCCAATCGCTCGCCAGCGTGGCGTGATAGGAGGTCTCTTTCACAGCTTTGGCGGCAATCGCCGCGATGGAGGTGTTGCTCGACGCCGTCAGCGCCGTGAACAGCAATTCCTGGTAATGCGAGAACAGCAGCTGACGCGCGATTGTCTGCGCGAAATCGCCGTTCGGCTGCTCGACCAGAAGGCAGTTGGTGAAATCCATCACGTCGCGGCGGAAGGCGAGGGCATCGCCGTCTCGGCCTTCGCCTTCAAGTTCGCCTGCGAGATTGAGGAAATGCGTGGCTTGGCCGACTTGATCGAGCGCCACGTTCGCCAGCGAAAGATCGACCTCAAGCGCCGGTGCATGCCCGCACCATTCGCTCAGGCGTTGGCCAAGAATGAGCGAGTCGTCGCCCAAGCGCAGCGCGTATGTAGCGATCGCGTCCATTAGATGTGCGTGATGCCGTCGGGAATTTTGTAGAAGGTCGGGTGGCGGTAGACTTTATCTTCCGCCGGTTCGAACAGCGCGCCCGCGTCGCCCGGATCGGACGCCACGATCTGCGCTGACGGCAGCACCCACAAGCTAACGCCTTCCATGCGTCGCGTGTAGGTATCGCGCGCGTGCTCAAGCGCCATCTTGGCGTCAACCGCGTGCACGCTGCCGACATGGCGGTGCGAAAGCCCGCCCTTGCCGCGCACGAACACCTCCCACAGCGGCCATTCCTTGCTCGGATCGCTCATGGCGTTACTCCGCCGCCAGCTTTGCTGCGGCGCGCTTTTCGGCATGCACGCGCGCGGCTTCGCGCACCCAGGCGCCTTCGTCCCAAGCTTTCTGGCGCGCCTGCAGGCGCTCCTTCGCAACCGGGCCTTCGCCGCGCACGACGGCGGCGAACTCTTCCCAGTCCACCTCACCGAAATCGTAAGCGCCGCGCTCCTCGTTCCATGCGAGCTTGTCATCCGGCACGGTTAGACCAATCGCTTCGGCCTGCGGCACGGTGATATCGACGAACTTTTGGCGCAGCTCATCATTGGTATCGCGCTTGATCCGCCAGCGCATGCTCTGCGCGGTGTTGGGCGACTTATCGTCCGGCGGACCGAACATCATCAGAGACGGCCACCACCAACGGTTCAGCGCATCTTGCGCCATACGCTTCTGTTCCGGCGTGCCGGCGGCGAGATGCATCATAATCTCGTAGCCCTGGCGCTGGTGGAAGCTCTCTTCCTTGCAGATGCGCACCATCGCGCGCGCGTAAGGGCCATATGAGGTGCGTTGCAGCGGCACCTGGTTCATGATCGCCGCGCCATCAACCAGCCAGCCGATCGCGCCGATGTCGGCCCATGTCAGCGTCGGGTAGTTGAAGATGGTGGAATACTTGGCTTTGCCGCTGAGCAGCGCTTCCGTCATCTCGTCGCGCGAGGTGCCCAGCGTTTCAGCCGCCGCATAGAGATAAAGCCCGTGGCCGCCTTCATCCTGCACCTTCGCCAGCAGGATCGCCTTGCGGCGTAGGTTCGGCGCGCGCGAAATCCAATTGCCTTCCGGCAGCATGCCGACGATCTCGCTGTGCGCGTGTTGCGACATCTGCCGCACCAGCGTTTTGCGATACGCCTCCGGCATCCAATCCTTCGGCTCGATGAATTCGTCATTGGCGACGCGCGCTTCGAACGCGGCGATCAGCGCGGGATCTTCGGTGACAGCTTCGGCTTTCTTCTTGCCGCTCATATCGGTCGTGTACACGGGCGCACCTCTGGAACGTGTTTATCATAGCATTCGCTGACCGATCGGTCAATCAATTACGGCCCCGCCAATTGTCCGCGAAAGCCCAGTGAATTCAGCGATGACGCGGTTGTCGGTTGTTCGGACGCTGACCTGGTAGACGCCGCTGCGGCCCGAACGCGAAACCTCGTGCGCCTCTGCGACCAAAACGTCGCCCGCCTGCGCCGGTGCGAGAAAAGAGATGTTGGCGTTCTGCGCCACCGTGTTTTCGTTCCGCGAATTGCAGGCATAGGCGAATGCAGTGTCGGCGAGCGCGAAGATCATGCCGCCATGACCGATGCGATGGCCGTTTAGCATGTCATCGCGCAGCTTCATGCGAATGCGCGCGTAACCTTCGCGCGCGTCATCGATGCTGATGCCCCAAGCGGGTCCAGTGCCTTCACGCTGGAGCAGCGTTTCCGCCACGCGCCGCGCGAGATTGTCCGCCTCGTTCATGCATCTCTCGTGAATTGACCGACTAGGCGTTCTATCATACGCCACGCCGACGCGCGAGGAGGCGAGAGATGGACTTTGAGACCATTCAGCTGGAGATCGCAAACGGCGTTGCGCGCCTGACGCTCAATCGTCCCGATCGCTTGAATAGCTTCACCGTGCAGATGCACGACGAAGTTTCGCGCGGGCTCGAAGCAGTAGCGAAGAGTGATGCGCGCGTACTCGTGCTTACAGGCGCCGGCCGCGGCTTCTGCGCGGGCCAAGATCTGTCCGATCGCGCCGTAGCGCCAGGCGGCGATGGCGTTGATCTCGGGGAGTCGCTCGAGAAGCGCTACAATCCGCTGATCCGCAGGCTTACGTCGCTCGAAATGCCGGTGATTTGCGCGGTGAACGGCGTCGCGGCCGGCGCGGGCGCGAACATTGCGCTGACGTGCGATATCGTCATCGCCGCGAAGAGCGCCAAGTTCATCCAAAGCTTCGCCAATATCGGCCTCGTGCCAGATAGCGGCGGCACCTGGACATTGCCGCGCCTCGCGGGTCAAGCGCGCGCCATGGGCCTAGCGCTGACGGGCGAGCCTCTCACGGCAGAGCGCGCCGAAGCTTGGGGCATGATCTGGAAGTGTGTCGATGACGATAAGCTGCGCGAAGAAGCAGACGCGCTCGCCGCCAGATTCGCTTCGGCGCCGACAAAGGGTTTGGCGGCGACCAAGAAGCTCATCCGCGATGCGGCCACGCGCACGCTGAGCGATCAACTCGATGTCGAACGCGACGCCCAGCGCATGCTCGGCCGCACCGGCGACTACAAAGAAGGCGTCACCGCGTTCATGGAAAAGCGTCAGCCGAAATTTTCGGGAAGCTAACAGGTTGGAGCGCGCGGCTCCGCCGCGCATGCGTCGCGGAGCGACGCGCTCCTTAAACGAACGCCGGAGCAAACGATGAAGCCAGTTATCTTGCAGAACTATGCCGAAGGCAAATGGGTGGCAGGCGATGGCGGGCTTGCAGAGCTGCGTTCCGCCATCGATGGCGAGGTCGTTGCGCTAACTTCGTCGCAGGGGCTCGATTTCGCGGCGATGCTGAGGTATGCGCGCGAGCAGGGTGGTCCGGCGCTTCGCGCCCTCACGTTCCATCAGCGCGCGATGATGCTCAAAGCGCTCGCCGAAGCGCTGACGGCCAAGAAAGATGCGCTCTACGAGCTCAGCTACAACACCGGCGCCACGAAGGCCGATAGCTGGATCGATATCGACGGCGGCATTGGCACGTTCGCGGTCTATCAGGGCAAGGGCCGTCGCGAGCTGCCGAACGAGCGCATTCTAATCGACGGCGCCGTCGAAGCGCTTTCGCGCAACGGCACGTTCCAAGGCCTGCACGTTTTCACGTCGCTGCAGGGCGTCGCCGTTCACATCAACGCGTTTAACTTCCCGGTCTGGGGCATGCTCGAAAAGTTGGCGCCGACCTTCCTCGCCGGCGTCCCCGCGATCGTGAAGCCGGCGAGTGCGACGAGCTATCTCACGGAAGCGGCCGTGCGCGTGATGCTCGAGGCGAATGTTTTGCCGAAGGGCGCGTTGCAGCTGATTGTCGGCTCAACTGGCGATCTATTTGAGCACCTGACGACGCAGGATGTCGTTTCGTTCACTGGCTCAGCGGCGACGGCAAACAAGCTCAAGAGCCATCCCGTCATTGTGCGTGAAAGTGTGCGCTTCGTGGCCGAGCAGGATTCGCTCAATGCGTCCGTGCTTGGCCCGGATGCGCAGGCGGATTCGACTGAGTTCGATCTCTTCGTGAAAGAGGTCGCGAAAGAAATGACGGTGAAGGCTGGCCAGAAATGCACCGCCATTCGCCGCGCGATGGTCCCCGAGGCGTTGCTCGACGCAGCGCAGGCTGCAATCGCGGCGCGGCTCGAGAAAACAACCATCGGCGATCCGCGCGATGAGGCAACGCGCATGGGCGCGCTCGTTAGTGTGAGTCAACGCAACGACGTTCGCGACAAGATCAAAGAGATCAGTGGTGACGCAAAGATCGTCTATGGCGACCCCGGCGCCTCGCCGTTCAACGAGAAAGGCGCGTTCATATCGCCTGTGCTGCTCCGCTGTGAAAACCCTTGGCAGGCGCGCGCCGTCCACGACGTCGAGGCGTTCGGTCCGGTATCGACGCTGATGCCATACAAGGATGGCGCGGACGCGGTCGCCCTGGCCAATCGCGGCAAGGGCTCGCTCGTCATGAGTGCGTTTACATACGACACCGAGTTCGCGCGTGAGCTCGTTCTGGGCGCTGGATCATTCCACGGCCGCATTGCTTTCATCGATCGCGACAGCGCCAAGGAGAGCACCGGCCACGGCTCGCCGATGCCGCACATGATTCACGGCGGTCCGGGCCGAGCCGGCGGTGGTGAAGAGATGGGCGGCATTCGGGGCGTCACGCACTACATGCAACGCACCGCGTTGCAGGGGCATCCGCGCACGCTCAGCGCGATCGCGAAGCGCTACATCGCGGGGACGCCGACGGAAAATGCGGAACAGCATCCGTTCCGGCGCAAATTCCATGATCTGCCGATCGGCTATCAACTCAAAACCAAAGCGCGCGAAATCACGCTCGATGACATTGAGCACTTCGCGCATTTCACAGGCGATACCTTCTACGCACACATGGATGAGGAAGCCGCGAAAGCGAACCCGCTGTTTGGCGGCCGCGTCGCGCACGGCTATCTCATCCTCGCGTTTGCTGCGGGCCTATTCGTTGATCCAGACCCGGGCCCGGTGCTTGCGAACTACGGCCTCGACAATCTGCGCTTCGTCAAGCCGGTGAAGCCAGGCGATACGGTGCAGGTCGCGCTTACGGTGAAGGAGAAGACGCTGCGCAAGCCGGATCAAGGCGAAGTGCGCTGGGATGTCGTCGTCACCAATCGCGACGGCGAGACCGTCGCGGCTTACGACCTGCTGACGATGAATGCGGCTTAGGCGACGGCCTTCAGCGCATCGACGAAGCGCGGAATATCAGCCTCACGCAGACCCGCGACGTTGATGCGCGCGGAATCGGTCATGTAGATGCCGTGGACCTCACGCAGTGCCGTGACTTGCGCGTTGTTGAGCGGCAGCGTCGAGAACATTCCCTTCTGATCGGCAATCAGGTGCATCGGGATCGAGTTGACGCGCGCCGCCGCCAGTTGCACGCGCGTCCTCTTGATGTGACCGCGGATCGCGTCGAGCTCCTGACGCCAGGACGCACGCAACGCCTCATCGCTCAGCACCTCGCGTACAATCGCGGCGCCGTGATCCGGCGGCATCGAATAATTCGCGCGCGCGATCGCCGCCAGATTGCTCATCACCGCGGACCGTGATTTCTCGGCGGCTTTCACAAACAGCGCGCCGACGCGCTCGCGATAAATGCCGAACGACTTCGCTTCCGAGACTGCGATCACGGCTTCCGGCGCGCGCTCCAGCAGCGCACGCGCGCCGGCGACGTCCTCATCGATGCCATCGCCGAAACCCTGATAAGCGAGATCGATGAACGGGATGACTCCACGCGCATTGAGCGCCTCGGCGAGCTGCTTCCATTGCTCGAGCGAAAAATCGGCGCCCAGCGGATTGTGGCAGCACGCCTGCAGGATGACGCCATCGCCGGGTTCAGCCTGAGCAAAGCCGGCGATCAGCGCGTCCATATCGATGCGCTGTTCGGCGATGTTGAAGAACGGAACGTCGAGCGGCTCAAGCCGCGCCGCGCGCACGATGGAGGGATGGTTCGGCCAGCACGGCGCCGGCAGCAGCACGCGCTGGGCGCCGCTTTCGCGCAGCAAGTCGCAGCCGAGTCGCAACGCACCGGTGCCGCCGACAGCTTGAATCGAAACGAACGCGCGCGACATTTCGCCAAACGCCAATTGGCCGACGAGCTTCAGGAAGTCGACGTCGCCTTGTTGGCCGACATACGTCTTCGTCTTCTGCGTTGCGAGCAGCAGCGCTTCGGCGTCCTTAACGGCCTTCATTACCGGCGTGTTGCCGCTGGAATCTTTGTAAACGCCGACACCGAGATCGATCTTGTCCGTCCGCGGATCCTCGCGGAACATTTTTATGATCTTCAGAAGTGGGTCCGGCGCCTTCAGCGCAAGCGTTTCTATCATTGCGTCCTCAGTCTTCCAGTGGCCAGGTTTCGAGCACTTCGACGAAACGCGTGAGCCAGGCATTGGTTTGGTGTCCATCGAGCACGCGGTGATCGATCGTAAGCGAGACATACGCCATCGGCTTAATCACCATCGCGTCGGCGCCGCCGACCTCGCGCACGACAACGCGTTTTTCGAGCTTTCCGACGCCCAGGATCGCCGATTGCGGCTGGTTGATGATGATCGGCGTCGCGACCAATGAGCCAGACACGCCGTGGTTCGAGATCGTGAATGTGCCGCCCTGGACATCAACGGGCTTCAACTGGTTCTTGCGCGCGCGTTCAGTAAGGTCGCTGAGTTGCGCTGCGGTCTGCTTCAGCGTCAGCTTCTGTGCGGCGCGAACGACGGGCACGATGAGGCCTTTATCGCCCAGCGCCACGCCCATGCCGATGTTCACGTCCTCGAACACTTCGAGGAAATCATCGTGCCAGCGGGCGTTGACGTTTGGCGACACCACCATGGCTTCCGCGGCGGCACGGACGATGTAGGCGGAGAAGGTCAACGGCGCCCCGGCCTTGGCGTAGGCGTCCTTGTGCTTGTTGCGGTGCGCGATGATGGCGGAGAAATCCGCCTCGAACACGGCGGTGACGTGCGGCGCGATCGCCACTGAGCGCGACATGTGCTCGGCGATGGCGCGGCGCATGATGTCGTGCGGAATGCGTCCGCCTTTGAGCGGCGCCGAGGGGACGCTGTTCTTCGCGGCTGGCTTGGGCGTGCCGCGTGCAATGACGCTCTCAACGTCCTGATGCGTGATGCGGCCGTCGCGGCCGGTGCCAGGGACGTCTGCTGGTGAGAGGCCATGCTCCGCCAGGAGGCGCTTAACCAGCGGCGAAAGGCGTGTTTCAGCGCCGTTGGTTGAGGGTGGGGCGATAGAGGCGGTCTGCGCTTTGACAGGCGTTGAGACTCTCGGCGCCGCAGCCGTGGCAACGGCGCCAAGCGCGAGGACGCCTAAGGTCGCGCCGGGCGCGGCCTCATCGCCTTCATTGAGCGCAATGGAGGTCAGCACGCCGTCGGCGGGCGCGGGCACTTCGACGGCGACCTTATCCGTCTCAAGCTCAACAATCGGCTCATCGCGCGTCACCGGCTCGCCGACCTTTTTCAACCAAGCGCGCACGACCGACTTTGAGCCTTCCTGCTCCATCGGCATGACGATGTTTGTGGTGTCCGCCATCAGAACTTCACCAGGTCTTGCATCTTCGCAGCGATGCGTTCGACCGATGGCAGCGCCCATTCCATCAAGTCAGGGTGGTGGGGCGAGGGAATGTCCGGCATCGTCATACGCGCCACTGGCGCATCCAGATCGAGGAAGGCTTGATCGGCGACGACCGCCGCGATCTCGGCGCCGAAGCCGGCGGTGCCAATGTCTTCATGCACGACAAAACAGCGATGCGTGCGCCGGACCGAAGCGAGCACGGCTTCGCTGTCCCATGGCGCGAGCGTGCGAAGATCAATGATGTCGGCGCTGACGCCAGCTTGCTCAGCGGCGGCTTCGCAGCGTTCCACCATCGCGCCCCAGGTGACAACGCTAATGTCATTGCCGTCGCGGATGCGCTTAGCGACGCCGAACGGCAGCGCGAAATCGTCGCCCGGATAGGGGCGGCGGGCGCTGGCCGCATCGAGCATGTTGCGGTGCTCCAAGAACATCACCGGATCGTTGCCGCGCAG
>Ga0079224_100007380_pt1 | contig 14753 bp, 10 predicted proteins | sample Stecom2015_FD_80414 | JGI IMG/M metagenome (GOLD analysis project Ga0079224, IMG submission 80414) | Agricultural soil microbial communities from Utah to study Nitrogen management - Steer compost 2015 | ecosystem: Environmental > Terrestrial > Soil > Agricultural land | place: USA: Utah...
GGCGGCGCGCGCTCGCGTTCGTCGGCGAGCATTGCGACCGGGACCGGAACGTCGCGAAGCTCGAAGCCTTTTTCGGCGACGTGCTCGCCGCACCGCGTCGATGAGGATCGGCGACACGGCCTCTCCGATCTCGGGCGCTCGGGCCGCGGCCGACGCGCCGCCCGTGCTGATCCTGACGCCCGACCTGCGCGGCAACGTCGGCGGCGTCGCGAACTACTACAACGTCCTGCGGCTCCACGAGATCGCGAACGTCGAGTACTTCTACGTGAACCGGGCGGAGCGCGAGCCTCCGCTCGCTCGCGTCGCCCGGCTCGCATCGAACTACGTGCGCTTCGTCGCGAAGCTCTTGCGCCGCGATTACGGGCTGCTCCACTTCAACCCTTCTCTGAACGCGAAGTCGTTCTTCCGCGACGGCGTCTTTCTGTTGCTCGCCCGGCTGTCACGCGCGCCGCGGCTGATCTTCTTCAGAGGCTGGGAGGAGCCGTTCGCGGAGAAGATCACGCGGCACGCAGGGCTGCGGGCGTTCTTCCGGCTCGCATACGGCACGGGCGCGGACTACGTCGTGCTCGGCCGGCGTTTCGAGGAGGGTCTCCGCCGCCTCGGGATTCGAAGCGGCCGCGTGTTCATCGAAACGACGGTCGCCGACGCCCGCCCCACGGTCGATCCGCGTGGAGACCTGCCGAAAGCCCGGGCGCGCACGGGCCGCGACGCACCGACAGGACGCGCGACGGCGCTCTTCATGTCGAGGCTCCTCGTCGCGAAGGGCGCGCTGATCGCGATAGACGCGGTGCGTCGTTATCGCGAGCGCCGGCCGGCGGAGTTGCCGTCGCTCGAGCTCTGGATCGCGGGCGCGGGCGACGACGAGGCCGAGATCAGAGCGTACGTCGAGCGCACCGGCGCGAGTTTCGTCACGTTCCTCGGCCACGTTACCGGGGACGCGAAGTGGCGGGCGCTCGAGGACGCGGACGTCTTCCTGTTCCCGACGTGCTATCCGGAGGGGCTGTCGAACGCCGTGCTGGAAGCGATGCTGCACGGGCTGCCGATCGTCACACGGCCCGAGGGCGCGCTCGGCGAGGTTCTCGTCGACGGCGTGCACGGCGTCGTGTCGACGAGCACGGATCCGGACCATTTCGCGGAGCGCCTTCTGGCGCTTTTCGCCGATCCGAATGCCTATCGCCGGATTTCCGCCGGCAACCGCGACGAGGCCGAGCAGCGCTTCACGCGCGAGCGCGTGGCGGCGCGACTGCTCGAAATATACGCTACGGTACGACGGGAGCGGCATTCCTCCTGAGCGCGCCCGCGACACCAGGACCGTCGCAATCTGGGTACAGTTGCCCGCTCGAGGATCGGCGGGTAAGGTGGCCCGGCCGATGGGGGCAGACGCGTCGTAGAGGACGCACGCGCTCACGGCGCAGCGTCCGAGTCGGTTCGGACGTTCGCGTCGCGGTTCGCGGCTCGGAATGCTCGCCGGCGCCGACCGGCACGAGCGCACTTCTCACTCGATCTCACCGGGTCTGCCGCTCTCTATTTCGCCTCGACGACCGCGCTGATACGGAGAATCCCGTGATTCCGAAGCGAATGACGTCTTGTTTTCTCGTGCTGCCGCTGCTGCTCGTGTCCACGCTCGGCTGGGCGGCAAGCTACTATGTCGCACCGCACGGAGACGACTCGAACGCCGGCACTTCGCCGACGGCGCCGTGGCGCTCGATCGCCAAAGCGAACGCGACCGTCGCTCCCGGCGACACCGTGCATCTCCTCGGCGGGCGATATGTCGACGATCCGATCAGGCCCGCGAAGTCGGGCACGGCCGAGGCGCCGATCCGCTACGTCGCGTTCGAAGGCCAGCCGGTGCTCACGTCGGACAAGGTACGCGGGCTCAAGGTCGCGATCGATTTGTCGAAGCGCTCCCACATCGTCGTCGAGGGCATCCACGTCGACGGCGTCAAGCCCAATCCGCAGGCCCGGGTGCAGCACTTCGTCGAGATATTCGGCGGCAGCTACAACACGATCCGCGACTGCACGTTCCGGTTCGCACACGGCTATTACGGCATCCAGCTCGACGACGGTGCTCACCACAACAAGATTCTGAACAACATCGTCGACGTCGTCGGCATCTACGACGACGGCACCGGTCAGGACTGGGGCGACTCGATCCAGATCCACGACGCCGAGCACAACCTGCTCCAGGGCAACACGGTCTCGCGCGGCGCGCACAACGTTCTGCAGGTCAAAGGCCGCTACAACGTGATCCGCATGAACACGTTCGAGAACGACTGGAGCGAGCTCCTCGGCAAGGGCAAGGGCGGAAGGAACCTTTCCCTGATGGGGGCGTACAACCTGTTCGAACGCAACATCGTGCGCAAAGCGGCCCAGTCGACGGATCAGGACGAGAACGCCGGCAAGAAAACGGAAGGCCTCGGCAACATCGTGCGCCGCAACTTCATCTACGCCAACAACGGCGAGGGAATCACGTCGCAGAGCCGCGGAGGATCGAAGACGGCGGAAGCCAACCACATCTACCACAACACGATCTACTCGAACACCGGCCCGGCGTGGAGCCTGATCTTCTACAAGGGCGGCCACGGCGTGACGAGGAACGTGTTCAAGAACAACATCGTGTACGCGAACGCCGATACGGCGATTCGCTTCGATCTCGACTTGAACCCGACCGGTCTGGTCGGAGAGTCGCTGGTCGAAGGGAACCTGATCCACGGGAACGGCTCGGGCAGCAGCCTGTTCTCGATCGACGGGAAGGGGATCCTCCCGCTCGAGGAAGCGCAGCAGAGCTTCGCGGCGAACTTCAAGAACAACATCGCGGCGGCTCCGAGATTCGTCTCGCCGTCGCCGGAGAAGCCGGAAGACTTCACACTCGCCCCCGGCAGCCGAGGCATCGACGAAGGCGTGCCGCTCACGTTCACGCGCGAGGCGGGGTCCGGGACGACGATCCGCGTGCAGGACGCCGGCTACTTCTCCGACGGCTTCTCGATCGTGCCGGGCGACCGGATTCAGATCGGGAACGGCCCGGCCGTCCAGATCGTGCGCGTGGACTACGCGGCGAACACGCTCACCGTGTCGAAGCCCGTCCAGTGGCCGGCCAACGCGCCCGTCTCGCTCGAGTTCCGCGGCGCGGCGCCCGACATCGGCGCCGTCGAGGCGGGCATGAGCGCCGGCGCGCGGCGGCCGAAACCGCCGGGGGGCTTGAGCTCTCGCGTCGCGAGGTGAAACGGCCGCCAAGCCGCAGCTGCAGCTCGTCCGGCATGGAGCTTGCAGGCGCTCCTGCAACGAAGAAGAACCACGGGGCAATGGACAACCCTCGACCCGAAAAGTCCGATGGGAAGGACATTGCCCCGCTGGCAATAACACCAAGGAAAAATGATGCCTGCAGCACGGCGACTGATCGGCGCGTTCAAGACGCGCGTCATGCTCCGTTCTCGCGAAGCCAAGGTCCGGCACTTCCATAGCCTCTTTCGTCCCGGCATGACGGTCCTCGACGTCGGCGTGACGGCGAAGGACGATCCGAAGGGCACAGGCCCGAAGAACTGGCTGCTGAAGACCTACCCGTACGCGCCGGAAACGTACACGGGACTCGGCGTGCACGATCTCGGCGCGCTGCAGCAGGCGTATCCGCGGATGAGATTCGTCCGTTACGACGGACGTGTGATGCCGTTCGAAGACGGCGAATTCGACTGGGTGTTCTCGAACGCCGTGATCGAGCACGTCGGCGACCGGTCCGCGCAGCTCGAGTTCCTCGACGAGATGCTCCGGGTCGGCCGTTACGTCTTCTTCACGACGCCGAGCAAGTATTTCCCGATCGAGACGCACACCGGCGTGCCGTTCCTCCACTGGAACGACAGGCTGTTCGACGCATGGCTGTGGAAACGCAAGCCGAAGTGGCGCTCGAGGACGAGCCTGTGGTTGCTTTCGGCGGCCGACCTTCGCGAGCTCTTGCGCCGATCGACGGCGATCGATTACACGCTGCATCGCAATCGCGTGCTCGGATGGCCGATGACGATCACCGTGATCGCGTCCCGCGTCGCCGAGGTGCCGAGCCGAGCGAAACCACCGCGGCGCAAGCGTCACCAGGACGCGGCGTCCGCGGCGCCGGCGCCGCTACGCATCGAGTGACGGACGGGAGGAGTCACGTTCTCCACGCGGCCGCGCGTCGGGGGCCGCAGAGCCGTCAGCGGCGAAGAACCGGCAGGCTGCGATCGGCCGGCACCGCCTCGGTCACGGCGCCCGCGATGCCGCCGCGGCGTAAACCGAAGCGGACGAGGCTCAGGCCGTCGCGCACGCGGTACGCCGCGAGCCGCCACGACGAGACGTCCTCGTCGCCGGCTTCGTGCTCGGGCTGATAGCCGAGCTCGGCCATCAACGCGCCCGCGATCCGCTCGACGCGATGTGTGTCGCGCTCGCAGAGCTCGCGCCGCCACTTGCCGAAGTTGCTCGCGACGATCGACCTCTCGCCGCGCGTATCACCGAGGTTCTCCGACGGACGCTCGAGCGTCAGCATCGCGTCGTGGAACGGCACGCCGATGAACGCGCAGAGCCGGCCGAGGACCTCACGCGGCGACGTGACGAGATCCTCGTAGCGGAGCTCGATCCAATCGACGTCCGCGCGCGTCACGTCGTGCCGAAACTTGCGAATCGATGTCTTCCAGCGCTGCGCGGCTCTCGGCAGGCTTTTCCCCCAGGCCTTGCGCATCGAGACGACGTAGTCGCGCGGATCGCGAACGATGTGCACGAACTTCGCGTGAGGGAAGAAGCCCGACAGGACCGGCACCTCGGTGAGATACTCGGGCGTCTTATCGCCGACGATGCGACGGCCCGTCATCGCCGCATAGCAGGCAAAAAGCGCTTTCAGCACGTCTCGGGCGCCGCCGCCGTCGATGCGGGCGAACCAGTCGTCGCGTTCGATGGAGATTCCGTCGGCGCGGATCCTCCTCATGAAGCGCGTGCCCTCGAGCTCCGCATAGAGTCGCGCGAAACGCTCGCGTCGGCGCGGATCGCCGTGCTTCTCGATCAGCGCCGGCATTCGCGGGAAAAAATGACTCTCGTTCGGGAAGATCGCGACGTCCGGATGCCGGTTCAGCAGATCGCGCAGCAGCTTCGTGCCGGAACGCGGCATGCCGACGATGAACAGGATCTGCGAAGCTCGGCTCATGACCGCTCGATCGCGATACGGGTGCGCAGCGTCGTCACACCGAAGATCCGGTTTCGATAGACGAGCGTCGGGGCCGGTGACTTCTGCCGGAAGCGGCGCGATACCCAGCCGCCGATCGGATCCGTGCTGCCGTGGAGCAGCGCCGCCTCCGTGTCGGCGTCGTCGACGTCGATGCGGAGCCTCACATGACCGTCGTCCGACAGCGCGGAGCTTGCGTCGAGCGCGACGCGACAGGTCTCGGCGAAATGCCAGTACCGCTCGACGACGTGCTCGCGCGCACAGACGAGGCGATCGACGACCTCGAAGACGTCCGTTCGCTTGCAGTAACGGACGCGGCGCTCGTGGCGAACGGGATCCGGCAGCCGCTCGTAGCCATCGTGGGATGCCGCGATCTCGTCGTGGTCGTCCGTCGACTCGAACCGTTCGAGGCGCGCCTCGGCCTTCTCGAGCCAAAGAAACTGACCGCCGATGCGCGACTGGTCGAGCCCGTCGACACGCACCGTGTTGTGCGCCGACGTGCCGCGGAAATAGTCCCGCCACGCGGATTCCGCGTGATACACGTACGTGCCCGGATCGACGAGCTGCTCCCTGCCCGCGACCGACAACGTCATCGACAGGCAGTCGGCGTGGCCGTGCGCGGCGATGCTCAAGAAACCCAGGGGCCCCGCGTCGAAGATCGCGCGTACCTCGTCCGGCTTCCCGAGGCTTCGCCCGAGCACGTAGTACCCGCCGTGCGGAAACGCGCGAAGCGGCTCCGTCGAGACGTCGGCCGTGACCGGCGGCGCATCGGTCCTGGCGTTCGCCGCGAACATGCCGCCGGCCACGCGGGGCCGTGCACGCCCGGCCGCCGCTCGGGGGCCGGCGACCGGCCTCCCGGCGCGTGCGCCCGCGCGGATCGGCTCGACGCCTGCACAGAGCCACTCGGCGGTCGGCGCCGACCTGAGCGAGCGTTCCCGCCACGCCGGCTCGTCGAACAGGCGCGCGCCGACCGCGAGCAGCGCGCCGAACGGGTCGAGGCTCGAACGCGGCTCGAGCGCGAACGCGAGACCGTCGTCCGCGTCACCGATCATCGGCACGTGACCGCCGACGTCCATGACCGCGAAGACGAAGTCGATCATGCGCTCGACGAGCGTCCAGTAGTCGCGCTCGAGCGTGAGGCCCGCACGCCGTGCGGCGAGCCCGGCAACGATGAAGAGCGATGCGACGAACTGCTGGTACGCGGTCGTCTGCTCCTTGTTCACGCCGTCGGCGTAGGTCTGCCGACGAATCTCGCGGTGCAGCGCGTCGAGCGCCTTCGTGCGCCACGTCTCGAAAACCGGCCAGCACGGCCACGTGCTCGTCGCGACGACGACGCCCGCGAACTCGCCGATCAGGTGGTTGTTCGCGGAGGACGGATACGTCGACAGATGGTGCATCACGAAGTAGCAATGCCTGTAGATCGATTCGAGCCACCGATCCAGGAAGCGCTCGCCGGCCGCACCGTCGAAGAGCGGCGAGCTCTCGCCGCCGACGATCCGATACGCGAGATGCCAGTTGATCAGTCGGATGCCGAGCTCGAGCGAGCTGCACCAATTCGGGCCCTTGAGGTACGGGCACTGGTCGATCCAGCTGTCGACGAGACGCCGGACGCCGGCGAGATAACGGCTGTCGCCGCGGAGGCGGTAGGCCTGTGCGAGCCAGACGATCTCGAGATGCCGGTTGAGCTCCCATACGTGCTTCGCATCGCCGACGATGCGCGCGTCGCGGTAATCGAGCGTCTTGCCGAACACGAGCGGGACCTCGGTCCCGGTCAGCGGGTCGACGTTCCATGCCGGTGGGAAGCCGAGATCGAAGGAGCGGCCGAAGAGCTCGAAGCGTCCGGCAAGCACCGCGTCAGCGGCTTCGATCACGCGTTCGATGGCGTCGGCCTCGAGCTCGATGTCGGCGAATGCGTCGTTCTCGCGAGGGGGCCATGCCGTGCGACGAGGCACGACGCGCCCAACGATGCCGAGGCGCTCCGCGCCGAAGCGCACCTGTCGGCCGCCGCGCGTCGCGAGCTCGACCGCCGACATCGCCCTTGCACGATTTACATACCATCGCAAAGATTGCATCCGTCCTTTCCCGCGAACCGTTGGCCGCCGGCACACGCAGGGTCGGCGGCGGATGACGCCGGCGAGGTCGCCTCTTCGCGACATCCGTTCCGGCGAGCACATGGCCCGTCATTTGCAAGAAATGCACCGGTTCGGGTGGCCGTCGTCGCGAAAGGACAACGGAAAAGCGCGCGGCCCGGCGCGAGGCACAACGGCCAAGACGGTCAATTGAGAATCGCTTATCTCTCGTATAGCCCGGTCGATGCAGGCGTCGCGAACGCGGTGCACGTGATGAACATGTGCGCTGCCTTCGCTGCAAACGGGCACGACACGAGGCTCTTCGCCCGCTGCGGGCGCACGCGCCGCACGGCGGCGGAAATCTTTTCGAGGTACGGAGTTCCCGAGCGGTTCGCGCTCGAGCTGCGGCAGACGCTGCCCGTGAAGCCTCTCGGCCGGCTCCACTATGGCTTCCGTCAAGCCATGCAGGCACGGCTGCACGGCCCGGACGTGCACTACGCACGCTGCCTCGTATCGGCTGCGGCCGCGCTGACGCTCGGCGGGAAGGTCGTCCTCGAGCTGCACGAGCTGCCGCATTCGCCGCTCGAGCGGCGCATCCAGCGCTTCGTGCTGCGCCATCCCGGCTTGCGGCGCCTCGTCGTGATCTCGAACGCTTTGCGTGAGGACCTTGCGCGCGTCCATGCCGGCATCGTCGACAACCTCGATTGCGTCGTCGCACCGGACGGCGCGAACGTTTGCACGCCCCGGGAACCGTTTCCGCTCGACCGCGGCCCCGGACGTCAGATCGGCTACGCCGGGGGCCTCAGGACCGGCAACGGGATCGGCACGCTTCTCGCGCTCGCGGAGGCTTTTCCACGCGACACGTTCCACGTGCTCGGCGGCTCCGCCGACGAGATCGCGCAATGGCGGCAGAGCCGCACGGTCCCGAACGTCGTCTGGTACGGCCGCGTCGCGCCGGCTCGCGTGCCCGCTTTCCTCGCCGCCTGCGACGTGCTGCTCGCGCCGTACGAGCACGGCGCGAAGACGAATTCCGGCAACGACACGTCGAGATGGATGTCGCCGCTCAAGATCTTCGAATACATGGCTGCCGGCAAAGCGATGATCGTCGCGGACTTCCCGGTGCTGCGCGAGGTGCTGTCCGAGGATGTCGCGGTGCTGGTCGCGCCGGCGAACGTCGAGGGCTGGAAGGCGGCGCTCGCGAGGCTGGCGGACGACGAAGCGCGCAAGCGGCTCGGCAACGCGGCACGGAAAAAGCTCGAGAGCCGCTACACGTGGGACGCACGTGCGCGGACCGTGCTCGAGGGCCTCGATGAGGCGCCGGTGCGCCGCCCCCCCGAGCGCGACCGGAACAGGGTTCCGGCCCGATCGGCGACGGGTTCCGCGTAATGGACGCGCACGCGATCGGTCGCGGCACCGCGCTCGACGCTCGGGCGCATCCCGGGCAAGCGGCGCAGATGCCCGGGTCCCGCGCCGCCGCGGCGCTCGACGAGCGGGCCGATCCGGCGGTGCCGATCCGCGGAAGCGACTGGCCGCTCGACAGGGCCGCGCCATGGCTTCTCGCCGCGCTGCTCACGGTCGGCACGCTGCTCCGCGTGCTCGACATCGGTCAGCTTTCGTTCCGCTGGGACGAAGACCTGTCGTCGCTCGCAGCGAAAGCGATCGCCGCGCACGGCATCCCGGAGCTGCCGAGCGGCATGATCTACCTGCGCAGCCTCCCCTTCCTGTACGTGCTCGCCGGCAGCGGGATGCTGTTCGGCTTCGACGAATGGAGTCTGCGTCTGCCGGCCGCGCTGTTCGGCATCGCGACGATCGCGCTCGGCTACTTTTTCGGCAAACGGCTCTTCGGCACGAGCGTCGGCCTCGTCGTCGCCGCGCTCCTGACGTTCTCCGCGTGGGACGTCGAGTTCGCGCGTTATGCGCGGATGTATACGCCCTTCGCGTTCTTCTACGTGCTGACGCTCTTGTCGATCTGGCGTTATCTCGTCGTCGAGCGGAGCACCGCCGGCGGCGTGCTGTGCCTCGTGCTCGCGTTGACGGCGCTTTCGCTGCACGACCTCGCGTACACGCTCGCGCTCGCGTTCCTTCTGCCGCTTCTGATCGACGGCAGGCAGACGCTCGAGCAGCCGAGACGCGCCGTCCTCCCGCTCGCAGGCTTCGTGTCGGTCGCGAGCGCATTCTTCGTCTGGGGAAGGATTCAGAGTCGTTACTACGACCGGGCCGCGCATCTCGCGGCCGAAAGGGGCGCTGCCGACGTCGGCGCGATTCCGGAAGACCTCGCGCTTCGCACGCTCGAGGGCACGGGCGGCGACGGCGGTCCGCTCGGCCTCCTCTGGCGCATTCTCGCGCAGGTTCGCCTGCCTGACCTGCCGGCGTTCGAAGCGCTGTTCCAGACGATGCCGCTCGCCGCGGCCGGCATCCCCGTGCTCGCCCTCATCGCGGCGGCCGCTTTCGTCGCGGTGCGTCGCCCCATGATGCATCCTGCCGCAAGCGCGCTGCTGCCGCTGATCGCGCTTCTCGGCGGATTCCAGCTGTTCAATCTCGCGCTCCTCGCGACCGCCGCGCTCGCGTTCGTGCGGCGTGAAGGCGTTCGCGCGTTTCGTTCGCCCGAGGTCGTCTTCGCCATCGTGCTCGTCGCATCGACGTTCACCGTATGGTTTGCGGCGATCGTCGGGCTCGACCTGCTCGGCGTCGGCGGCGGAATTCTTGCGACTGCGAAAGAGGCGATCAGGCAGCTGCTGAACTACCCGAGCTTCTTCGTCGTGTGGGGCTTTCCTCGCGAGTATCCGCTGACGAGCCTCGCGGCGCTGATCGGCGCTCTATGGGCATTCGAGCGCATCGCGAAACCGCAACCGGATCGAGCGGCTCTGTTCCTCGCCGCCGCGTTCGCGTTGCCGATCCTGCTGAACGGGATGTTCGAGACGCGCTATCAGAACTTCCGCTACAACGTGCCGTTCGGCACGCTGTTCTTCACGTTCGTCGCGCTCGGACTCGTGAAGTGGCCCGAGCTCCTACGCGCATGGCACGGATCGCCGGGCCGCCCGCTCGAGCATCGACGAGCGCTCGCGCGCGGCGCCGTTTTCGCGGGCACCGCGCTGCTTGCCATGCTGATTGCCGCGTACGACATGAACCCGATCAAGAGCTGGCTCGTCACGAGCCGCGATCACTCGAGCCAGGGTTCGCTCTACGCGTTCTTCGATCTGCGCGGCTTTCGCGATTTCAGGAATGCGGCTCAGTACGTCGGCGCCCGGGCCGACGCCGACGATGCGCTGATCACGTTCGACTGCCGGGAGTATTACAACTATCTCGACCGCATGGACTACTGCATCGTCTCCGGCACGTATCGCTCCGGCGACGAGCTGATCCAGACGTACGTCGACGACGGCGTGATCAAGGACCTATACGTCGGATCGACGATGATCTTCGACGTCGAGGATCTCGAGCGCGTCCTCGCGCAGACACCGGGGGACGCCTGGCTCCTTGCATCGGATTCGATCTTCCACGAAGGCCGCTACCCGAAGGACGTCCTCGAGTTTCTGGCCAAACGGCAACACCAGGTCGTGCATGTCGCGCGCGACGGCATGACGAAAGTCTACAGGTTCTGACGCGGCGCTTGACTGCCGGTGCCTTAACCGGCAGAAATGGCGGACGGAGGTCCGCCCGATGCGCCGTTCGTCAGCCTTCAAGCGTCGTCTCGTGCTCGCTGCAGGCGTGCTCGCCGCGCTCGCGGCGGGATTCGCGAGCGGTCAAGGCTTTTTGCGTTCGATCGCCGCGCCCGCGCGGGGCAAGGAGCCGCCCGAGGCGGAGTTCCACATGGCCCGGCTCGCGTACGAGTCGAGCGGCTGCGCGGGCTCCCGCGGCATCTGTCAGCCGCTCTGGGCCGTCGACTATCCGCTCGCGGAGGAGCACTTCCTTCCCGCGCTCGCGCGGATGACGCGAATCGACGTGGCCGCAGACAGCCGCCATCTGCCGCTCGACGAGCGGATCTTCGACTATCCGTGGCTGTTCGCGCAGCAGGTATCGCAGGGGCGCTGGCGGCCATCCGAGCGGGAGATCGAATACCTGCGCGAATATTTGCTGCGCGGCGGCTTCCTCGTGTTCGACGACTTCCACGGGGAAGCCGAGTGGCGCTACTTCGATTCCGTCATTCAGCGCGTGCTGCCCGGCCGCCCGATCGTCGACATTCCGGAAGACGACATGCTGATGAACGTGCTCTTCAGCCTCGATCGGCGCACGCAGATTCCGGGGGACAGGCACCTCGCCTGGCAGGCGATGCAGGGTCCGCCTCACTGGCGAGGCATCTACGACGACGACGGCCGGCTGATGGTCGCGATCAACCACAACATCGACATGGGCGACGCTTGGGAGCACGCGGACGACCCCTACTATCCCGCGCCGATGACCGCGACCGCGTATCGCTTCGGCATCAACTACGTCATTTACGCGATGACGCATTGAGGCGACGGAAGCGTGTCAGACACCTTTTCGCGGAAAAAGGTGTCTGACATACGGGCTCAACGCGAGCGCATCTCGACGAGCCGTTCGGCCGCCGCGCGATCTTCGACGGCCTCGATTTTGATGATCGGACACGTTTCGGGCCCGCCCGGACCGTCGTAGCCGATCCTGGGCGCCGCGTTCGCGCAGACGCGCTGCAAGTCGCTGATCAGCGCGATCCGAAGCGAGCGGTCGACGCCGACGCAGCCGGGCAAGAGCGTCAACAGATAGTGCGCAACGCCGCGGTCCTCGACGAGCACGAACGAGTCGCTGAGCGCGGTGAACCTGTCGATGTCGCGCGAGTAGAAGCAGGTTTCCTCGGCGCGCGGCGGCAGGTCGCCGAGATCGATCTGGGCGACGCCGGCACCGTCCGCGCTCGCGCCCTCTTCGTCCGCGCCGGCCGGAGAAACGCATGCGGCCGCGGCGAGCACGAGCGCCGCGAGCAGCCGCCGAAACTCGGGCATCATCGGCTCGTCACTCCGCACCCACGGCCGACGTCGTCGCGTCGGCCGCCGCATCGATCAGCGCGTCCCGCTGCGCGAGCAGATACGCGCGCAGGGCATCCAGGTCGTCGTCCGTGAACCACGGGAACGACGGCATGCCAAGGCCGAGGTACGCTCCGTCGCGCACGATGTCGCCGAGCGCGTCGTAGATCGCGGGCGCCGTGTAGCGCAGATCGGCGATCGTGCCGCCGCTGATCGCTGCGACGCCGTGGCACATCGAGCAGCGGTCCGCATAGAGCTTCGCACCGCGCTCGATCTGCTCCGCCGTCGAATCGTGCTCGATTCGCGTCAGCAACGGCCGCTCGAGCCCGCGAACCGGCTCGACTTCGGCATCGCCGTCGAGCACGAACGTCCATACGCGGCCGCTCGCCTTGTAGAGCTGCGAAGGGCTGCGATAGAGCGCGCTCGCGCCGCCCAAGCCCGACAGCACCGTGATGTACTGCTTGCCGTCGAGCATGTACGTGACCGGCGGCGCCATGATCCCCTGGCCGACGTTCGTCTCCCACAGCTTCTCGCCGTCGCTCGCGCGGTAGGCGATGAAGCGCCCGGTATGCGTCCCTTGGAAGACGAGATTGCCGGCCGTCGTCAGCGTGCCGCCGCCCGTGTCGCCTTGGTACGGCACCCGCCAGCGCGCGCGCTGCTCGACGGGGTCCCACGCGAGCAGGAAGCTCGGCGCACCGACGGACTCGCCGGTGCCCGGCTCGTACTCGGAAGCGGGCAGCGCGGGCCGCCCGCCGACGCCCATGCTCGCCGCGAGGTCGATCGCGACGTTCCACGCGCGCGGATGGAACTCGAAATCCGCGTCGGCCACGTAGCCGAAGCTGCTCTCGTAAGCCGGGATATAGACGAGCCCTGTCGCCGGATTGAACGACATCGGATGCCAGTTGTGCCCGCCGCCCGGGCCCGGAGAGATCATCGTCACGAGATCGCCGAAGCGCGCGTGCGCGGTCTCGATCGGCCGGCCGGTCTCGAGGTCGATCCCCTTCGCCCACGTGACGCGCGTGTACGCCTCGGCAGACAGGAGCTCTCCGGTCAGCCGGTCGAGCACGTAGAAGAAGCCGTTCTTCGGCGCCTGCATGATGACCTTGCGCTCGCGCCCGTCGATGTCGAGCTCCGCGAGCATGAGCGGTTGCACGGCCGTGTAGTCCCACGTGTCACCGGGCGTCGTCTGGTAGTGCCAGACGAGCTCACCGGTGTCGACGTCGAGCGCGAGAATCGACGAGAGATAGAGGTTGTCGCCGCCGCCGGGGCTCCGCACACGCTGGTTCCACGGCGCGCCGTTGCCGGTGCCGACGTATACGAGCCTCGCCTCGGGGTCGTAAACGATCGAATCCCACACCGTGCCGCCGCCGCCCATCGTCCACCACTCGCCGGTCCACGTTTTCGCGGCCTCCTCGAGCGCCTTCGACTCGAACGGCTGCGACGGATCGCCCGGCACCGTGTAGAAGCGCCAGACGAGCTCGCCCGTCTCAGCGTCGTATGCCGAGACGAAGCCGCGCACACCGAGCTCCGCTCCGCCGTTGCCGATGATCACCTTGCCGTCGGCGATGCGCGGTGCGCCGGTGATCGTGTACGGCTGATCGACCGGTGTCGTCTGCACGTCCCAGACGGGCTCGCCGGTCTTCGCATCGAGCGCGACGAGCCGCCCGTCGATCACGCCGACGTACACCTTGCCGTCGTAGAGCGCGACGCCGCGATTGACGACGTCGCAGCACGCCCGCGAGCCGCGCGCGCGGTCGGCCTTCGAGTCCCAATACCAGAGCTCTTCGCCGGTACGTGCGTCGAGCGCGAACACGTTGCTCCAGCTCGTCGTCGCATAGAGCACGCCGTCCTTCACGAGCGGCGTCGCCTCGTGGCCGCGCACGGACCCCGTCTCGTAGCTCCAGGCGAGCCCGAGCCGCGACACGGTCTGCTCGTCGATCTGATCGAGCGGGCTGAAGCGCGTCTCCGCGTAGTCGCGGCCGTAGGTGAGCCACTCGTCGGCCGAGCGGGCCGCCGCGACGATCGCGGCGCCGTCCGGGCCTGCATCCGATTGCGCGAAACCGACGGGCATTGCGCCGCCCGTTGCGGCACCGAGCAGCCATGCTGCGAGCTTCCTGTGCATTTCACCTCCCCCAAACGCGCTGCACGGGCGGGTCCGAGCCGGTCTCCCGGTATGACTCGTCGTCGGCAGCCGCCCAATAGTGCCATACCTCCGACCGGCCGGCGCCGTGGATGCGCCCCGCCGCGTCCGGGAACCAGGCACGACCCGATCCGACGCGCGCCGCAGCGCGCGCCGTTATTTCGAAGACGAATTAGTTCATCCCATTCGCGCTATATTTGCTTTTACGCAATCACCGGACGACCGTTCTACGGAAGGTAATCGTCGTGAAACGCGCAACGCTCTTTCTGTCGGTCGGGATCGCCCTTGGTGTCGCCGGCATGCACGTGGCAAGCCGCTTTGGAACGGAGCCGCCTGCGCAAAGGGACCGTAACGCCACGATGCCGGCCGCGGCAGCGCTCGAGGCCCCC
>Ga0079224_100007381_pt1 | contig 14752 bp, 14 predicted proteins | sample Stecom2015_FD_80414 | JGI IMG/M metagenome (GOLD analysis project Ga0079224, IMG submission 80414) | Agricultural soil microbial communities from Utah to study Nitrogen management - Steer compost 2015 | ecosystem: Environmental > Terrestrial > Soil > Agricultural land | place: USA: Utah...
AAGAAAATAGCGCAGGGATTAGCCGAGCCTTTGGGCGTTGAAGTTGTCGATGGCGATATCTATGTCTTGCAGAAGCATGAACTCACACGCCTCATTGACCACGATGGCGACGAAGTGATCGACGAGTACGAGACGATCTGTGACAGCTGGGGTGCAACGACCGACTTTCATGAATTCGCGTTCGGGCTTGCTTATAAAGACGGATACTTTTACGCTGCCCTGTCTATGGCGATGCGCCTGATGTCGAACGAAGAGCAGCACCCCGACCGGGGGCGGGCTATCCGTATCAGCCGGAAGAACGGATCGTTTACCTCTATCAACTACGGATTGCGAACCCCCAACGGCGTTGGCTGGGGCGTAGATAGCGCCCTGTTCGTGACCGATAATCAGGGCCAGTGGTTACCCGCAAACAAATTGATTCACGTCAAGGAAGGAGAATATCTCGGAATGCGATGGGGAATTCCCAGAAACGCGCCTACCCTACCCGTTGAATCACCACCCGCCATCTGGCTACCTCAGGACGAAATAGGCAACTCCCCATCGGAGCCTGTCCTTATCCCCTTTGGTCCCTACAAAGGTCAAATGCTGCACGGCGACGTAACCCACGGAGGAATCAAGCGTGACTTTGTGGAAAAAGTAGGAGGTCACTACCAGGGCGCTGTGTTCCGTTTTTCACAAGGCTTTGAAGCCGGAGTAAACCGCATGCGATGGGGGCCCGACAGCGCGCTGTACCTTGGCGGAGTAGGTATGGTTGGCGGTTGGAGTTAGAAAGAAAAGCAATACGGTCTGCAGAAGATCAAGTTCAACGGAAAAACAACTTTCGAGATGTTGGCTGTTCGTGCGATGCCCGACGGATTTGAGATTGAGCTCACGGAACCGTTGGCAAGCGATTATGTCGTCAATGCTGACAGCTTCCGCATTGAACAATGGCGATATGAACCCACCGCAGCATACGGCGGACCTAAACTCGACCATAAGCGTTTAGCGATACGAAGTATCGAACGAACAGACAACGACAGGAAACTCAGACTGGTGATCGACGGTCTGCGGGAAAGGCATGTTGTCTACGTTGCACTTCCGTCCGATTTCCGCAGTGTCAGCGGTCAATCGCTGTGGTCGAATGAAGCGTGGTACACCCTTAACACACTTCCTTCAGCAACTGACTTTAAACCCTGACAAAAGATCAGTAGATTGTACCAGAATCGTAAATCCCAACTACTATGAATCGCCGTCAGTTTGTACAATACTCGGGCGCGGGTATCGCGGCACTCGGCCTCGACTCACGCCCGTCACGCGCAGCTGATAAACCCTCGTCTGCTATGAATGCTGAGAAGTCTATACAGATAACCGAAGTTGACCTAAACTTCGAGCGGGAGCCCCTTATTCCCTATCGATTCAAAGGAAGCGCCATCACGGAAGGGTGGCAAGTGGCTGCTTTGATACGCTCCGAGTCGGGCAAACGCGGTATCGGGCTCGGGGGGCTCAGTCCGTTGTGGTCGGATGCAACGGTCTTTGCCAACCATTCCACTACTGGCAGCAACACATTGATGTTGTCCCTTACCGAGCGTGCCCTGCAGATCTTGAAGGGGCAGAGCTTCACCAATCCTGACAAAGTCCTCGATGACCTTTTGGACGAGGTATATGATTACGGGAAGAAAATCACAGGAAATCCGAAACTGCGCAAGACATTTGCGTTGAACGCACTGGTGGCCGTTGACAACGCGTTGTGGATTCTTTACGCATCGGAAAACAAACTCCCGAATTTTGATTCCATTGTGCCTGAGGCCTATCGCGCCGGTCTATCGCACCGTAACGAAAAAGTGGGGAGCATGCCTTCGTTCAGTGTAGGGACAGACATAAAAAAGATCAAGGCTGCGGCTGACGCGGGATACTTCATCATGAAGCTGAAGACAGGCTCATCCGGAACGCAGAAGGAGATGCTCGAGAAGGATATCGCTTTTCTTGAAGCCGTACACAAAGCAATTGGACACTACGAAACCCCGTACACTAAAAGCGGCAAAATTCCCTACTACTTCGACGCTAACGAGCGCTACGATGAAAAAGAGACGCTTATGCGTTTTCTGGACCACGCCAGGAAGATCGGAGCATTCGATCAGATAGCCATTATCGAAGAACCCTTCGGAGAGCGAAACGACTCCTTCGTAGGTGATCTCGGCGTGACCATTGCGGCCGATGAAAGTGCACACACGGTAGAAGACGCAGCGCAGCGGATTGAGCAAGGCTATGGCGCGATCGCTGTAAAAGCGATAGCCAAAACATTGACAATGACAATGCGGGTAGCGCAACTCGCACACGAAAAGAATATTCCTTGCTTCTGTGCAGACCTTACGGTTAATCCGATTCTTGTCGACTGGAATAAATGTGTTGCCGCCCGGTTAGCCCCGTTCCCCGGTATTGGCATCGGCCTGCAGGAGACCAACGGTCACCAGTACTATAAGAACTGGGAAACCATGCTCGGCTATCATCCCCGGCGTGACGGCTCCTGGGTTAAGACGAAACAGGGCGTCTATGTGACCGACAAATCGTTCTACGACGAAAGCGGAGGTATTTTCCTCCCCTCGCCGCACTACGAAAAACTGTTCACCCACGACGTGTAGGCTATACCTTCAGGAATAGCTTCTTACGGTACAGGACATAGAGGAACAACCACACAAGCCCTAAACCCCCAAGGGTTTGAAACACCTCGTGCCATTGTTCCGGAGTGTGCTTGTACAACCCCTGGAATAGTAACCGGGATGTGTAACCAAAATCAATGAACCGGTAGGCGAGATAAATCGTGAGACTATTGACGCCAATAACGACAAAGAAGAACGTCCACCTTCTGTAACGAAGGATATCGATTACCCAATAGAACAATCCGAACGTCAGAAACGCCATTCCGCCTGTCAGCATAATAAACGAGCTCGACCACAGGTGTTTGTTGATCGGAAAGTGTTGCGCCCAGATCGCTGCTATGACGAGGCACACAACACCGGCCACCACCAGATCGCGAAGTTTGCGATAGTCCGTCACCGACGTGCGACGAACCAGATCACCTCCCATCGACCCCAACACGGTGAGACAAAGTGCCGGGATCTGCGTCAGTATTCCAAGCTCATCATAGGTTTTCTGATGCAATCGCCCGGGAAGAAAAGTACGATCAAACCAGCCAACAAGATTCCCCTCGAAAGACAAATCACCTGACCCATATCCGGGAACCGGAATGAGAAATACTCCGGCGTAATACAGCAGTAACAAACCCGCCACCCATCCAATGCGCTGCATAAAGGAAAAATTCAGGTAAAGCACAGTGGCAACAAAACCTGCAAACCCGATACGTCCCAATACGCTTACAAACCGAATTTGCGAAGGTTCCAGAAACGGGACAGGAGCATTCTTATAGAAGATACCGCAAGCCATGAGGATCGGCATTCGCTTGAACGCCTTGATGTATAACTCGCGATTCGTCATCCCGAGTGATTTTCCCTTATTCAGGGAAAATGGAAGGGATAATCCCGCGATAAAAAGGAACAAGGGGAAAATAAAATCGTAAAACGTAAAGCCGTTCCAGGGAGGATGCTCAAACTGCAGGGCAAACGCATTTAACCAATTCCAGTCGGTCTTGCCATGCAGTAACAAGAAGAACGAACCCGCCCCCGAAATCATCAGCATATCAAACCCACGCAGGGTATCGATAGAAAGAAGGCGTTTGTCGGCTGTTGTCTTGTTAGCCGCCTCAGCGGGTGCTGAGACAGCTTCGAGTTGGTGGTCTTGTTGAGGTGTCATGCGCTTGCGGGCCCCATCGGTCCGCGTTTGGTTTTCATCAAATTAGGAAAATATTCGATTGTTTCGCATGATATTCCGTAACCGCGACTCAACGCGGATAAGTGGTCGTCGGATCAATTTGAACGCTGTTTGCCTTTTCCCGCACCTTCCCTTACCTTTCCAGTGATAACCTATACAGCCATCATCCTTCCCGTTAGGAATCTGTTTGTGACAACAGGCGTCGGCGAGCAGGACGAAGGCAGCAACGATTTACACCGGAATGAGAAGACTTCTACAAATGGCGGTCTGCATCGCGCTGGTCTCATGCCAGGGCTCTAACGACCAGGGAACGACAACCGAATGGATTCAATTGTTTAACGGAAAAGACCTCGAAGGATGGACGGTGAAAATCCGCAACTATCCTGTAGCGGAAAATTTTGGCAATACCTTCCGTGTCGAAGATGGCTACCTGACGGTTGGTTATGAGGCCTACGACACCTTCAACGAACAGTTTGGTCACATCTTTTACAACGAAAAGTTTTCGTGGTACATCCTCGGCCTGGAGTATCGCTTCATTGGCGACCAGGTCAACGAGGGTCCCGACTGGGCTTTCCGGAACAGCGGGGCGATGCTACACGGTCAGGCACCCGAGACCATGGGGTTGCACCAGGACTTCCCCATCTCCATCGAGGTGCAGCTGCTCGGTGGCAACGGCCAGGATGAGCGTTCAACAGCCAATCTCTGCACCCCTGGCACCCACGTCGTTATGGACAGTACCCTCATTACCGACCACTGCATCAACTCGCGGTCAAAGACATACCACGGCGACCAGTGGGTGCGGGTTGATATTATTGTCCTCGGTGACTCGCTCATTCAACATGTCATCGAGGGTGAGACCGTCCTGGCATACACCCGTCCACAAATAGGCGGCGAACACGTCAGTGGTCACGACCCCGCCGTAAAAAAAGACGGGACTCTCCTCAGTGAAGGCTATATTTCATTGCAAAGCGAAAGTCACCCCATTCAATTCCGCAAGGTGGAACTACTCGATCTCACGCCTGTGAAGGATGATCCGGCGAACCTAAAGACCATGTTGGAGAAAGTAGTAAAGCGGTAAAGTGTTAGAGTGTTGCAGTGTCAGAGCCCTCCAATGCTTCCCACAATATCTCCACCGGGTGCATTGATTTTTTTCCTGTTCCGTCTTTGATCTGGTGGCGGCAACTTGTACCAGGCGCGGCGATGATTACATCGTCAGCGAGGTTGCGAACGGTGGGGAACAGCACAAGCTCTCCGATTTGCATCGACAATTCATAATGCTCGCGTTCGTATCCAAATGAGCCTGCCATTCCACAGCAACCCGACGGGATAAGATGCACCTCGTGCTGCCCCAGCTGAGTAAGAATCTTCTTCGTATGGGTAAGCGTCGAGAGTGCCTTCTGCTGACAATGTCCATGTAACTTGACAAGCCGCTTCACCGGACGGAAGATCGAAGGATCGATGTTCCCCGCGTCGAGTTCCTTGGAAAGGGATTCTTCGACCATGAGGGTGTGCTGGCCGATCCGTTTTGCTGCCTCCTTCTCCTCGCCACGAAGCAGGTCCGGATACTCGTCGCGGAAAGTCAGAATTGCCGAAGGCTCCACTCCAATGAGAGGAGTATCATGGCTTATCTTGTCTTTGAACAAGGCCACGTTCTTCCGCGCAAGTTCGCGCGCATCTTTGAGGAGTCCCTTGGAAAGAAGACTGCGGCCCGACTCGAAGTGATCGAGTACAATAATCTTGTAACCCAGACGATCGAGCAACTTCACCGTGGTAATGCCGATCCCTGCTTCGTTGTAGTTTAATAACTCGTCAACAAAAAGATAAACCGTCTTTTTCGGCGTGACTACCGTAGGGGTGAAATGCTTGTGGAACCACTTGCGCCAGCTGACGCGACTAATAGATGGCATTGAACGTCTGGGGGCAAAGCCAACCACCTTCTTAGCCAGGTTGCCCAGCCATTCCACTGAAAAGATGAAGTTGTACGCCCACGGAAAGGTGTAAGCCAGCTTCATGGCAAGGGTAAAATTACCAATGAGTCTGCTGCGAAGAGGAATGCCGTGCTCACGATAATACTGGTATTGCCACTCTTGTTTGAGCTTGGCCATATCGACATTCGAAGGGCACTCCGCCTTGCAGCCCTTACAGCTCAGGCACAGGTCGAGAACTTCGCCAATCTCCTCATGGGCGAACGGATTGGCTTTGTCAGACCGCGTAATCATTTCGCGAAGGATGTTCGCTCTTGCGCGCGTCGTATCTTTCTCCCGCAGCGTCGCCATGTAACTCGGGCACATCGTTCCTCCACTCAGGTGCGTCTTGCGACAGTCACCCGAACCATTGCACTGCTCAGTAGCCCTCAGGTATCCCAGGTTTTCAGAGAAATCGAGAATGGTCTCCAGCTCTTTGGTTTCCTGATCCGGATCAAATCGCAGATTGGTGTCCATGGGCGGTGTATCGACGATCTTTCCCGGGTTGAAGACACCACGGGGATCCCACACGCGCTTGAGTTCGCGAAGGAGCTGATAATTGTGTTCTCCGATCATTAACGGAATAAATTCACCGCGCAGTCGGCCGTCCCCGTGCTCACCGGACAATGAGCCGCGATATTTTTTCACCAGCGCCGCAGTTTCCTCAGCAATACGACGAAAAAGCGCTATTCCTTCGGAAGTCTTCAGGTTGATAATAGGGCGAAGATGTAGTTCACCCGATCCAGCGTGCGCGTAGTGCACGCTATACAGCCCATGCTGCTTCAGTATGTCGTTGAACTCGGCAATGTATGCCGGAAGATCTTCGACATCCACCGCGGTATCTTCGATGACGGGCACAGGTTTGGCATCCCCGGGAACGTTGGATAAAAGCCCCAATCCCGCCTTTCGCAGCGACCATACTTTCTTGATATCACTTCCTCCCACAATCGGGAAGGAATACCCGAGTCGTTCGCGTTTTAACTCCTCAATCAAGGCATGGGCACTGGCTTCGGCTTCTTCCTCCGTTGCACGGGTAAGCTCCGCGACCAGAATAGCCTGGGGATTTCCTTCAATAAAGAATCGGTTTTCGATTTGTCCGATGTTGCGCTTGGTCGCCTCGAAAATGTAGTGATCCATAAGCTCTACCGCCGACGGCTGATGTCTCAAGGCCACCAGATTGGCGCGAAGCGATTCGTCAATGGAATTACAATGGATACACACCAACCGCTTATGCGGCGGCTCCGCCGGCACGAGCGATAGCTTGGCCTTCGTTACAAAGGCCAGAGTTCCCTCCGAACCCGCCACGAGACTACAGAAATTGAACAAATCACCTGTCGCATTAAAAGGCTGCATACGGGCGAGCAGGTCGATCGCATAGCCGGTATTCCGTCGTGCAATCGAATGCTTGGGGAACTCTTGTTCTATCGAGCGGATGTTCTCCGGTTTTGACAGCGTCTCCTGAATATGACGATAGAGCTTTGTCTCCAGTGAATCATCGGGCGCATTGGCACGGGCTTCAAACTCTTCCGCACTCATGGCGCCGAAGTGGACTTTAGAGCCGTCAGACAAATAGGCTTCTACTTCCAGCAAATGCTCGCGCGTACTTCCGTAAACCACCGAATTGGATCCGCATGAATTGTTTCCAATCATACCGCCAATCATAGCCCGATTCGCGGTTGATGTTTCCGGAGCGAAGTATAAACCATGGGTTCGCAGGAAATGATTGAGGTCGTCGCGTACCAGGCCCGGCTGTACAACAACCCAACGCTCCTCTGCATTGAAGTCGACGATCTTGTTGAAGTATCGAGACACATCGACGACAATACCGGCGCCAACCACCTGCCCTGCCAGGGATGTCCCGGCGGTTCGGGGAATCAGCGAAGTCCCGTTTTCGGTTGCAAACCGGATCAGTCGGGCAATGTCTTCTTCGGTCTTGGGGAAGGCCACCGCTACCGGGATTTCCCGGTAAGCCGAAGCGTCAGTGGCGTAAAGTCTGCGGGTTGTAAGATCAGTGAAAAGTTCTCCTTCGAGGGAGTCTCTAAGCACGCGAAAGTCCATGTCGCCAAAATTAGGCATTTGACCATCATCTGCGACTTTACTGACGCTAATTTTCCGCATCTAAAAAGAAACGAAAAAAGGTGCCGCTCTTTCAAGCGACACCTTCCTATGTTCAGCCTACTATTGTTGCCCGAACGTACTCCTGGTTTCCTTTATGATTTACCGATTAAGGTCGATCAGTCTGTGTGCCGGTACCGGATTCGTCACCCGACTGTCCCGGTTGGGAAAGGGTTCCTGAAGAGCTCTCATCGTCATTGTAGTTGGACGATGACTGACCACTCTTCTTATGACCTCGTTTATCTTTCTTGTCGATCTCGTTTCCCTGTGCGTCGAATTTCACTTTTTTGGTCTCGTTGCCTTGACGCATCTCTACGATATACAGCTGACCATGATCGCTATCTTGCTTGGTATAAGCACCGTCAACTGTCCATCCAGAGTAGTCCTGGCTTTCAAGCTTGGAACTCACCTCTTCAGGAAGCTGGCTCACGGAAATCCGTTGCTGGTCCTGATCCATCTGGGTTGACTGACTTCGACGTGACGATGCCTGATCCTGAGCGCTTACAAGAGTAGCTCCTCCGAACATCAAGCAAACTGCTAACATTAACTTTTTCATAACTTCATTTCTTTAGTTGAACATATTTGTTTGTCTGACTCCCATGTTGCCAAACTAATACCATGGAAAGCGGCGCTAAAATCAAGGGTCTGGGTAACAGTGATTTGCAGCGGGCAAGAAATATGAACCAGCCATGGGTCGTGTTGCATTATTCCACAACCGTGGGACATCGGTTTCCCAAAAGGCAGGGTACAGCCGTTTCATATCCTCCAGCTATAGGTATCCTAATGCCGGTTGTGCGCAAATTTGACGTTCATACACGCGATATGGGAATACCTTGCCGGCCGTAATTCGTATCTTCAGACTTCTTCCTTAACGATACGATTATGGCTTCCAGACGACAATTCCTCAAGACCAGCGGGGTGGCTACTCTAGGCTTCATAGGGTTGCAGCATTGGCTCAACAACAACGCGCTGGCCGGCACTTCCGGCCGACCTTCCGTCGGATATGGCGAACTCATTGCCGACCCGGAAGGAATTCTCAATCTTCCCAGGGGCTTTTCCTACCGGATCATAAGCAAGCAGGGCGAGCGCATGGATGACGGTCTGCTCGTTCCGGGCCTTCCTGATGGAATGGCTGCGTTTCCAGGGCGAAACGGCCGGGTTATCGTCGTCCGAAACCACGAACTGGGCCCCGACCGATTCAACCACGGTCCTTTCGGTGAGAAGAACCAACTTCTGAGCAAGGTGGCGCCCGATCGGTTCTACGACTACGGTAAGAAGGCGATGCCCGGACTCGGGGGAACTACCACGTTCGTGTATGATCCTCGTTCCGGGAAAATTGAAAAACAATACCTCAGCCTGGCAGGCACCGCGCGAAATTGCGCTGGCGGACCAACACCCTGGGGCTCCTGGCTGACTTGTGAAGAAGCTACGTTTAGAGTTGGCGCTTTCGACGGAACAGCGGAGAAAGACCACGGCTATGTGTTTGAGGTCCCGGCTTCCGAAACGATTGGGCTGGCAGCACCGCTCCCGATCAAGGGAATGGGCCGATTCAATCACGAAGCAGTAGCTGTTGACCCCCATTCAGGCGTTGTCTACCTCACTGAAGACCGGGGTGACGGACTTATCTACCGTTATGTCCCAAATACACCCGGCAAACTCCTGAACGGAGGGAAGTTGCAAGCCCTTGCTATTCGCGACCAGAAAAGTCGTGATACCCGAAACTGGAAAACCTTGGAGAGTCCGAAGTTTCCGCTGCGTGAACCCGTTGCGGTAGAATGGATTGATCTTACCGATGTTGAGTCGGCCGACGATGATCTTCGGATACGAGGATTCAGCGCAGGCGCCGCGTGCTTCGCGCGGGGCGAAGGAATGTGGTACGGCAACGGCGAAATCTACTTTGCGTGTACCAATGGAGGAAGCAATATGACCGGACAGGTTTTCCGTTACGTCCCCAGCGCCCACGAGGGCAAAAACGAAGAAAAGAAGAACCCCGGCAAACTCGAGCTATTCGCCGAGTCGGAAGACAAAGACATACTGAAATACTGTGACAACCTGACGGTGGCGCCGTGGGGCGACGTAATCCTTTGCGAAGACGACAAGAAACCATTCGTGGTCGGGATAACACCTGACGGCAACTACTATAAGCTGGCGGAAAACGTTGGCTTTGATTGCGAGTTCGCCGGTGGGGTGTTCTCTCCTTCCGGAGATACCTTCTTCGTGAACCTGCAAGGCGCAGGACTGACGCTAGCCGTCACAGGGCCGTGGCACGCAAGCCGTTAAAGCGAATGAGTTACGACAGTCTTCCGGCATTGTTTTTTCCTGTGGACGTGTATGAGCCAGGCATTTATCAGAGAGGGCGACGCCGAGTGGCTGGAGGATGTAACTCCCACGCTTCCCGCATTAATTCGCTTTCTTACGCGTGAAAACAACGGTATAGCCGTATATGAAAAGCGACGCTTACGCGAGGGCGACAGGGAGCTTTATGAAATGAGTAACGGTCTTGTTTACGCCAAGAGCGCGTCAGGGAAATGGGAAGTCGTTTCTTCTTCTAACGGATAGGATATTCGTCCTGCATAACCCCCATCCCGAACAACGCAAAGTCGTACTTGACCGGGTCGGCGGAATCAAGTTTGCGAAGATTGGCCGTGAGCTCCAGTGCCGTTTGCCAGTCGGTCTGCTTCCTCCTGATTAACCCGAGCTTACGGGCAACACGATCGACATGAACATCGCAGGGGCACACCAGCTGAGCCATCGAGATGGTTCTCCAGATACCAAAATCGACGCCGCGATCATCCCGACGCACCATCCATCGCAGATACATATTGAGTCTCTTGCAACTCGACTTTCGTTCGGGGGTAGCAATGTGTTTTCGCGTGCGGGCCGGGTGGTTTTCGATGCTGAAGAAAATGTTATAAAAACGGATGAGTCCCTGCTCAAGTGTTGATTCGCTTGCAGGCACACGAAACACCTCCTCGAGCGACGAGTGCTGCCTGTAAAGGTGCCCCAATGCTTCGACGAAGTAAAGGGCGTCGATCCCGTTGAATGTCCGGTGTTTGAAGTGCTCTAACGCACGCAAGTCGCCCTCACCGTGATTCATAACAAAATCATAGGGAGCATTGTCCATGATTTCCATTAGCTCCCTACACTTTCGAATGATAGTCGTGCGTTGTCCCCACGCCAGCACCGAAGCAAACAATCCGGAAATTTCTATATCCTGTTTCTTCGAAAAAGCGCGGGGTATACTGATGGGGTCATCTTCGATGAAAGACGGGCGGTTAAACCGATCGACTTGTTCATCAAGAAATGCCTTGAGCGCAGCCCGATTCCTGAATTTCACAAGGCAATATTAGCAAAAAAGGCCCTTAAGGGGCCTTTTTGTCAAGCTTTGTTCTTCCTGTCAATTTCGATCTTTCCGATGATTTCAACTTCATCCGATACAACCAGTTCCCCTCCGGGCGTCGTCCGGCTCCACGTTAGTCCGAAGTCATGGCGATTGATTGTACCATTCACGCGGAAGCCAGCCTTCTCACCATTTGACGTTGCAATCTTGCCCCGATAGGTAACATCGAACTCTACCGTCTTGGTCACGCCGTGCATCGTCAGGTCGCCCTTTAGTTTATACTTCGCTCCCTGCTTGTGCAACTTACCTTTGAAGGTCAGTTCCGGGTGTTCCTCCGCGTTGAAAAAGTCTTTGGCCTTCAGGTGATTGTCGCGGCGTTCATTGCCTGTGTTAATAGAAGCCACCTTTGCGACAAATGAGATCTCGGCTCCGTTAAAATCGTCAGATTCGGAGATCACCGTCGCATCGAAGTCACGAAAGTCGCCCTCCACCTCGGAGATGCCCATATGCGTAACGCTAAAACCAACGCGTGAGTGAGACTTGTCGAGGGTCCAATTGTTCTGCGCTACCACCGTGCCGAACGAGAGTAACAGGAGCGCAACCGGAGTGCTGAATTGTTTCATATTGGTTTGAGTTTGAGTTAGTTTGACGCGAGAATAGCCGGTAATATGCTCGTGAATTATTTCAAATTCAAGCAGAATTTACGCGAATATCATCGTCTAGGCGTTGAGGTAGAATTCCCGGGTCAATTCGCGATAAGCGGGTGTCTGCTGGCCCCCGGCGTCATAAAGCAGGATTTCCGTTTCGGGATGAACGGTACCGGCGGCCGATAGCTCCATGAGTATGCGTTCAACAGGTCGTGCCGGTCGTGTACGGAAACGCGTTCGCCTGACACATTTCAGCCCGGCGTCAAAGGCGGTAGTTTCAAACCTCGAAGCTTCGACAGGAGGCAGGATAAGCGCTAGTCTTCCTCCTGGTGCCAGCAAACGCTTACTATGCTCAACGAGCGCGTTGAAGGTTAGATCGCTCAGGTGGCGAGCCCGGGTTCTTGCCGGGTCGGGAGACAGCAGGCTGTCAGCAAAAAAGGGTGGATTCGAGATAACAAGATCATAGCATCGTCTGCCTTCAAATTCCTGCAATGCTTTATGATGGACGACGACTCGATCCCGCCAGGGCGAACGACCGACATTTTCAGCAGCCTGCTGCGCGTCGGGTTCAGCGATGTCTATTGCGTCTATGTTTGTTGATGCGGCCGATCGCTGCGCAATTATTAGAGCGATGACGCCGCAGCCCGTTCCGACATCGAGGATACGCGTACTTGTAGAATCCAGGTGAACCCATGTTGCCAGAAGCACCGCATCGGTTCCTACCTTGTGAGCGCAACGGTCGTCGGCAACACTGAATTGCTTGAATTGGAACGGTTTTGAGGCCATCTCTCGCAAAAATACTAACTTTCGGCCCGCATCGCCGGACGTTGCGATGCCTATCAGTCAATTCTTGAATTTCAAACGATGTCGGAGAAAATACGTTGGGGTATTCTGGGATGTGGTAAGATCGCAAACAAGTTTGCCAGCGATTTACGCCTCGTAGCCGATGCAGAACTTACCGCCATCGCTTCCCGCAGCGGAGAAAAAGTAAAAGTATTCGCCGACACCTACCGTCCCGGAAAGGTGTTTGACAACTACGAAGCGCTGGTGAGCTGTCCGGATGTCGACGCCATTTACGTGGCCACTCCTCATGGTCTTCACTACGAACATGTAATGCTATGCCTCGAACATGGCAAAGCCGTATTGTGTGAGAAAGCATTTGCGTTGAACCTCGCCCAGGCACGTGAAATGATCGAGCTCGCGAGAAGAAAAGGGGTCTTCCTTATGGAGGCTTTCTGGACGCGATTTCTGCCGCACTACAAGAAGGTAACGGAAATGATCGAGGCCGGCAAGCTCGGCCAGATCCGGATGATTCAGGCCGACTTCGGGTTCCGTGCCCCGGAGCCGAAGCCGCAGCGTCTCTACGATCCACAACTCGGCGGCGGGTCGTTACTCGACATTGGCATTTATCCGGTGTTCATTGCCCAGAGTATTCTGGGAAAACCAACGCAGGTTCACGCGATGATTACACCGTATGAAACCGGAGTCGACGAACAATGTGTCATTACCATGAAGTTTGCCGATGGAGCGCTTGCCGTCTTATCTTCCACCTTCGCAGTAGATACCCCGGTTGAAGCAATGATCGCCGGTACTGAAGGTCGCATAGTAATAAGAAACCGCTTCCACAACGCGCAGGCTACGGCCGAACTGATTGTCGGACGTCAGGGGCCTCTTCCGATAACATTCGAACAAGAAGACGGTTTCGGTTATCAGTACGAGGCACGCCATGTCAACGAATGCCTGAAGGCAGGACTTACGGAAAGTCCTATCATGACGCATGGAGAAACACTCATGCTCATGGAAACTCTTGACCGCATCCGCAGGAGTTGCGACTTGCGCTACGACTGCGATGTCTGAGAAGCATTAACATTCAAACCAAACATATATCAACACATTCACTATGAGTTCATCAAACATGCCGTCATTGAAGGGAGAAAGAAATGATATTTTCGCCGAAGTGGAGCGCTACCTCGACGACCACGGATACACCGTCGCCGCCCGCGATTTCAATCGGCCCTGGGGAGGCTTCTTCGTCATTGACGAATCACAGGCAGAAAAATTCGCCGCTCAGTTCTTTCCCGGCATCGACTTTTCCACACTGAAGATCGACGGAGGAAAACTCAGCCCCAAAGTACTCATGGTGCAGCCCAAAACGCGCCTCTCATGGCAATATCACTTCCGCCGTTCGGAAATATGGAAAATTGCCGCGGGCAGTGTAGGGGTGGTTACGAGCGACACGGATGAAGAAGGCCCGCTGCAAACACTGCAGGCCGGCGAAATAATCCGACTGCGCAAAGGACAACGCCACCGCCTTGTCGGACTCGACGGCTGGGGTATGGTCGCGGAAATCTGGCAGCACACCGATCCCTCCGAACCTTCGAACGAAGACGATATCGTCAGAGTTCAGGACGATTTCGGGCGGTAAAACAGCACTCCAGGCGTTGGCATTTGCTAACGCCTGGCGGCTATTATGCCGACTCGCCCCTGACAAAAGCTACCAGTTCTGAAATGTATCCGCGGCTGAAATCAAAACGCACATTGGCCGCTTTATATATCTCGGGAATGGATCGCATATAACCCAGCTTCAGGGCATCCTGATATCCTTTCAAACCCTCCTTCGCATCGCGGCGGAAATTGCGCCACACAGCGATAGCTCCGAGTTGCGCCATTCCGTACTCGACATAATAGAACGGCACTTCATATAAGTGCAATTGTTTCTGCCACAGGTAATCCTTCGCCTCTTGCAGTCCGCTCCAATCGGTAACCGAATCGGAAAACCTGTTAAATATCCGGTTCCACTCCGACCGACGTTCCTCCGGCGTGTGATCAGGATTCTCATAAATCCAATGCTGAAACTTGTCGATCGTCGCAACCCAGGGCAA